>ERZ772960.1797-NODE-1797-length-16514-cov-14.064099_pt1 | contig 16514 bp, 16 predicted proteins | sample MGYA00580678_ERZ772960 | MGnify/ENA primary metagenome ERZ772960 (study PRJEB29015, sample SAMEA2737930) | human oral metagenome | biome: human oral; feature: human-associated habitat; material: dental | place: China | collected 2059 ... | reverse complement strand
TCGAGTACGCAAAAAAGCACGGCATCCCCGTTGCGACGGAGAACAAGACGTACAGTATGGATCGCAACATCTGGCATCTCTCCCATGAGGGCTCTGATCTTGAGGATCCCGCGAACGAGCCGAAGAACTCCATGTTCCTCATCTCTTGTGCGCCGGAGGCTGCTCCGGATGCGCCGGAATACGTCTCCATCTCGTTTGAGAAAGGCATTCCCGTTGCTGTCAACGGTGAGAAACTAGGTGCGGTCGAACTCTTGACGAAGCTCAACGAAATCGGTGCACGAAACGGTGTCGGCATCGTCGACATCTGCGAGAACCGTCTCGTCGGCATGAAGTCGCGTGGTGTCTACGAGAATCCGGGCGGCTCCATCCTCTACTATGCGCACCGTGAACTCGAGTACCTCTGCCTCGACCGTGCAACCTATCACTACAAGGAGGGAATGGCGATCCGTTATGGCGAGCTCGTCTACGACGGCATGTGGTTCTGCCAGCTGCGCGAGGCACTTGCCGCGTTCGTGGACAGCACACAGGAGACCGTGACGGGCGAGGTGCGCCTCAAACTCTACAAGGGCAATATCATCTCTGCAGGAGCAACGTCGCCGTATTCGCTCTACAGTCAGGAGTTCGTCACGTTCGAGCATGACGATGTCTACAATCAGGCAGATGCAGGCGGCTTCATCAATCTTTTCGGTCTGCCGCTCAAGGTGCGTGCACTCATGCAGGAGGGGCAGAAGTAATGAGCGAGAAGCTCTGGGGCGGTCGTTTCTCCAAGACAACCGATGAGATGATCAACGAGTTCCAAGCCTCCATTCAGTTCGATCGGCGGATGTACCGTGAGGATATTGCAGGTTCGCTTGCACATGCTGCCATGCTGGCAAAGGTTGGCATTCTCTCCGAGGAGGATCGTGCGGCGATTGAGAAGGGGCTGTGTGACATCCTCGCGCAGATCGAGCGCGGAGATTTTGCGTTCAGTGTCGAACTCGAAGACATCCACATGAATATCGAAAAACGCCTTACAGATGCGATTGGGGAGGCAGGCAGTCGTCTTCATACGGCACGCAGCCGCAACGATCAGGTGGCACTCGATACGCATATGTTTGTGCGGCACGCTGTTGTGGACGTGCTGGATCGTATCAGGGAACTTCAACACGCACTTGTCGAATCAGCGACGGCGAACAAGGAGGTCATCATGCCGGGCTACACGCATCTGCAGCGTGCTCAGCCCATCCTCTTTGCCCATCACCTTATGGCATATTTTGGTATGCTCGTGCGTGACTTTGAGCGGTTTCAAGGAGTATATGCGCGGACGGATATCATGCCGCTCGGCGCAGGCGCTCTTGCAGGAACGACACTGCCGATCGATCGAGCCTTTGTCGCGAAGCGGCTGAACTTCGAGCGCATTTATACGAACAGTCTGGATGCGGTCAGCGACCGTGACTACATTCTCGAATTCCTCTCTGCGGCATCCATCCTTATGGTTCATCTCTCACGTCTTTCGGAGGAGATCATCCTCTGGTGCTCGCGCGAATTCTCCTTTGTCGAGCTGGACGATGCACACTGCACGGGCTCGTCCATGATGCCCCAGAAGAAGAACCCCGATGTCTCAGAACTCGTGCGCGGCAAAACGGGGCGCGTCGTCGGTCATCTCATGGCAATGCTCACGGCGGTGAAGGGCCTCCCGCTCGCCTATAACAAGGACTTGCAGGAGGACAAGGAGGGGCTGTTTGACACCATTGACACAGTGAAGTTCAGCCTTGCCGTCTACGCACAGCTCATCCGCGGGATGAAGGTGCGTGCGGATGTCATGCGTCATGCCGTCGCGGCGGACTTCTCGAATGCGACCGACCTCGCGGACTATCTTGTGCGTAAGGGGATGCCGTTCCGTCAGGCACACAGCGTCTCGGGACAGGCGGTCGCGCTCTGCATTGAGCGCGGCATCTGGCTCGCAGACCTACCGCTCGCGGATTATCAAAAACTCTCCGCGCTCTTTACGGAAGATGTGTATGAGGCAATCCGTCCCGAGACCTGTGTCGCCTATCGGAACTCCTATGGCGGAACATCCTACGAGCAGGTGGAAATGCAGCTTGCGGCGGCACGTGATCTGATGGCGGAGGAGGCACACGTTGTCTCTGCATGGGAGCAAAAGCAGGAAATTCTCTGAGAACTTATCCCCAGCGATTCCTAAAAATTCATTGTATCCTAAATGGAAAATAATATATTTCCCATATTTTCAGTGGATAATACAACTATACTTGAAAGGAGGAATTACGATGAAGAAATATGCGGCTCTGGCTGCGGCGATTGCTCTGTCTGTTTCCTCGGCGGCAATGGCGGCTCCGCTCAATCATCTCGGTACCCATGATACGGCTGTCGGTGTCGGCACGAAGGAAGCGTATATCGAGCATAAGGCAACGGATGAGATCACGGTCGGTGTGGTACGCAATGACCGTGACGAGTACGGCAATCCGAAGGATGTCTATTTGCAGTACAACGTCTTCGACCAGAACATCCGTCTGCTCGGCGGCTATCGTTGGAATATGAAGCAGGCAAGCGAGAATAACGTCTTTGCAGGACTTGGGCTCAGTACGCCGACAGTGCTTGGGTTTAATGCGTACGCATCCTACATCGCGGGCAAGGACTTCAATGAGTCCCAAGTAGGGCTGAACAAATCCCTGATTGCAAATTTGGATCTCAATGTGAATTACCACAACTTCAAGCCGGATCATGGAAGTCGTGAGAACGGTGTTGGTGTTGGTCTGACGATGCGTTTTTGATTATTTTTTGAAACATTGGGCATTCCCTGCATAAGTCGGGGAGTGCCTTTTTTGTGTGATGATAAATTTTATTTGCATTGTCTGCGTTGGAATGGTAAAATAACGGCTAAGTGAATGGATCGGATCATTTTTCTTGCAGGTTTCGGCATTGCTGTGCGGTCGTATTTTTTCACGGCAAGATGAACAGAAACCGCATTTTCCCATGTGGCGACGATGGAGAAGAGACTTCTTCGGTCGCTGTATTTTCGTGTGGGTGAATTCTGATTTCATGATCGAATGGATGAGCATAATTTGATAAGAGGGACACAATGCAAATGTCCCATATTCTATGGAGGTGTGTTTTTTGTCGTTAAATCGTAATGGCAATCATGGGAAAAATGTGCAGAAAGTACAGGTCATACCGCTGGGCGGTCTAGGCGAGATCGGAAAGAACATGACTGCCATCCGCGTGGATGATGAGATTCTTGTGGTCGACTCCGGGCTCATGTTCCCGGAGGAGGACATGCTCGGCATCGACCTTGTCATTCCGGATATTACCTATCTGATTGAGAACAGGGACAAGGTCAAGGCGATCGTTTTGACGCACGGGCACGAGGATCATATCGGTGCCCTGCCATACGTAATGAAGCAGATCCCCGTACCCGTCTATGGGACGCGTCTGACGCTCGGGATTCTCGAAGGGCGTCTCAAGGAAAACGGCGTTGATTCGAGCAATCTGCACTCTGTGATGGCGGGGGATATCATCAATATCGGCTGCTTCAGTGTCGGCTTTATCCGCGTGAATCACTCGATCCCCGATGCGGTTGGGCTCTCGATCAAGACCCCCGTGGGCATGATCGTCCACACGGGTGACTTCAAGCTCGACTATACGCCGGTCGATGGGCAGATGACGGATTTCCGCCGCTTCTCCGAGCTTGGCAACAAGGGGGTTCTGCTCCTCCTCGCAGACAGCACGAATGCAGAGCGCGAGGGTCATACGGCGAGCGAGCGTACGGTCGGTGCGGCCTTTGACAAGTCGTTTCATAATGTGCGTGGTCGTATCATTGTCGCGACGTTCTCCTCGAACGTGCACCGTATTCAGCAGGTCATCGACACGGCGGTGAAGTACAAGCGCCGCGTTGCCGTTCTCGGCCGCAGCATGGAGAATGTGGTCGGCATCTCCCTCGAACTCGGCTATCTGAATGCGCCGGAGGGGACGATCATCGGCATCGACGAGGTCAACAACTTCCGTCCTGAGCAGATCGTCATCGTGACGACGGGCAGTCAGGGCGAGCCGATGTCTGCGCTCTCGCGTATGGCAGCATCGGATCACCGCAAGATCACAATTGTGCCGGGCGATACGGTCATCATCTCGGCAACCCCGATTCCGGGCAATGAGAAACTGGTCTCAAAGACCGTGGACAATCTGATGAAACTCGGCGCGAATGTTATCTACGGACGCGACAAGGGCATCCATGTCTCGGGGCACGGCAGCCGCGAGGAGCTCAAGCTTATGCACAACCTCGTGCGGCCGAAGTTCTTCATGCCTGTACACGGTGAGTACCATCATCTCGTGCAGCATGCGAACCTTGCCCGCGAACTCGGCATGCCGAAGGAGAATATTTTCATCAGCGAAAACGGGCAGATCCTTGAGTTCACCAAGGAGAAGGGACAGGTCGTCGGACGCGTGCAGTCCGGGATGGTCATGGTCGATGGCCTCGGTGTCGGCGATGTGGGCAACATTGTTCTGCGCGACCGTCGTCAGCTCTCGCAGGACGGCATTCTCATCATCGTGGTGACGATGGATCGGCAGAACAATCGCGTGGTCTCCGGGCCTGACATCGTCTCGCGCGGATTCGTCTATGTGCGCGAGTCCGAGGCCCTGATGGATGAGGCGCGCGCACGTGTTCAGCAGGCACTTGACCGCTGTGAGGATGAGAACGTGCGCGAATGGTCGGCGATCAAGTCGAATGTACGCGATGCACTCAGCCGTTACCTCTTCGACAAGACCCGCCGCCGTCCGATGATCCTGCCCATCATTATGGAAATCTGAACGCAGTGCAATGCCTTCACGGTCGCCCCTTTGCGGGCGACTTTTCTATTTGTAAACAGTTCGGAAAAAATGTGACCTTGTGTATCTTGCAGGCAATCAGAAAAAAGGGTAGAATGTGATGAGTATGATGATGTATTGATTGGGGCGAGGAGGAATTTTATGACAGCAGCTGAACAGAAAGAGCTCCGCCTTTTCGCAGTAAAGGTGCGCGAGGGCATTTTGCGCGGCACACACGCAGCAAAGAGCGGACATCCGGGTGGTTCTCTTTCATCGACGGAGTATTTTACCTATCTCTACAACAAGGAGATCCGTGTTGATCCGAAGAATCCGCACGATCCGAATCGTGACCGCTTTGTCCTCTCGAAGGGACACGTGGCACCCGGTCTCTATGCGACACTTGCTAACTGCGGCTTCTTTCCCGTGGATGAACTTTTGACGCTGCGTCATATCGACGCTCGTCTGCAAGGGCACCCGAATATGAACCTCACGCCGGGTGTCGATATGTCTACGGGCTCGCTCGGGCAGGGGATTTCCACAGCGGCAGGGATGGCAAAGGGCGCAAAGTATCTGGGCAAGGATATCAATGTCTATACGCTGCTCGGTGACGGTGAGCTTGCCGAGGGACAGGTGTGGGAGGCAACGATGTTTGCCGCACACTATAAGCTCGACAATCTCTGCATTACGGTGGATGTGAACGGGCTTCAGATCGATGGTGCGACGGCAGATGTCATGAACACGGCACCGATTGATAAGAAATTCGAGGCATTTGGCTGTGCTGTCATCTCGATTGACGGACATGACTTCGCGGCGCTCGAAGGTGCATTCAAGGCATTCCATGCAAACAAGGGCACGGGGAAACCTACGGCTATCTTGATGAAGACGGTGAAGGGGAAGGATATCTCCTTTATGGAGAACAATGCCGGCTGGCATGGCAAGGCGCCCAATGATGACGAACTCGCACAGGGGCTTTCGGAGCTTGCCGCGATTCGCAAGGCAATCGAGGAGGCATGAGCATGGCAGATGTAAAGAAAATTGCAACGCGCGACAGCTACGGAAACGCACTGGTGGAACTTGGTAAAATGCACGAGAATATTGTTGTGCTGGATGCCGATCTCGCAGGTGCAACGAAGAGCGGAACCTTCAAGAAGGCGTTCCCCGGCCGTCACTTCAACTGCGGTATTGCCGAGTGCAACATGGTCGGTGTCGGTGCAGGTCTCTCGACGATGGGGCTTGTCCCATTTGTCTCAACTTTTGCTATGTTTGCAGCGGGACGCGCCTATGAGCAGGTGCGCAACACGATCGGCTATCCGCATCTCAACGTCAAGATCTGTGCGACCCATGGCGGCATCTCCGTCGGTGAAGATGGTGCATCGCATCAGTGCTGCGAGGACTTCGGTCTCATGCGTACGATCCCGGGCATGACGGTCATGTGTCCCTCGGATGATGTTGAGGCGCGCAAGATGGTGCACGCCGCATACGAAATGGATGGTCCCGTATATATCCGCTTCGGACGTGCGGCAACACCGGTCTATCATGACGAGTCCTTCTCGTTCACTGTTGGAAAAGGCGAAGTCCTGCAGGATGGGTCGGATGTCGCCATCATCGCCACAGGGATTCTCGTCCCGGAGGCAATCGAGGCGGGAAAGCGTCTTGCTGCTGAGGGAATCAAAGCGCGTATCATCAATATGGCGACGATCAAGCCACTCGACGATGAGCTGGTGATCCGTGCAGCGAAGGAATGCGGCAGAATTGTGACCGTCGAGGAGCACAATATTCTCGGCGGGCTCGGTGAAGCGGTTGCAGGCGTTGTTGCGGAGCATGCGCCCGTTCTTGTTCACCGCATCGGTGTGCGCGACGAGTTCGGACACTCGGGGCCTGCAGCGGCACTGCTTAAGCAGTTCGGTCTTACCGCAGACGAGATCGTAGCACAGACGAAGACGGTTGTCGGAAAATAAAGAGATACAGAAAGATGCCTTTGTTTTACGGAGGCATCTTTTTGATGTTATGGAAGCTCTGATAAATTCAGCACGAACTCGGCGGACTTCTCTTTATCTGCGATTCCTTATGCTTTGCGCACTGCGGATAAAATGGCTTGTAGAATTTGGACGAATTGTTTATACGCTCAAAAGAGCCGCAAATCCCCGCCATTTCTGCACCTTCTGCGCCCCTGTCGGGCGATTTGCCTACACTTTGCCTACAAGCCCCACGGGAGGCCGCATAGAGAAAGCCGCCATAGGCTCGGGGCGTGTCTACGGCGGCATAATCCAAAGGAGGAGGGCAGACGGTGAACGAATCAATCACCGCCAACGATGCGGGCAAAGATGGCGGCGGTCTCCTTCTGCATATCCTCGGTATCATGGGTATAGAGATTCTGCGTTATGGTTGCGTCTGCGTGCCCTAGACGCGCTGCAACGTCCACAGGCTTTGCTCCTGCCTCAATTAGGCGGGTTGCGTGCGTATGGCGGAAGCTGTGCGCGTTGAGATTGAACAGTTGGAGCGCGTACTGTATGGCGGGGTAGCGGATGGGAAGCCCGTAACGGTCAACACAGATTAGAGGGCGTGGCGTCCGATCATCGGGCGGCGTCTCTATCCTCGGCTCTGTGTGGAGCTGTCGCGCTGCATCCTCATAGATGCACTGATACGCGCCGCCCATGTGGACGGCATTCTCGGAGCAGATCGCCCGCCATTTGCGCAGAGCCGTAATAAGAACATCGTCAATATAAAGCGTTCGTAGTCCTGCCGCCGTTTTCGGCGGTGCGAAGTAGTGCGCGCCTCCGCCCTTGCTATAAAGCACCTGTTGACGGATGGAGACCCGTCCCGCGTCAAGGTCTATATCGTCCCATGTAATCCCTAGTATCTCACCGATGCGCGCCCCTGTGTGATAGGCGAGCTTGAAGATGATGTGATACTTATGCCCCTCGGGGTACTTGCGGAACAGATCGGCGAGGATGGCGGGGGATATGACCACACGCGGGATTACAGAGCGCGGAGCATTGCGCGGGACGGATAACCCGGCGCAGGGGTTCACCGGGATAAGTTCTGCGGGATAGACTGCGTACTTGAGTGCGTGGGATAGGATCGTCTTACTTGTGGTGATGGTACGATGTGCAAGCCCTCGGGCGGCCAGCTGTGAAAGCCAGCGGTCAACGTCACGCGGGCGCAGCTCTTGCAGGATGATACCGCCGATATAGGGGATGATCCGCGTCTTGATGGTCGCTGCATAACTTTCGTACGTCCTCATGGCGACATGCGGACGGCTGACATTTTCGAGCCATGCGAGGAGATAGTCCCGCAGCGGGACGCGTTCGGACGTGATGCCGATATTGCCCGCCCGCCATGATGCGTAGGCCGTCGCTCCTGCGTCATACGCCTCTTGCTCTGTGGAGAATCCCCCGCGCTCTATTATCTTGCGTTTGCCCGTGACAGGGTTCTTCCCTGCGTCGAATGAATAATAATAGGTCTTGCCCCGCTTGCGGGTGCGGATCGTTGCCATAATAAAAACCTCCGGAAATCATGTGGAATAATCTCCGAAGGTGTGATATACTGTGCTTGCTATGGCGGGTATATCTCCTCGGAGATTATCTGCTTCGCCGCTTATCGTGTTGGCGCACGGTAGGCGGCTTTTTATATTATATCAAAATTCATGCCGCTATATCGAAATGGCGGCTTATTTTGGTGCTATATATGCCGCTCTCGGCGCTCCTGCGCCCCTGTGGGCGTTTATTTCCTCTTGCCTATGGGTTTTTGTATAGGGGAGGACTGAAAAACGGCTTATAGGGGCTATTTCTTCGTGGGCGGCGTGTCCTCCTGCAGGGATGGCGGGTATTCGCCTTTTTCTTTCATTAGGTAGCGGAGCAGCCCCAAAGGAACATATTCATTCCTAGCGGGGGAGATCAGATCGTCGAAATCTGAAAGAAGCGTTTCCATACATTGGCAAAACTCCGCCTTGTTGAAAAATACTGCTTGCGAAAAGCGAAGAATGGCCTTCGGCCCCAAAAAGTGAACAAACATATTTCTTTCAGGACTACGTGTGTTTAATACGCTCTCCGTATTGATATTAACGGTAATTTTCCCTTCGCCCTCTGTCACAAGGCACCCCGCGCTATTGGCCGCTTGTTTGAGTTCTTCATAACGATTGACGCCGGGGAATCCTAAAAGCGTATCAGTTGACACATTCAAGGCCGCGGCAATTTTTAGCAGCGTATCATATTTCGGTTCTTTCCCTTGATTTTCATATGCTATATACGTCGAGTAATTGACGCCAATGGCGGCGGCGAAGTCTTTCGCTTGCGTGTAGCCGGCTTTTATGCGGTATAGCCGCAGATTCTCTTGGAAGCTCATATCGTGAACCCTCCTTCGCACATGATAATACACTAAAAAGAAATATATTGCAAGAAAAAAGACTTAAAGTGTATTGACATAAATATTCTTTAAGTGTATTATTCGACTTGTGGTATTCTTTTAGAGTTTTAGAAAGGTGGATATGAGGTGAAAAAACTAGATGGGCTCAAGTTGAAAATCATGATCGCGGAGCGCGGCTTTTCGATTCGTTCTTTTGCGCGCAAGTCGGGCGTCAGTGAAGCAACCCTCAACCTGTGGATAAATCACGGGCGGACGCCACGCCTCGACACTCTCGGACGAATCGCACAGACGCTAGAGCTTCCCCTGCGTGATCTGATTACGGATTAAACAAGAAAACGGAGGTAAAACGATGGACAAAGTATTTTACATGTTCCCGGAGGCAATGCGGGCGGGGCAGGCCGCACGTGCCTATATGGAGGCAGAGGGAATCGAAAGCGTAGGAGATTATCTCATCCTCAAAGAGGAAATCGAGCAAAGCCGCGAGCTTTTTATCTCTCGTTCGACGGCAGAAGCACTCAAGCGGAAGCATGGCGGGGCTATCTACGAAATGCCCGCAACGGGTACAAGGGCATGAGTGCGGATCAAAACCTGCTGAATGCTCTTGTTGCTCAGATTGCGGAGCAGGTAACGCAGGAGGTATGCGAGCGGATCAGAGAGCAAGCACCCGCCATATTGCAGGGAGTTATGGCGGAGTATCCACACGCCGCCCCGCGTGTGGAGGAGGAGCGCCTTTTGACCATCGAGGAGGTCGCGGAGCGGCTCGGATGTGGAAAGCAGCTTGTTGTGCAGCGCATGTCCAGCGGTCAGATCATCTGGACGGTGGAGGCGGGCACGGGAGATCGCAAGGTCAAGCGGTCGCGCCTCGAGGAGTATATTAAGAACCTGCCAGAGTACACCGGGCGCAAAAGTGACGCCCGTCCTGTGGAGGGGTGAAATTGCTAAGAATTGCTAAGGTTGGCGGCTGATTTTTAAGCCGCTAGGTTGTTAAGGAATGTTAAGGTTGACGGCGTTTTTGCAGGACGTAAGGACTTAGTAAAACTTAACATTGGCGGCGTTTTCCCGCTGTGAAATGTTGGTAAATGTTGGTGCTGAAAGCGGTATTTCCCGCCGTCAGAACATGAGAAAACTAGAGATTGAAAGCGAAATTTCGCGAGGAGGTACGACATGACACTAGAGCAGATCGGTGCAGTGGAGCAGATGCGCCTCACAGAGGAAGAGATCGACGCGGTGCATGACATCGCCGTTCATGCGGTAGACAAAAGCCCTTTTGGCTATATCCTTGCGCGGGCGGCGCTCAATGCGTACAAGTACGGCATCATGCAGGGCAAGCGCGCAGAGCGTGCCCGGCGTAAAGAAAAAGCCGCCATAGGTGCGGGAACACCTACAGCGGCGAGTGACACACAGACGAGCGGTCAATGCGTCAATGGTGAGTATACCACACAGACGCGCACGATGAAAGAAGGTATTTAATGCAGCACAATGTGAACGCTATCCCCGAAGAGATGCGCGCCCTGCCGAATTGGTGCGTGTGGAGGCTTGAAACAGTCGGCGGGCGAGAGACAAAGATCCCCTACAATGCGCGGACGGGGGAGAAGGCAAAGAGCAATGACCGCACTACATGGTGCACGTTCGCGGAGGCAGCGCACGCAGTAGAGCAGGGGCAGTATAAGGGCGTGGGCTTTATGCTCAGTGATTCGCCGTATGTGTGCGTTGATCTGGATCACTGCCTTGATGGCGGAGAAAATGAAGTATGGGCGCGCGGTATCGTGCAGCAGCTCGGCAGCTATACGGAGGTATCACAGAGCGGGAAGGGGCTGCATATCTTCGGACGTGCCTCAGTGGAGCGCGGCCGGCGCAATGACCGCATAGAGATTTACCCCGATAAGCGGTTTATTGCCATGACAGGCGCACTCTATGAGGATCGCGGGACGCTTTCGGATATGCAGGGCGGAATCAACGCGATGATGGCGGAGCATTTCCCAACAGATCGGGAAAAGGGGGGAATGTACTCAAAAATGAGTAAAACCCCGCATGAGGGGGCATCCCCACAAGTGGGTAAAGCTCCACAGGTGCAGGCGGGCGCAGCTGGGCAGAGTACGGCGCAGAGATCGCCCCGTGTGGATGCAGTCATAGCGAAGCTGCGCGCAGAGAATAAAGAGATGTTCGTCGCGCTCTTTGATCGTGGGGACACGTCGGAGTATGGGAGCGGCAGCGAGGCGGATATGGCACTCATGAATATGATCGCATTCGCCGCCGATGGTGACGCCGCACTCATGGAGCAGGTCTTTAACGCCTCGGTGCTCGGACAACGTGAGAAGTGGCAGACCCGTCCCGACTACCGCAAAATGACCATAGGAACGGCGCGGGTAGGATGGCGGGAAAATCGCCTTGCGTTCCTGCCCCTCACGGATGCGGACAATGCGGAGCGGCTACGCCTCCTCTATGGCGATGATGTGCGTTACTTGCCGGAGAAGGGGAAGGGCGCAGCGTGGATGCGCTGGGACGGGAAACGCTGGAAGCCAACATTTGAGACAGGGCTTTATGACATCGTGATCAATACGGCGCGTCTCTCCCTTGCAGCGGTGCAGCGTTATTTTGACGCCGCTATCTACATGACAGAGGAGGATGCAAAGAAGCGCCTCGGGTATCTCATGAAGCTCAAGAACCGCGCCCGCATGGATGATTGCCTCAAGGTCGCGCGCAAGGTGTTTGAAGCGTCAATCAATGACTTTGATCGCAAGCCCTACGCGCTCAATACACAGAATGGCATTCTCCACCTAAAGACGGGTGTTCTTTATCCACACAGTCGCGCCGCCATGTGCTCTAGGCTCACCCGCGCAGAGTACCGCCCCGAACTGATCGGGCAAGATTCTCTGTGGGCGCGTACGGTTGCGCAGATCATCCCCGACGAGGAGGAGCGCGCATATCTCCAACGCTGGGCGGGGTATCTGCTCATAGGAGCGGCACCCGAAGAGAAACTATTGTTTCTCTATGGCACAGGAGGCAGCGGTAAGGGCACCTTTATCAACACTATCGGCTATATGCTCGGAGACTATGCCGACACTGTGGATATTGAGATATTCTTGTCCAGTCGTAATGATGGGCATGGCGGAGGGGCGAATGCGTCCCCGGAGATCGCAAAGCTTGCAGGAGTGCGCGCCGCCATGGCGAGCGAAACGCCCATAGGCCGGCGGATGAACGAGGCGAAGCTAAAGAGCATAACAGGCAGGGACGATATAACGGCGCGTTTCCTCTATGGCCAACAGTTTACCTTCGCCCCTGTGGTGAAGTTTGTGCTTTCCTCGAATTATCTGCCGGCCGTACATGATTCCACAGATGAGGGCGTGCGCCGCCGGCTGGTGATTGCCCCGCTTATGCAGAACCTTGATGATGTGCGCGACATTCACTTAAAGGAGCGTCTCCAAGAACCTGACGAGATGGCGGCCGTCCTTGCGTGGTGTGTGGATGGGTGTCTCAAGTGGCAGAAGGAGGGGCTAGGCACGCCGCCCCGGCGATTCCTGCAGCAGATGGGAATGTTCTACGCTGACAGCGACACCTTGCAGCAGTTCATTGACGATGAGTGCTATGCGGGCGAGGATGCGCGGGCGAGTGTCAAGGATTTTTGCGATAGATTCGCGGAGTGGAGCGGGGAACGGATCAAGCGAAGGACTATCGTTGAAATGATGGGGCGCAAGGGATATGGGACACACCGATTTAATACTGGGCGTTCGTTCGTTGGGATCGGATTGCAGGACTTTGATTTTCTCCGTTAAAAATAGCGAAAAGTGTCAAAGTGACGCTTGTGCTATTTTTTCAGTGAACTCCCTAAGAAAACCCTTTTCTTAGTAACTTTACGGGAAAAACGTCACTTCGATCACTTTGACACTTTTTTAGCTTTTATGTTCGATATTGAGACGCCGCGCCGCGCCGCGCTCTCCTCCCGCGTGGAGAAAAAGACGTGCCAACTCGAACAAAGAGCGAAGCTAGGGAACTACCTCAGAAAACCTCAGATTCAACCCGCACATTTTCGTGCAGGTTGCCCGCTGAAAGGAGGCTGACCACATGGCGAAAGGGTATGAAAACCTGATTCCGGCCTCTAGGCGGAGCAGGGAGGAGGCAAGTGCGAACGGCCGTAAGGGCGGCAAGGCAAGCGGAGAGGCACGGAGACGCAAGAAAGCACTGCGCGCCATTCTGAAAGCGGCCGTACCTATGCAGCTGAAAGACCTGCCGGACGATATGCGCGCCGCAATCATGACGGCAGCGGGTCTAACGGATGATTCTCTCACCGTCGCGGATGCACTTCTCGGCAGCCTTATTCGTACCGCTTGTATGGGCAACCCTCAGATGATGAAGCTGATCCTTGACGTGCTCGGAGAAACGCCCGATGTACGCATGAAGGAGCGAGAACTAAAGCTAAAAGAGCGAGCGGGAGAGATCGACACCCCGCCGGGCGGCATTACGTTCCATTGGGAGCGTTCCCCGATGATGCAGCTTGTGCAGTCCCTCGAAGATGCACGCGAGAGCAGACAGGAGACCACAAATGAGGCGGACGCATGACAAGCGCAGAGGCGAAAGCGTACCTCACCCGCGCAAGAGACGCAGAGCGCGACATCGTTATGCTAGATGATGATTGCCGCTGGGCGATGGACAATATAGCGCACTTAAAGCGGATCCAGTCGCATAATGACCTTGCCCCCGCCATTGACCGCCTAAAGCATTATGCGCGGCACGTTGCCCGAAAGCGTCCTGCCATTATTCGTCTGCGAGAGGAGGCGGTCGCACGGATTGACCGTGTACCGGATGCGCGAGGGCGTGAGATTCTGCGGCGGCGGTATATGGAGCGGCAGACGTGGGAGCAGATCGGGGAGGCACTTTGCTACGATGTGCGCTATTGCTCACGGCTACATAATATGGCGCTTGCCTCGGTAGCATTTGCATGAAAGGAGGTGGCACAATGGCGGCGATTATTCAACAGTTCGCAAGTCCTCCGATGGCGGGGCGTGTGAAATTTGCAGAGCCTATCATGGGCGGCGTCCCTCTCGGCAGGGAGGCGCGGCGCTTGCGTGAGAGGCAGGAACGCAAAGCACGGAAAAGGGGGAGGCGATAGCGCACTTTTCCGCCCTCCGTGTGGATGATTCCCAACAAATTGGGAAGGGTGCCCGCAAATTGCGTATTGCCTCGAGTTTCTCCGAAGTTTTTCACTAAAAAGGGAAAAAGCGGAAATAACCCCGGCGCTGGTCCGCGCGGACATCTCCACAAGTGGGGACGAACGAAAAGATATTTAGCTGATGCACTGAATCAGTGCGCCGCCATAGGTGAAGGAAAAATATTCACTATCCCTTGACCGGGTGGCAGAACACCACCCCTTCACAGCTGCCCCGTCATTTCAACGGGCTAGATTGAATCTAGTACCCTAAGCCCAACTTAGGGCGTTATGCCCGCCATAGCAGCGCGCTAAAAGTCTTTTACCAACGAAAGGAGGGATGCAGGATGTTGATTCATCTCATGCCGCCGAACAAAGCGCACGCAGTAAAGGCAGAAGTGCCACTCACAACGCGCGGCGTTCGCCGGATGCGTGAGCGTGAAGCCCGCAGAGCAGAGAAGAAAAACAGACGCGCCCGCTGATCGATGCGCCAACATCGACGCAGCACCGCCCGCCGTACTACCAGCGACGGACGGAAAGGGCGTAACGAATCGTGACACCCCATAACGAGCGGTGAAGCACGTAACCCCGGAGAGATCACCCGCACAATCACAAAAGAGATATACTACCCGTAGCCAGAGAAGCCCCGCCATAGCGCGGGGTTTTTCTGTTGTGCCGAACTGTACCGAACTGTACCGAACTGTACCCGCCGCGCGTGATACAATAGAGCGGGCGCAGCAGTCCCCTAAATCGGGGGAGTGGTTTTGCTCGGCCATGATGGCGGGGGGAGGGGCAAAAAAGTTTTAGGGACGAAATATAAAACCGCGAACGGTCTTTTTTCTTGGGAAAATGCCAGAAATGAAATTTTTGGAGAAGAGCAATCGACAACGCACGGTGACCGGATCTTTCACCGTGTGGATGTATGGCCGCTGCGAGGACGTAGCGCGCGAGAAATCCCGTGTGGATCGTGAGAGAAGGAGCAGACCGAACAGAGGACGAGCAGAGAGACACAGAAACAAACGAATACTCTAGGTTACTGAAATACAGAATATATACAAAGGATATTCAAAAAACAGTTATAGAATATCGAACAAATAGACGAAGTATAGCTTAACTATCCATAACGGTTATTATGGATAGTAAGAATGAGGGAGCAAAAAGGAACGCTCGCACGCATGAAAAGGAGCGGCGGCGGTGCAGGTGATACCGTCGCAATTCGCGACGATATTCTGCTGAGTAGTGAGATATGGCGGGTGAACGCGGACATATTAGGACGAGTTCGATGCCCCCGGCGTTGTAGGTACTACAAGGGGCAAACAGCCGCACGGGTCTGCGAATCCCGCCCTCTGTGCGCGTCAGATGAAATTTTTTCGATTGACAATCTGACAAGTCTGCCCGCTACTTTTGGACAAAAACGGCTAAAAGTAGCGGTATGGCGGCGTTTCGCCTCTGCTCCGATTGTCATGTTGCAGGGGAGAAGGTTGACAAAAGATAACATTGAGGCAAAAAATCTTGCCTACAAATTGCCTACACAAGCTATGCCAAAATCTATAAACGCTGATATGTTCTGATTTTCGATTTTCACGGAGAAATCTCATAAGCCGCCATTTTTCAACAGCTATAAGACTTTGTACTATTCGGTGATGAAATTACTTGTATCAACCGCCGACATTGTTTATAATGTAAGAAGTTTGTTGGCATAAAAGAGGATTATTTATGAAGCGGTACACGCTATTCATTATATTGACCGCACTTCTTGTGAGCATTATTGCCGCAAGTTCCGCATTTCTCTCATCCTCTGCACCGCGCAGTGCGAGACGCCACTCCATGCAGGAGATCACGGCGTATACATCCCTTCCGTCCGAGATTGCGGTGGTGCTCTCCGAGGAATATGAAAAAGAGTACAATATTCGTGTGAACTTTGTTCAGCTGTCTCCCGAGCAGATTTTGAAACGTCTGCGGGAGCAGGCTCTTGGAGAGGGGGAGGGGAACAGTGCTCTTGTATTGACGGATCGGGAGACGTTGGATCGTGCCGCTGCATCGGGCTATCTCGTTCCCTATATCTCCGAAAAGAGCGATCAGGTTTCGGATGTGTTTCGACACCCCAATCGCTACTGGACGGGGGTGTGGTATGATCCTGTTGTCTTTGCAGTGAATCAGGACTATCTGCGCACACATCTCGATCTGCCGAACTCGTGGCAGCAGC
>ERZ772960.1793-NODE-1793-length-16524-cov-5.169652_pt1 | contig 16524 bp, 17 predicted proteins | sample MGYA00580678_ERZ772960 | MGnify/ENA primary metagenome ERZ772960 (study PRJEB29015, sample SAMEA2737930) | human oral metagenome | biome: human oral; feature: human-associated habitat; material: dental | place: China | collected 2059 ... | reverse complement strand
TTATTTTATATTATGTCTCTTTTCTGTGTATACATTTTTCATGCGTAATCCCTGGCGTTTGCCCCTGCACTTAGAAGCGAATCCGTGCTATACTCGCCGTCATGGAAAATTCCTCCGCGACGCGCAGCTTTGAAAGATGGCTCGATTCTTTTATCAATTTCGAAAAGCTTCCGCAAAAAAATATGTTTTGGCTCGACACGATGCGTTTTTTTTGCGAACGACTCGGACATCCGGAAGCCTCATCTCCGTGCTTTCACGTCGCCGGTTCAAAGGGCAAAGGTTCGGTTTCAAAGATGATCGCATGCATTTTACAGGAAGCGGGTTTTTCCGTCGGCCTGTATACGTCTCCGCACGTACTCGATTTCCGTGAACGCATCGCGACACCCGACGGCTTTTTCGACGATACCGTCTACGAGGGCGCAGCAGCGGAACTGATGCATGCGGTACAGTCGGCCGAAAACGAAAAAAAAATCCCGCGTCCCGTTACATGGTTCGAACTTGCGACGCTCTACGCGTTTTTGTGCTTTCGCCGCGCGCGCACCGATTGGAACGTATTTGAAGTCGGATTGGGCGGCAGGCTCGACGCGACAAACGTCGTCACGCCGAAACTCTGCTGCATCACGCCGATCGAACTCGAGCACACCGAATACCTCGGCGACACGCTTGAAAAAATCGCCGCCGAAAAAGCGGGTATCATAAAGCCGCATGTCCCCGTCATCGTTTCGCACCAAGCGACGCATTCTGTCTACCGAGTATTTCAAAAAACCGCCCGAAGCCTCGCTGCGCCGTGCACTTTTGTAGACGATATGATACGATTTCGAGAAATTTCTTACACGAATGATTACCGCATGAATCTATGTTTCGAAAGTCCGCTGTTTTCCCGCCCCGTACAAACGACGCTGCACATGCTCGGTCCGGTACAAGCGCAAAACGCAGCCCAAGCCGCCCTCGCGGTAAAAACGGCGCTTCCCTCGCTCGACGAAGCCCTTATCGAAAAGGGACTCGCAAAGGCAAGCCTTCCCGCCCGCTTTGAAATCGTGCCGTACCGCAATGCCGTCGTCGTCTTTGACGGAGCGCATACGGTTTCGAGCATGCAAAATACGCTTTCAGTCCTTACCGCACTCTTCCCGTCCCGCCCCCGCCGGCTGCTTTTTGCGCTTGCAGCCGACAAAAACGCCGAAGCGATCGCCCGTCTTTTTCGCGGTACCTTTCATTCGATTACGTTGACAAAACCGGGTTTTACAAAACACGGCGACATAGAACGCGCAGCAGCAGCCTGTAAAAGCGCGCACCTTTCGTTCACTTGTGAAATCAATTTTGAAAAAGCGGTACGAAGCGCATTCGAAAAAGCCGAAGCCGCTTCCGCTGTCCTGCTCGTTTCAGGCTCTTTTTACCTTGCCGCCGATGTCAAGCGCATTATGAATTTTTGTTAATGTTCCGCGCGTCTTTGTAAAAACGCATGAGCACGCAAAACGTCATTCATCTTTGTTTGGTATTCCCTGCCCTGCGATTTGTACCATTCGAGAACATCGGTATCGATCTGCAAATGAATTTCCGTTTTTTTCGCTTCGCGCCATTCGGGATGAACTTCATACCATGGACGAAATTTTGCGAGTTCCTCTTTTGTCTGCTTCGGGCAATCAGGATCGTCTTCTGCAGTACCGGCACGAACCTGAGCTGCTGCGCGGCGGATAACATTCTTTTCTTCTTCGGTAAGCGGATTTTTTTTCACTTCATCGAGCGTCATAGTTATTAAAGTATTCATCGATTTCCTCCTTTTCCGCAAGGCGCGCAGAAATAATTCTGACTCTATTTTCATCCACTTCCGTATAAACAACAAAAAGAATATCATCAACCATACCGATTACATCCCATCTCTCTTCATCGAATGTTGAATGCTGTGAATCATATTTTTCAATACGTTTGTTGTCGGAAAAAACTTTAACCGCTATTCGGAACGAGATCCCGTTATGTTTTTCAATATTGCGCTTTTCTTTATCCGGATCCCACTCAAATGATAACACCTTCCGCATCCTCTGCCGCTATCAGTATACACCATAATCGTGTACGCAAACAAGATTTTCCGCGTTACACTTCCGTGCGAGGCACGCGCTTTGCGATGCCCGTCAAAATCTCATACGAAATCGTGCCGGAAGCCTTTGCGACGTCCGCGGCCGTCTGCAGCGCTCCGGAATTTTCAGGGCCGAATATGAGAGCTTTATCCCAGCGATGCACTCCACCTGAGCCGACATCGACCATACATTGATCCATACAGATGCGCCCGACGACGGGATAATTTTTTCCGTTGATCGCAACGCACAAACCGGGAGACAAGCTCCGCGGCAATCCGTCGGCGTAACCGATCGGAAGCGTTGCGACGGCGGTATCGCATTCGGCAGTCCACGTGCGGTTATACGAAACCGCCTCCCCTTTTTTTATCGATTTGATCGCAACGACTTCGCTTTCAAGAGCCATCACGGGCTCAAGCGTACACGGCTTTCCCCGCTCGGCACAGTAAGCGCCGTCGATACTCCCGTCAAAATAGCCGTACATGGCGATTCCCGGCCGCACCATATCGAGCTGCATTTCCGGCCGATCGAGCAGCGCCGCAGACGCCGCACAGTGCCTGATGCCCGGATCGATGCCTTCGGCTTCGATCGATTTGACCGCACGCATAAAATGCGAAAATTGATCGTCCGTATACCGCCTTGCTTCATCATCCGTTTCATCCGCCGAAGAAAAATGCGTACACACACCTCCGAGTACAAGGTGCGGCAAGTTTACGATGCGCTTTGCAAAACGCGAAGCTTCATCGACGGAACATCCGATGCGGCGCATACCGGTATCGACTGCAATGTGCACGGAAAATTTTCCCGAAGCGTATTTTCCGGCAGCGACATTGAAGAGTTCCGCATACGCTTCGTCGCACACGAGAGGGGTAAGCTTATACAAAACGGCGTCTTTCATTTCATCGGGCGTACACAGACTTAAAAGTAAAATCGGAGAGGCGATGCCGCTTTCGCGGAGTTCGATCCCTTCATCTACGGTCGCAACCGCACAAAAGGATGCACCGCAAGCGAGCGCCGTCTTTGCGGCAAAAACCGCACCCGAACCGTAGCCGTTCGCTTTTACCGCAGCGCAGATTTTCACATCGTTTTTAAGAAAAGATTTAACGACGGAAAGATTGTGTATCAAATTGTTTTTATAGACGACCGCCCGCGTACTTCTCATAGTACGCTTATTTTAGATAGACAACGCCTTTTGGGCAAGAGCGAAAAAATCCGAGCAGTGCGTCACTTGCAACGAGCGCGAAGCGCGAAGTTCCCCGCGCAGGTTTTTTTCGCGTCTCCTATGAGAGAAAAACGGCTTGGACGTTTTTCCACTCCAGACTTCAAAAATAAATTCCGAGCAGTGCGCGACTTGCAACGAGCGCAAAGCGCGAAGTTCCCCGCGCAGGATTTTTTCGCGTCTCCTATGAGAGAAAAACGGCTTGCCCGTTTTTCAACTCCCTGCTTAAAATCCAAATCATGGAAACTTGAGATTTTTTCGAAAAAACGATATACTGTCATTATAGGGAGCGAAACTGTCCGAAAACGTCGGTTTTCAGATGTATTGTGCATTCGATTTTTAAATTAATAATTTCAGCAAGGTATCGTATGATTAGTTTAAAGAACAGGCGCCGTCCGGTCACTTTGGCGGCATTGCTTTTTTCGGCGTTTTTATCGAGCGCGCATGCATCGGGCAAAGGCGCAAAATCGGCGGGCAAACAGCTTCCCGCACCGGCCGCGGAAGCGGCGGCGGAAACTCCGATCGAAGCACAGGAAACGCCGAGCCCCGACGTCATCGAACAAAACGAATTTTTAGCGAGAATTTCCGGCATCGCGTTAAATGTCGTTTCTTTTCCGAAGCAAACCGTAAAACACACCCCTTTTCTTTCAGCATATACGCTCCTCGTAAAAGACGCTGACGGAAAAGAAGTTTCCGGCATACCGATCACCGTTTCGTACCCCGCATCGCGTACGGACGATTCGATCGTCTACGACACAACCGTTTTGACGACCGACGAAAACGGACGGATTGAGTTTATGCCCGCCGTACCGACTTCATCGTTCGACGAAGTCGTAAGTTTTTATCCGACGCCCGTCAATTCGAACCCCGAAACCGTCGAAGCCGCCCGTGCCGTAAGCGTTACGGCGCCCTTCAAAGTCCGTACCGACTTGGTAAAAAAAAGCGGTATCCTCTACGTGTTCGATTTCGATGAAAAAGACCGCGCGCTTACCAATTCGCGTTACATTCTGAGAGACTTTATCAATTCCGGCGTCCGATCGGGAAACTCTCCCATCCCCTCTCCGAATTATCTGAACCGAAACATCGACGCTCTTTACAAAGCGACGCGCGCCATCGTCGGCGATTCGGCGGGCTTTATGGTATCGGGTTCGATAAAATTTGCCGCTCCTTTACAACGACAGGATAACGGTGCGTATGTGTGTACCCTCGTCGCGGACGTCGTATGCGTCAATATGAAAAACGGCGAAGTGTTGTATAAAACGCGGCAGACGGCATCGGAATCGGGGACATCGCAATATCTCGCCGCGGAAGCGTGCCGTAAAAAAATCGCATCGCAAACGGTGCACGCGATACTCTACGGAATGTAACGGTATTGAATGTCGCGTTTTAAAACCATGACCCAATAAAAAATGTGCTTACGGTAATTATTAATTTTCGGAAGGAGATGGTATGAAATACACCGATACGCGAGACGCAAGCATAAAAACCGATTTTCGAACCGCCGTCATGAGCGGCATGAATCCCTTAACCGGCGGTCTCTATATGCCCGAAGCGTTTCCGCACATCGATCGGGCGCTTATCAATAAAACGCCCGCCCCGTGTTTCCGCGATATCGCATTCAATATGGCAAAACCTTACGTCGAAGGTGAAATACCGGACGACGAACTCAAAGGCATTATCGAAGACGCGTATCCGTTTTCGCCGAAACTCGTACCTCTCGATTCGATTACCTATGTACTCGAACTCTTTCACGGACCGACGTGCGCGTTTAAAGATTTCGGCGCCCGCTTTATGGCGCGTGTCATGTCGTTTTTTAATAAAACCGAAAAGGGTACGCTTCATATCCTCGTCGCGACTTCGGGCGATACGGGAAGCGCCGTGGGAAGCGCATTCCACAATGTGGCGGGTCTCGACGTGACGATCCTCTACCCCGAAGGAAAAGTGAGCGCCCTGCAGGAAAAACAGCTTTCAACCTTTACCGGAAACGTGCGAGCGCTCAAAGTGCGCGGTACTTTCGACGATTGCCAAAAGCTCGTCAAAAAAGCCTTTACCGATGCCGAATTGCGAAAAGATTTCCGGCTCTCTTCCGCAAATTCGATAAACATCGCGCGCCTTTTGCCGCAGAGTTTTTATTATATGTACGCTTCTCTCGCTTCTCGCGATCGGGCAAAGCTCGACAGCAAAATCGACGACCCTGCCGTCATCATGTCCGTCCCGTCGGGCAATTTCGGAAATCTCACGTCGGGACTCATCGCGCGCGAAATGGGAGCGCCGATCACCGGTTTCATCGCCGCGACAAATACGAATCACACCGTACCCGACTGGATCGCCACAGGAGAATACCGCGCCCGTGCGTCCGTCGAAACCTACGCAAACGCGATGGATGTCGGTGCGCCGAGCAATTACGAGCGCATCGCCGCAATGTATTCGCTCGAAGAAGTGCGAAGTCTCTTTGCGTCGTACTGGCTCGACAACAACGGCATCATGAACGCCGTCCGATCGTGCCACGCAAAAACGGGCTATATCACCGATCCGCACGGAGCTATCGCATGGAAAGCGTGGGACGACATCAAAAGCGGCTCCATGCAAAATCTCATGGGCGGCATCAAAGGCTCAAGCGAAAAGCCCGGCCTTACACCGAACGTCCCCGATTGGGCGCGCTTCGTCACTGAAAAAAAGAGCATCGGTATCATCCTCGAAACGGCCGATCCCGCAAAGTTCAGCAAGGTCGTCGCCGAAGCCTGCGGAAGAGAGCCTCCCATGCCCGACAGGCTCATGCAAGTGATGCAGCTCCCCGACAACGCCGTCCCGATGGAAAACGATTACGAAGCGTTCAAATCGTGGCTCACATCTCATTTGGCGTAAGAGACGAGGCTTTTGCGGAGTGAAGCGCCGCAGAGTACAGACGAAATGTTGTCCTGCAGTATCGGTGACGATTCGGCACACATAAGCAATACGCGCCGTTGACACATTCCGCCGTTTTCGATATAGTGGTGTCGCTTTTGCGGTAGTCGTATAACGGCTCATTACCCCAGCCTTCCAAGCTGGAGACGAGGGTTCGACTCCCTTCTACCGCTTAGGAGACTGATTTGAAGTTTTTCAAGTCAGTTTTTTTTACCGAACACATATCTAGCAAGCAAAGGGAGTCGAAGGCACAGTGCCGCGCGGCAGGCGCCGCGAAAAGACGGCATAGAACGTGACCGGTATAAAAATAAACACATTGCGGAACTCCGCAATAAATGATATTCTTATGTAAATACGCACGGTTATAAACTTTTTCGGAAATTGATTCGAAGTCTGCGAAAGCGGACACGTAGAATCAGTTCTTTGCAGAACGAGCCGAAGGCTCTAATTTCCTGCAAAAGTTTTATTGGAGCTAACTATGAAAGGAAAATTACTTATAAAACGGGTATATCTTCCGGCTGCGGACGACGACGGAGAGCGCTGTCTCGTAGATCGCCTGTGGCCGCGAGGACTGAAAAAAGAAGACGCCGCCATAGACGGCTGGTTCAAAGATATCGCGCCGTCGAACGAAATACGCAAAGATTTCAATCACGAACCGGAAAAATTTCCGGCATTTCGTGCCGCATACAAAAAGGAGCTTGCAAAAAACGATGAAGCGAAACAATTTGCACTCGAATGCGCACAAAAGCTTAAAACGAAAAACGTAACGTTGCTCTACGGCGCAAAGGATAGTGAAAACAATAACGCTGTCGTGCTTCGCGATTGGATTTTACAAAAAATTAAACAATAATATAAAATGCGCGCACTTTTATAAATCCGCTTTTTTCGCTACACTGCCGATATGAATTTTATTGCGCAAAAACTGCCTGAAGCGGGCGATACTGTCGTCGTTGGTCTTTCAGGCGGTGTCGATTCGACGGTTACAGCCCTGCTTCTCAAGCAAAAAGGCTGCAACGTCATCGGAGTGACGATGTCGCTGTGGAAAGGCGATGTGCCCGAACTGCCCGACGGAAAAAAACTGCGTTCTTCCTGTTACGGTACCGATAAATCGGAAGATATAGCGGCGTGTGAAAAATTCTGTAATGAAAACGGCATTCCTTATCGCGTCATAGACGTAAAAGACGAATATCAAAAACAAGTGGTCGATTATTTTAAAGCGGAGTACCGCGCAGGCAGGACGCCGAATCCGTGCATCCGCTGCAACAGTTTTGTTAAATTCGGCGCGCTGCTCGAAGGCGTGCAAAAGCAGGGCATCGACTACGATTATTTTTGTACCGGCCACTATGCGCGCATCGTACGGCCGGAGGCGGGACTTTGGCATACCGATGCGAAACCCGCAATGATTGCGACCGCTCTCGACAGCGTAAAGGATCAAACGTATTTTTTGTATCGGATCCCGTCGGCGACGCTTGAAAAAGTGCGCTTTCCGCTTGCGGAGATCGAAAAAAAAGATGTGTTTCGTATCGCGAGGGAAAATAATCTCGCGGCTTCGGAAAAGGCCGAAAGCCAGGATTTCATCTCGCCCGAATATTTCGATACGTTGTTTTCCGATAAAGAATCGATACCGGGCGACATCATCGATCTTGACGGACACGTGCTCGGCCGTCACCGCGGCATTGAACACTATACAATAGGGCAAAGGCGGGGACTCGGCGTATCATCGGTAAAACCGTTGTACGTCCATTCGATCGACGCGGAAAACAATCTCGTCATCCTTTCGGGAAGCGAAGATTTGGATGTACGTTCTCTCATCGCCGATGATTTTGTGTGGCCGGGCAATGTCGTACCGAACGCTCCCTTCGACGCGTTCGTAAAGATCCGCCTCGCATCCCGTCCGATACGGGCACGAGTAGAACCTTATACGGCGCAAAACGGGGAATCATTTGCCGGCACACCGTACCGCATCGCGTTCCGGGAAAACGCGCACGCCGCAGCGCCGGGACAGTCCGCCGTGCTCTACATCGACGGCGTTATCGCGGGGGGCGGCATTATCCGCAGAGCCGACAAAGGCATATGATACAAAGGCATGTGAGCGGGCGATTTCGGGTTGGAATTGACAAATTGCCATTTAACAAATTGCCATTTAACTTATTGACAAAGTAGGAAATAATATATATAGTCGCCGCTATCGGCAACACCGGCGTTCCGGTGTGCTTCATTTTCATACGGTTAGGGAAAACTTTGAAAACGGAAGTTTCCCAATTTTTTATGGGAGAAATCATGAAAAAGAGTATTTTAGCCATTGCGGCCGCCGCCGCGGTATCGGTCGGCTGCTCGAAAAAATCGGAAGCGAAAGTGCTGACGGTCGGTGCAACGCCCGAACCGCACGCGGCGATCCTCAATCTGCTCGTCGACGATCTTGCAAAAGAAGGCATTACGCTGAAAGTGCAGGAATTCACCGATTACGTCGTGCCGAACGAAGCGGTCGAATCGGGACAGATCGATGCGAATTATTTTCAGCATCTTCCCTACATGGAATCCTTCAACAAAGAGCGCGGCTTTCATCTCGTAAGCGTTGCGGGCATCCACATCGAACCGCTCGCATTGTATTCGCACAAAATAAAAAGCGCGGACGATCTGCAAAACGGAGCGGTAATCGCGATTCCGAACGATCCGACAAACGAAGGACGAGCGCTGCTTTTGCTGCAGTCAAAGGGACTGATCAAACTCGACGATAAAGCCGGCCTCACCGCCGTTCCCGCCGACATCATCGAAAACCGCTTGAATCTCAAATTCCGCGAAATCGAAGCGGCATCCCTTCCCCGCACGCTCGACGACGTCGACGCTGCGGTCATCAACGGAAATTACGCGCTTCCCGCCGGCCTCACCGCTTCGAAAGACGGACTCCTCGTCGAAGGTGCGGATTCACCCTATGTCAATATACTCTGCGTCAAAGACGGTTCACAAAACGACGAACGCATTAAAGCGCTTGTCAAAGCGATGACGAGCCGAAAGGTAAAAGATTACATAGCCGAACATTATCCGAACGGAGAAGTCGTCGCGGTGTTTTAACATCGAAGGCATCGAAAGATTTCGGTTTTTCGATGCCTTTTTAAATTTATTGATAAATTATTTCGGTTTTAATAAATCGTCAAAGAATACGATGTCGCCGTCACTTCCCCCAATATATCGGTGAGGGCGATACCGAGCGTGTTTTTTCCCGGAGTGAGCGTCGCCTCCCCCAAAAGCTGCAGGCGCGCATCGGGATAAAGCGCTTCTTTCGGATAATTTTTCCGTCCGACGGCATAGACGGAGACCCCGTTTTGAATAAGCTGGTCGTACGAGATTTCATCGGCGACGATGCCGTTTACGACGACGCGCGTTTTATACGGCATCGCAACGCTTTGCCGCTGGCGGTACACTCGGTACGAACCTGCAGGCAGCGTGCGCTGAACAAGCAAATCGTAGCGTACGCCCTTGCCCTCAAGCGTGATGCCTGAAAGCGAAAGCGAAAGTTCTTTACCGACTCTCGGCATGAGGACGCGAGGATTTACCGCATTACCGCTTGCCGTATCGATCGTTTGAAATTCGAGGCTCGAACGTCCCTGCTGCCAGCCGGCGTTTCCGCTCGATCCGAAAACGGTTCCCGTCGCCGCTTTTTCCGACGTGTAGAGAGAAGCGGGGATCGTTTCTTTGTCGATATTTCCGTATACCGTCATGAGATCGTCTCCGTGCGCGAGTATGACGGCGTTTCCGAGCGCCGACGGAAAAAACACGGAATCGTCTTCGTATTCGTTTATGACGGCGACGACATATCCGTTGTCGGCCGCTTTTATGTCCGACGTATCGGCAAATATGAGCGACGTGCTGATTATGCCGCCGCGGAGCTGTCCGAAATACGAATAAAACGTATCCGACATCACTTCATCCTGCGGCCAGTCGAACGCAGTAAGCGGCAAAGCTGCAAGGAGCAGCAGTGCGAGCAGCGGTACGGTACATATCGATTTTCGCTTCATAGTTTTCCCGTTAATTTTTTATAATTGTCATTCGAGAGATCGTCGAATCTTTTCCGACAAAGAGGTTTTCTCCGTCCGTGCGAATAAATGCGGATTGCGCTTCAAATGAAAACGAGGCGCTCATCGTGTCGAATTTTTCAATCGCATATACCGTATATCGCGCATCGTCTTTTGTCAGCACGAACACGAGATCGCCGCACTCTTCAAGCGAAATCGCCTGTCCTCGGATCGGAAGATGAGAGGCTTTGCCGCCCTTCGTATCGACGATGCCGAGCGTATCTTTATAATTGTACCACACGGTAGATCCGTCTTTGCTGAACTCGACGAGACGCTGGCGAGGGTCGCTTTGCGCGATGTATTCGTGAAAGACGATCTTCGTTTGCGCATCGTATTTTCTCATCAACACGAAACGCTGACGGTTTTGTCCCGCAACCAATGCGATCATGGAACCGTCGGAAGAAAGGGCTGCGCCGAGGATCACTTGGAAATCGCTTCCGCCGGGCGAGAATTTTTGAATCATCGTTCCGTCGGATGAAAATTGCCTCACCGTCCCGTCGGCAAATCCCGCAACGCAGCCGGAAGGCGACGAATCGAAAGCGGTGATCGGAACCGTGCCGTTGTATTCCCACTTGCGCTTTCCGTCGGAATCGCACTCGACGAACGAAGCGCCGCCTGCCAAAAAGACGAAGATGCGGTCTTTATCGAAGAGGGGAAATCCGCTTTCCGTTATCGTGCCGGCCTTTTCTCCGTCGGGCGTAAAAAAATCGATCGACGAACCGAAAGTGTTGTACGGAGCATAATATCGTTCCGAAATCGCAGCTTTAAACGGAAACGTTTCGACCGATAAAAGCTTGCCGCTTTCGGTAAAATATCCTATCGTCTGTCCGAGTTTAAAATACAGCGGCTTTTCGCCTGCGGCATCCGCCTTTTCCATTTGCGCGTTCACATCGAGTTTCCATTGCGGTATAAACTGATGCTCTTTTGCAAGCGGTTCGGCGGCTAAAATGATATATACGATACTGAATACGATGCCCAAAAAGACATAAAAAGCGGCACCTTTTTTATGTTTCATGATGGAAAATATGCTATAATAATACGGAAAACAAGTCAATGACTTGATGCGTAGTTTTATTGGAGGCTTTATGACAATAGCCGATGAACAATTGCACTCTCTCTTTGAAAAAGCGCTCGAAGCTTCAAAGTATGCGTACATTCCTTATTCGCATTTTCCCGTCGGAGCCGCCCTGCTTACGGAAGACGGAAAAATCATCACCGGAGCAAATATCGAAAACCGATCTTTCGGGCTTACGAATTGCGCCGAGCGCAGCGCAATTTTTACCGCCGCCTCACAAGGCATACGCACTTTTATCGCTATCGCAATCGCGACGCCCGCATCCGATTATCCGGTCGGCCCCTGCGGCGCGTGCCGCCAAGTGCTCAGCGAATTCGCACCGGATGAAACGCCCGTCGTATTCGGCCCGGACTGGAAGCGCTGCATCAAAACAACGCTCGGCGTGCTGTATCCCTACGACAGTTTACACGAACTTGCATCGAACGGCGGCGGTCTCTGAAACCCGCTGTTTCGGCACCGACCGACTGTAAAATAATACCGTTTTTATGAAAACAATGTAAATATTGACAAGATATCGCAAATAGTACAGAATTATTCAATTATGGAAGACACAATTCTCACCATCGAAGAAGTTGCAAATTACCTCCGCGTTTCCGACCGCACCGTCTACGATTGGGCGCAGCGCGGCGAAATCCCCGCAGGTAAAATCGGAACCGTGTGGCGATTTAAAAAATCGGAAGTCGAAAAGTGGGTCAACGATCGCCTCTCTTCTTCGGGCGCCCGCATAAAAGACGATGTCGTGCAGGTAAAAAACATCCTCGCGCCGAACCGCGTCATCTTTATTTCGCAAACTTCACGGCACGACGCTCTCGTCGAACTTGCAAATACGCTTTCGAGCGCGCCGCAGGTAAAACGTTCCGATGAACTCGTCTCCGAAATCTTAAAGCGGGAAGAGCTTATGTCTACGGCGATCGGACGCGGCATCGCAATCCCGCACGTGCGCCTTTCGTCCGTCACCGATTTGGTCATGGCGGTCGGCGTATGTAAAACGCCCGTCACTGATTTCCAGCCCATCGACGATATGCCCGTCTCCCTTTTATTTATGATAGCAGCGGCGTACAACCAGCATTCGTACTATCTGCAGACGCTTTCGTATTTTTCGGCAAAGCTCAAAAAAAAGGAGCTCCGCGACAGCCTTTTAAATGCCCAGACGACCGACGAAGTATATAAATTATTAATCGAAGCGTAAGCGCGATCGGCGATAAGCGTGTTCGGTACGGCAGGTGCTTACGGGAGCTCCACTGCAATCCATTTTTTCGGATCGCTGAAATCCGAAGCGATTAAACCGAGGGACACGTGAGCCGTCGTTTCTCCGAGTAAAAAATCTTTTCCGCCCGAGCTCATACGCGCATTTTCTTTCGGAGATACGGACGGAACGAGGGCGCCGAAAAGGGCGTGGCTGTAATCGCGCGATACGAAAAGCGCACACTTCGTTCCCGCGTTTTCGAGAAGAGCGCAGAGCAAAAGACTTCGCGTGTCGCAGTCCGATCCGCTTCCGGTGAGGGCGGCGGGAAGAGATGTAAAATCCGCGGCATTTATTTTGCGCTCATAGCGAAACCCCTGCACCCAAGTCAAAAGGAGCGATGCAAAAGCGGTATCGGGATGTTCGGGATTTACGGCCGCCGCATCTTCTTGAAGCGCGCTTTGCACATCGAAGGCCGTCCGCTTTAAACGGCCGAAGCTGTCGCGGAAAATCGCACGGTAATAGCGCTGCCACGCTTCTTTCCACAGCGGACTTGCCGCGTACATTTTTAAAACCGCGAATTCCATATCGATGACGAAATCGGATGCCTCTTCGTCTTCCGCACCGATGCTCGTGCGAATCGTTCGTCCGTTGATCGAAAGTTCTATGTCTTTCCGTTCGGCTGCGGGATATGCATAGCGCGCGACGATGCCTTCTTCCCGATAGCTTCCGCGGTCGACGGCGAGGGAGTTTAAAATCGATAAGATAAAAGGTTCGCAGTTTTTTTCACTCCGCTCATTCGCATAGCACAAAACTGCGATGTGCACTCCGTTTAAAGGAAGTTCGACCGCGAGTGCCCAGCCCTTATAGCTTACTCCGCCGAGCGTCATCGAAAAGGTTCCGAGCGAGGAATCCGTACCGCGCCATTCGAACGATTCTTTTTCGCCTTTTCCGTCCGGCAATTTTCCGACGGCACCGTCGAAGGCCTGTGCGCTCGATTCATAGGTACCGCTTTTATAGAGCTTTATCGCAGTGACGACCGGAACGTTCGCGTATGAAAAGAGGTAGGACGTGCCGTCGTCCGTCGCGTCCGAAAGTTTGAAACCTTCCGGCATGTCGAGCGCCCAGCCGTATGTGTTGTCGACGAGAGGTTCGGAAAAAAGAGGACTTTCGATACACAGGGTGATAAAAAATACGCAGACTGCGGAAAAAAAACGCGCAAAGCTTCTTGTCATTTTACGGCACCTCGTCTATAGTTATCGAAATGAATGCGATCCCCATTGTATACGAAAACGAAGAGATCATCATTATAAACAAACCCGCAGGCGTTTCGGTACAGGGCGGCGAAGGTATCGCTCATCCTCTCGATAAAGAACTTCCCGAACAAACGGGGTACGAAATTTTTCTCGTACACCGCCTCGATAAAGATACGTCGGGTCTTATGATCGCGGCAAAAACGAAGACTGCCGCCGCCAAGTGGTCAAAGCTCGTCGCTTCCCGCGCGGTAAAAAAAGAATACGATGCGATTTGCATCGGGACATTTGCTGAACGAAAAGGCGTGATAAGGGACGATGTCATGCAGCACGGAGAAATAAAACGGGCTGTTACGCAATATGCGGTAAGCGACATTTTCGAAATCGACTGCGGCGGAGAAACGCTTTCGCTTTCACTCGTCCATCTGACGCTCGAAACGGGGCGTATGCATCAAATACGTATCCACTTGGCAAAGAAAGGATGCCCCATTGCGTTCGACGACAAACACGGAAACTTTGCAAAAAATAAATTATTAAAAAAATACTGCGGTACAAAACGGCTGCTCTTATGCGCGTCGAAGCTTTCTTTTCCGCTTTCGGGAAAAGAGAATACCGTACGTATAGAATTGCCTAAAGCATTCGGTGCGATTTTAAATGATGTGCGAAAGATTTGAAAATTGACTTTTCCAATATTATTATTTCAATAGGCCCCCCCGCACCTCTCTTTGATGTGTCCCATGGGGGGCATTTTTTATGCCTGATCCGATAAAAAATCCCACAACCTATGAACAACAACTCGCTAAATTAAAGTTGCGCGGATGCACGACAAAAGATGATGCATTTTGTATTGCTGTACTGAATACGGTAAATTATTATCGCCTGTCCGCATATTTTTTGCCGTTCAAAAAGAGTGACGATACGTATGTTGAAGGCACAAGTTTTGAGCAGGTTTTTAATATTTATGAATTCGATCGAAAACTACGACGTATAATCTTTTCCGCAACAGAAGAAATAGAAGTGTTTGCGAGAGCTGCGTTCGCTTATTTTCATGCGCATAAATACGGAGCTGTCGGATATTTTAATGAGAAAAATTATTCTGCAAAACATCAACATGAAAAATTTAAAAAACTGATTGAACAGGAAATACACAGCAATAGGAATCTTCCGTTTGTACGTCATCATACACAAAAATACAATGATATGTTTCCGATTTGGGTAATTGTTGAATTGTTTACGCTCGGGATGCTGTCATTCTTTTTTGCCGATTTAAATACACAAGATCAAAAAGAGCGTGCGCGTGCCGTATTTCATTCTACCGCAAATAATATAAAAAGCTGGCTGCGTTGTTGTACCGATTTAAGGAATATTTGTGCACATTACGGACGGCTTTATTTTACGATGACACGGATGATCCGCTTTTTGCCCGCTTTCAAAATAAACTCGCCGTCCGCATCCGCTTCTTTCATCGTGATGACCGTATGAATGTCTTTTACGACTCGCCCGTTTACCTGCGCCCCCCCCTGCTCGACGAGGCGGCGGTTGTCGCTCTTCGACGTACCGGGCTGTGCGATTGCAAAGAGATCGACTACTCCGATCCCCTCTTCGATCGCCTGCTTTGCGATTTCCGCCGTCGGCATATGCGCTTTATCGCCTTCACCTCCGAATGCGGCCTTTGCGCCCGAAAGCGCTTTGTCGGCTTCGGCTTTGCCGTGAATTACGGCGGTCGCTTCGTATGCGAGCCGCTCTTTCGCTTCGTTGATATTGCCGCCACAGATTTTATCGATTTCTTCGATACTCAAAAACGTAAACAGCAAAAGGAATTTGCGCACGTCCGCATCGGCGACATTCCGCCAATATTGGAAAAAATCGTACACGCTCGTGAGCGAAGCGTCGAGGAATACCGCGCCGTGTTCGCTCTTGCCCATCTTTTGTCCGTCCGCACGCATGATGAGCGGAAAGGTCAAACCGAAGCATTCGTGTTCGATATTTTTTTCCGTCGTGCCGCCGAGCTTTCTCCTGATCAAATCGACACCCGCAGTGATATTGCCCCACTGATCATCGCCTCCGATCTGCAAAATACAGCCGTGCCGTTTGTGCAGCATGAGAAAGTCGTAACTCTGCAAAAGCTGATAATTGAATTCGATAAACGAAAGCCCCCGCTCGAGCCGCATTTTATACGCTTCGAATGACAGCATTTTATTGACGGAAAAACAGGAACCGATATCGCGTAAAAAATCGATATAGTTCAAATCCGCAAGCCAATTTTTATTGTTGTCCGAAAACGCCGTCTTGCCGTCAAAACCGATAAAGGCGTCGAGCTGCTTTTCTATGCGCGCGACGTTTTTGTCGAGCTCTTCATACGAAAGCATTTTGCGCATTTCCGTTTTGCCGCTCGGATCCCCTATGCGCGCAGTCCCGCCGCCGATGAGCGCGATGCCGACATTTCCCGCAGAACGCAGATGCCGCAGCGCAAAAAACGGAACCATGTGCCCGATGTGGAGACTCGGCCCCGTCGGATCGCAGCCGACGTAAAAAGTAATGGGACCCGAGTCCATGCGGGAAGAAAGAGAATCAATATCGGTACATTGAGAATAAAATCCCCGCGCTTTCAATTCGGCAAGCGTGCTGTTCATACGTCATCCTTAATTATTAAAATCACATTTTCAAAAATACGTTTTTAATTTTATATGATTGAGAGAATTAAGACAAGAGCTCGCGATTTCGAGCAGTGCGGAGAAATCGCGAGCG
>ERZ772960.1791-NODE-1791-length-16536-cov-2.437352_pt1 | contig 16536 bp, 15 predicted proteins | sample MGYA00580678_ERZ772960 | MGnify/ENA primary metagenome ERZ772960 (study PRJEB29015, sample SAMEA2737930) | human oral metagenome | biome: human oral; feature: human-associated habitat; material: dental | place: China | collected 2059 ... | reverse complement strand
AGCATAAGCGCCGCATAATAGAGCACAAAGCCTGTTGCAGCCGAACCGACTGCCCACAGTCCGTAACGTGCAAGGGCGGCGGCGTTTACCACCTCTTTTGCCGCAACTGCGGAAATCACATCGCGCATTACAAAGAACACCATTATGTACGGCACAAAGCCGACGAGGGCACTCAGGCCGGAAAGTATCAGCGACAGGGGCAGAAGTCCTCTGCTTTTTCCCGCGTAGCTTAAAAGCCGTTTAATTGTTTGCTGTTTTGCAGGGTTTCGTTCTGTCTGTTGCTTTGCCGTATTTGGTTCAGCATTTTGCTGTGCCGGACGGTTTTGTTTATCATTCATAGAGAATCCTCCATTCAATTATTTTTATCCTAAAAAATTAGCCATAGTAAACATACTATATGTTATACAATCTTAACGGTTCTGTCAATAAGCGATATGTAATTTTTTTCCCATTGAAGGAAGCGTTGATTTTACAAAGATGTCTTATATTATCCGAGATCACTTTATGGAAAGCTTCCTTCACAAAAAAGAACTTATGAAGGCAGCTGTCGATTTTTTAAATAAAAAATACGGCAACATAATCAAGATGGAAATAAAAGATTCCTATTACAACATGAAAGAAAAAATCGAACCGCACATGGAAATAATTGAGCTTGCAAAAAAATCTATGACTGATGTCGGTATTGAACCCCATATAGTCCCGGTCAGGGGAGGAACTGACGGAGCCCGTCTTTCTTTTATGGGGCTTCCCTGTCCTAACCTTTTTGCAGGCGGTTATAATTTTCACGGCCGCTTCGAGCTCATCCCCACAAAATCAATCGAAAAGGGAATTGAACTTGTAGTAAAAATTGTTGAAAATAACGCCAAGTAGTTCTTTTGCTTAAAAGTTTTAACGGAATGTTTAGCGTGGCAGGAGAAAAAAAACTCTTTTGATTTTTCCTGCCCCGTTAAACTTGAAGGCCTAATGCCTAATCCTGTTTCTTATCCTTGTCGAAGATATTTCCAAAATAATAGCCGTTCCGAAAATAAGATAGGATATAAAGCCGACTTCACTCATATTAAAGTTTAAAGAGCCTGCCATAAAAAGCTCGTAACCTATTCCGCCGGCTCCTGCCGCAGCTCCTACGGCAACAGCATTTCCGAAGTTAATTTCAAATCTAAAAAAGCTCCACGAGATTAGATTGTTTATCGAAGCCGGGAGAACTGCCTGACTTATAATTTCGATGTAGCTTGCCCCGCAGGCTTTTAAGGCCTCAATCGTTTTTTTGTCTATGCCGTCAAAGCTTTCCGAAAAGCCCTTTACGAGATAGGCTGTGCTGTGAAAGCTCATACCGAGGACGGCAGCCTCTGCTCCTATGTTTGCAACTACCGAAAATATTAAAACCCAAATAATTGTCGGCACTGAGCGGATAAGGGACATTGCCGTTCTTATAATTTTTACAAGATACTTGTTTGAAAGATTTTCCGAGGCGGCTATCCCTAAAAAGAAAGCAAGCACCACTCCGAACACGGTAGTTAAAAGGGCAAGGCTTAAACTTACCAAAAGAGAAAAAAATATTTCCGCATAAGAATATTTTTGCGACAGCTTAGGATAAAAAAATAAATCCTTTGAATATTCCGTAAATTGCAAAAAAGCCTTTTGAATTCCATAGTCGGGCTTTTCCATTTGAAATAAGCTTATAAGTGTAAGGCCGGATAAAAAAATAAGAACAAATAAAATTAATACTCTTTGCTTTGAGAATCTTCTTATTTTTATTTTTTTAATTTTGTTTGCTTGCTCAATCATAAAAGAATCCGCCTTATTTTGTTTGAAAGAATATCGATGAGTAAAACTATGATTACAAGACATAAAATAATTAAGCCTGCACTATTATAACGAAAACTTTTAAAATAAAGATTAAATAAAAAACCTATTCCCGTTCCGGTTAGAATTCCTATCAGAGCCGAGTCCCTCACATTTGTTTCAACCGTGTATAAGAGCCACGAAACAAGGCCGGGTGCTATGCTTGGGAATACGGCATTAAAGAGAGCCGGAAAATACGGAACGCCCGCAGCCCGCAGTGCCGTAAAAGATTCTTCGCTTGTTTCTTCTATCATTTCCTTAAAAGCTCTTACCAGATGACCCAAGGTAATTATAAAGAGGGCTAAAAAACCGGTAAAATTATTTTGTTTAAACGAAAACAATAAAAGCATTGCCCAAGCTACCAGCGGAATGTTTCTTAAAAACGATGCTGTCATAGTAAGGATTATTTGAAAGGGCTTATTTATTCCTGTGGTTTGAGAGCCGAGGAGGGCTAAGATAAGGGCAAAAAAAGCCGCAGCGGTAGTTGCCGAGGCCGCTATCACACAGGTTTCGCCTAAGGTTTTTATTATAATCGGAATATGTTTTAAACTTTCATTGTCGGGTATAAAGTTTTTTATAAGCCAAGCTATTGCAAGGGGAAATTTAAAAATTGCTTTAAGGTCTTTAAAGCCGGTTATATTTGATGCAAAATAATATATTAAAATAAGACTTAAAAGAATAATAATTGCCTTTAGTTTTTTCTTCGCAAAAAAGATTTGTTTTTTTTCCCAAGAGTATGAAGTTTCTTTTTTATGATAATGTCTTTTCTTTTTTTTGTCCTCAGAGTAAATTTTTAAATCGAACTTCATAGAGCTTTTTCTCCGCTGTCCATAGAAACATTTGTAAAAATTTCTTTGTGCAAGACTTCATCGTTTAAGGAATCGGGTCTTCCGTCAAAAACTATTTTTCCGTTATTGAGAGCGATGATTCTATCGGCATATTTTTTTGCAGCTTCCATTTGGTGTAAACTTATAAGGCAGGCAATGTTTTTGTTTACTGCGAATTCTTTAATATAATTTAAAACCGTTTCTGCCGACTGGGGGTCAAGGGAGGCTATGGGCTCATCGCATAATAAAAGCTTCGGGTTTTGCATTAAGGCTCTTGCAATGCCTATTCTTTGTTTTTGACCGCCGCTTAATTCGCTGCATCTTTGAAAGGCAAATTCTTCCATGCCTACGGTTTGTAAAAGAGCAAAAGCTTTTTCTTTTTCTTCTTCGGTATAAAGGCCTAGGGCTCCGCGGTAAGAAGGGATTGAGCCGAGGCAGCCGTGCAAAACATTTTCGACGGCATTAAGACGCTCGACCAGATTATAATTTTGAAAAATCATTCCTATCTTTGAGCGGTATTGTCTTAATTTTTTTCCTTTAAGCTTGTTTATTTTTTCTCCTAAAAAAATAACTTCTCCTTCATCCGGCTCGACCAAGCGGTTTATACATCTAAGCATTGTAGATTTTCCGGCTCCCGATAGGCCTATTATTGCAAGGATTTCTCCTTCTTCTATTTTAAAAGAAATGCTTTGTAAGGCCCTTCGTCCCGAAGGATAAGTTTTTGAAATATTTTTAAGTTCAAGAATCACAAGGCTTCCCTCCAAAAAATTAAAGACTCTTCCTAAAGTTTTTAGAAAGAGTCTCAGGTTAGCAAATATAAAAAAGATTAGCACATTGTGGCATACATAACAGCCTTGATTGTATGCATGCGGTTTTCGGCTTCATCAAAAACAACGGATTTATGAGATTCAAAAACCTCGTTTGTAACTTCCATTTCGGGAAGACCGAACTTTTTGTGAATCTCCTGACCCTTAGTTGTCTTTAGGTCATGGAAGGAGGGGAGGCAGTGCAAGAAGATTGCATCCTTGTCTGCATTGTCCATAGCAGCCTTGTTTACCTGATAGGGCTTTAAGAGCTTAATGCGTTCTTCCCATACGCTGTCGGGTTCTCCCATAGATACCCAAATGTCGGTATAAAGAACATGAGCACCCTTTGTGCCTTCGTTTACATTTTCGGTAAGGGTTACGCTTCCGCCTGTTTGGGCTGCGATTTTCTTTGCTTCGGCTACCAAGTCTTCAGTGGGGAAGAGGTGCTTGGGCGAACATGCTGTAAAGTGCATTCCCATTTTTACGCAGGCTATCATGAGGGAGTTGGCTACGTTGTTTCGGGCATCTCCCATGTACGTAAATTTAAGTCCCTTCAAATAGCCGAAGTTTTCTTCGATTGTAAGAAGGTCTGCAAGCATTTGAGTCGGGTGGAAGAGGTCGGTTAATCCGTTCCATACGGGAACGCCGGAATATTCGGCCAATGTTTCTACAAGCTCTTGGCTGAAGCCTCTGTACTCGATACCGTCATACATTCTTCCTAAAACACGGGCTGTGTCTTCGATAGATTCTTTATGTCCCATCTGTGAAGAATTGGGATCAAGGTAGGTAACGCCCATTCCAAGGTCATAACCTGCAACTTCAAAAGAGCATCGTGTTCTTGTAGAGGTTTTTTCAAAAAGAAGAACGATGTTTTTTCCTTCTAGGTATCTGTGAGGAATTCCGGCCCTTTTCATGTCTTTAAAATTTTTTGAAAGGTCAAGTAAATAGCGGATTTCGTCTGTAGTAAAATCCAACAATTTTAGAAAGCTTCTTCCGCGCAAGTTTTTTGCGCTCTTTCCGCGAATTTCTTTAAGCATAGTTTTAACTCCTTAAGATGCTATTGATGAATGGGACCAATATATCAGCTTTTGCAAAAATAATCCAGTACCTTTTAAAATTGTAATTTTTTGTTTTAAGCTGATTTTATTCTCCTATCCTTCTCCAATGCCAGCCGAATACGGAGTGGGCGTTTGTTACAACCATAAAGGCTTTAGGGTCGTTTGCGGCAAGATAGCTTTTTAACTTTACAAAGTCCCTGCGGCTCATAACGGTTTGAATAACCGAGCGTTCGGCTCTTGTGTAAGCTCCCGTTGCCTTGTATACATTTGCAGAACGGCCGAGCTCCACCATAAAGCGGCAAAGTTCATCGGGCTTATCCGTATTTATAACGCAGTATTTACTCATGTTAAGGCCGTCGATTGTAGAGTCGATTACGAGCCCGTTTATGATTACACCCACCAACGAAAATAGAGCAATTTCCGGGCCGTAAGCAAAGCCTGCAAAAACTGTAATGGTAAAGTCCGTAATTAAGCAGCCCTTTCCCAAGTCTAGGCCGAAATACTTTTGCAGAATCATTGCAAAGATATCGCTTCCTCCGGTTGATGCATATTGATTTAAAACTATGCCTACGCCTCCCCCGTAGAGTATGACGGCAATTACCAGCTGTAAGAATTTGTCGTTTACAATCGGCCCCTGCAATGGAACAAAGATTTCCAAAAGCCATACCGCTCCTGAAAGTCCAAGGCTCGCACAAACCGTTTTAAGACCGAATTTGTTTCCGATGATTAAAAAGCCGAGAGCAAACAGAAAAATGTTTACTACAACAAGTAAGGCTCCTGTAGAAAGCGGAAGGTATTTTGACAATACCAATGCCATTCCGGTAGCCCCGCCCAAGGATAATTTTGAAGGCAGCAAGAAAAAATGAATACCTGATGCTATCATCAAAACTCCGCAAACAATGTAAAAAAAACTTAATAATTTTTCTTTCATTTTTTTTCCTTATAAAAAAATAGAATTTATTGACTTAGAATCTTTTAAAACTAAAGAGATTTATTTACTTGTCATGTTTACAATATCGCTGTGTGTTGCCGCCGTTTCAGCGTCTGCAAGAAGCATCTTCATTCTTTCAACATACATCTTTGAAGGCTCGTCATCGGGAGAGACTTCCAAACACTTGTTAAAAAGATTAAGGGCTTTTTGATATTCTCTTTGGCGGTAAAAATCTATTGCGTTTTCAAATATGCCTACGAGCTGTACCATTTCCGCAGAGGCTTCGGATTTGACTGCCATAACATTGTAAAGCTGAACAGGAGTATTGATACCCACAACCCTTACGCGGTCGAGGCGGCGGCCAAGGAAGGCATCATTTGTCTCGTTCCATGTAGATTCGGAAGCTAAAATCCATGTGCCATATTTTTTGTTTACGCCTTCAAGACGGGCTGCAAGGTTTACGTCATTTCCCATAATTGTGTAGTTCATTTTTTTTTCGGTGCCCATGTTTCCGACAACCATTTCGCCGGTATTTATTCCTATGCGTGTAAAGATGGGCATGGGAATGTCGCCTGCATCATAAAGCTGTTTATTGAGTTCGGCTTCAGCCTGTTTCATTCTGATGGCCGCAAGACATGCCCTGTATGCATGGTCGGGCAAATCCATCGGTGCTCCAAAAAAAGAAACGATGGCGTCTCCTATGTATTTGTCAATCGTGCCTTTTTCTTGTAGAATTAAATCGCTCATTTGTGTGAGGTAAACGTTTAAAACCGAAACCAAGTGTTCGGGCGTAATTTTTTCCGAAAGGGTAGAAAAAGATTTTATATCGGTAAACAGAGCCGTAATTCTTTTTTGTTCTCCTCCGAGAGTGAGCTTGTCGGGGTCGGCAATAATTTCATTTACAACGTCGTCCGAAAGATAAACACCGAAGGCCTTTCTTAAAAAGCCCTTTTCTTTTTCGCTAAAAATAAAGTTTAGTAAGAGGATAACTATAAAACTTATGACCACCGTTATAACCGGAAGAAATAGCTGTAAGTATATTTTCCCGAATACGAATAAAAGAATTCCTATAGAAAGAGTTAAGCTCAATAAAACGATTCCAAGAAAAACCTTTATAAATCCTCTTTCTATCTTTTTCATCATAAAGGCTGTAAATATTGCTATTACAAAGGCAAGTATTATTGAAACCCATTTTGGAAGAGGTCTTATAAAGTCCTCATTCATAATCGTGTTATAAATATTGGCATGGGTACCTACATTGGGATAAGATTTCCAAAAAGGGTTTACACCTAAATCGGAGGTGCCTACGCCGCTGTATCCTATTATTGCAAAGGCGTTCTTGCAGAAGCCGTTTATATAGTTTATATGTTCTGAATAGTTTTTATATTCTTCTTTTGCATTTTTAAAAAGTTCGGTAACATAGGCATCTATATCGTCATATTGGTTTGAGCCGCTCTGTTCTTTTATTTTTGCAAAAAGGCTGTGTATTTCTTTATCAAAATCTCCGCTTAAAAATTTACTGTAATTATCAAAAAAGGAACTGCGTGCCGCAAAGTATTCTTTAAAATCCTGCTTGTTCTTATTTAGAAGTTCACTCTTCCACTGGTCAAGCCTTGAGTATTCACTTTCTAAAGAACTAACCGCATTGTGATAAGAAAGGTAGCCTTCTGCAGTTCTGATTTGTAGATCTTTTATGGCTTCTAAAATGGAAATTAAATTCTTTTCCATTATGTCGGCGTAGGTGAGGGCATAAACAGATAGGCTTTTAAAGCTTCCGTTTTCGGGATTTTCCGTGTCGGCAAAGCGTTTTTTTAACCAGTTTATTAAAAGGTTCCCTTCTTCATCCAGAGGAATTGTAAGGTCCTTTCTTTTTTCCAAATCGGACGGGTCTTTTGCATTTTTTAAAATCAGCTTCCTTCCCGACCGGATAATTTTTTCGGGTTCAAGGATGTGAAGGATGGGAGTAAAGACCAGCTGGCCTATGTACCTTCCTTCGTATTCGGTTAAAAGAGAAATGCGGCGGCGCACTCCGTCTTCGTCTATAACCACATTCGGAAAACCTGCGCCTTTTGCATACTGTAGTATGGGCATAATCGCCGGAGCCATTCCGTATTCTTCATTTGCGGCTTTGCGGTTTGCTAAGGTTTCCTTTTTAAAAAGACCTGTTTTATCTTCTACATTGGTAAACAAAAAATTATTATAGGCAAAGTCTTTTAGTTCCTTTGTTTCGCCGCCTATGTTTATATTTACTGCGTTTATAGTTAAAAAAGCATTTTCAAAAAAGCCTACCGCTTCTCCCATGTAGGCATCATTGTCACGGAACACATTTTGTTTAATTGAATCGGAAAGTTCATCAATTCTTGATTTAAAATAGTCGGACATATCCTGTCCTATTGTTTTTACCTCCGAAAGCGGAATGTTTTTGCCGGCCACCGCATCCGAAAATTCTTTTATATATTCTCCGAATTCCTGCCTCACGGCTGCATATTCTTTGGGCAATTCATGTTCTACATAGGCATTATTTGCACCTGCCCTTCCTGCAGACAGGTACTCAATATCGAAAACCGCCGCCTTACCGCCTGATTCCTTTAGGCGGATTAAAACATCGGCTAAAACATCCCTTGACCATGGCCAAGAGCCGATTTGTTCTATAGAAAAGTCATCGACATTTAAAAGGAGAATTTCGCTTTTTTCTTTGATTTCGGGTTTAAGTTTTAGCATGGCATCGTAGACTTGGTTTTCTATATTTCTTCCCAATTTAATAAAACTAAAGGCGGTAAAAATTAAAAATACGGCTATTGCTATTATAAAATTAAGATTTTTTTGTAAAAATCCTACAAATGCAGATTTATTTTTTTCTTTTTCGACCATAAATTTCTCCAGAGCTGTTTATCATATTTCCTTTGTTTACATAAAACCGCAAGTCCAATTATAATCTAAAAATTATTAAAAAACAAGCCTTTATATCGATAGACTTTTCTTATATTTTAGGGTATGATACCAAGTAAGATTACTTCACATTTTTAAGGAGATATATAATGAAGATATTGGTTATCAACTGCGGAAGCTCTTCTTTAAAGTATCAGCTCATTGATATGACTAACGAAGATGTTTTGGTAAAAGGCCTTGTCGAAAGAATCGGTATTGAAGGTTCTCGTATTAAGCACGAAAAAAAAGGAATGGATGCCGTTTTAATTGAAGAAAAAATGAATGACCACAAAAAAGCCATTCAGCTTGTTTTGGAAGCCCTCATCGATAAAAATCACGGTGTTGTAAAATCCATGGATGAGATTACGGCTGTAGGTCACAGGGTTGTTCACGGCGGAGAAGAATTCAATAAGTCCGTTCTTTTGGATGACAGGGTAATGGCCGGTATCAAAGAATGTATCGACCTTGCTCCCTTACATAACCCCGCAAATATTATGGGAATCGAGGCTTGTAAGGCTCTTATGCCGAAAACTCCGATGGTTGCGGTTTTTGATACGGCCTTCCATCAAACAATGCCGGCAGAAAACTATATCTATGCTCTTCCATACGAGTATTACGAAAAATATAAGATACGCCGTTACGGTTTCCACGGAACATCACACCGCTTTGTTTCTGAAAAAGCCTCCGAAACCCTCAAAAATAATTCGGCCGATTTTAAGGTTATTACCTGCCACTTAGGAAACGGCTCCAGCTTGGCCGCTATCAAGGGAGGAAAATGTGTAGATACCTCGATGGGCCTTACCCCCCTTGAAGGTTTAGTCATGGGAACCCGCTCAGGAGACCTGGACCCTGCAATTCTTCCCTTTATTATGAACAAGGAAAAACTTTCCGCAGATGATATGAGCAATGTTTTAAATAAAAAATCCGGCGTTTTGGGTATTTCGGGTGTAAGCAGCGACTTCCGTGATATTGAAACCGCTGCAAAAGAAGGAAATAAGAGGGCTCAGCTTGCCTTAGATGTATTCTGCAACAGGGTTAGAAAATACATAGCTTCCTATGCCGCACAGCTCGGCGGAGTGGATGCTCTGGTATTTACAGCCGGTATAGGTGAAAACTCTATCGAGCTTAGAGAAAAAATCTGTCACGGTTTGGAATTCCTCGGCGTTGAACTCGATTCCGAGAAAAACAAGGTAAGGGGAAAACTTACCGATGCAAGCAAGGCCTCATCAAAGGTCAAGGTTCTTATCATTCCTACAAATGAAGAGCTTATGATTGCTAAGGATACGATGGCATTGGTAAAATAAAGTTCTTTCAAACTAACTAAAGACAAAAAAAGGCGGGCCTTGTTTAAAGCCCCGCCTTTTTTAATGGGAACCTCGAAAAACTGAAGTTTTTCGAGGTCATCTAATCAGCTTTTATCTGTAAGATAAAAACGCTAAACCTTATTCTACAACAGCAACCAAATCATTTGACTTTAAAATCAAATGATCTACACCGTCGATTTGAATTTGAGTTCCGGCATATTTGTCGTGAATAACTTTTTGTCCGACTGAAACCTTAATCTTTTCTTTGTCGTCACCTACAGCTACAACAACACCTCTTTGTGTTTTTTCTTGAGCTGTGTCGGGAATGATGATTCCGCCGGCAGTTTTTGTTTCTACGGCATCCGGTTTTACTAAAACTCTGTCTCCTAAGGGTTTAACTTTCATCAAAAGACCTCCTGAAAAATTAAAAGAACACAAAAAGCAGTATTTGTGCCTTTTTGGCACTCTTTTTTGTGTTTTATTTCGGGTTGTGTCATTTCAATACATAAGTCCCGAATACCATAAAATATAAGAAAAAAGAACTAAAAAGGCAATAGGTTTTGCTCATTTTCGGTACAGGATGTTGAATTTTATAAGTCTATATTGAATATAGAGTTATATTTTCAAGCCTTCTTTTTTGACAGTTTAAAAATATTTTTTTTGAATATTCGACTTTTGGCATAGTTTTTGCTTGTATACACTGGAGGTCAAAAAGACTTCCCAATTTTATACAAGGAGTTAAGTTATGTATAACAGGACAAAAAATAATTATGATGCAGAAATGAACTCGTTGGCTACTTATTTAAAAGAAATCAATCAGATACCGCTTTTAACAGCTGAAGAAGAAATAAAATATGCTAAACTCGCCGAAAAGGGAGATGAATATGCCAAAAATATGTTGGTAAATTCAAACCTCCGATTTGTTGTAAATGTAGCAAAAAAATATCAAAACCAAGGGCTTCCCCTTATGGATCTCATCAGTGAAGGCAATATAGGCTTGATGAATGCCGCCGAAAGATTCGATGTTTCAAAGGGCTATAAATTTATTTCTTATGCTGTTTGGTGGATTAAACAATCTATCTTAAAAGCTATTTGCGAAAAATCAAGGATGATACGTCTTCCCTTAAACAGGGCAAACGAGCTTGTTCAAATAGAAAAGGCCAAAAAAGAAATCGACTTTTCGGGAAATGAAACTCAGGAACTCAATGAGATTGCAGGCATATTAAATATGGATAATTCTATGGTTCATACAATTATGAATGCTGCCAGAGAGCCTGTTTCCATAGATGCTCCCGTTTTTGATGAGCCCGGAAGCTCCAGTGTAAACGACTTTTTACAGGACGAAACTCATCAAATGCCTGAAGACTACGCAATGGATATGAGCCTTAGAGATGAGGTAAACGAGCTTCTTAAAAACCTTGACGATAGGGAAGCCGAGATAATCCGTTATCGTTTCGGGCTTGGCGGTTATGCCCCTCTTTCATTAAAAGAGGTAGGGCTTATCTTTAATCTTACAAAAGAAAGAATACGCCAGATTGAAAAAAAGGCCTTGCAGCAGCTTAAAAAGCCTGCCGAAAAACAAAAACTTGCCGTTTACGTTGCGTAAACGATTTATGTAGCATAAACGATTTACATTGCGTACACGCGCTTTATATAAAAATTAGTTCCATGCGATTAAATTAGGGCTGCTGAAAAGCAGCTCTTTTTTTGTAAGTTAAACCGGATTTTACTCCATAATGTACAAGACGGTTTCCATGTTGCCGCCGCGCAGGCTGTGTTTTTTTAAGACGGCATCCTTATTTTGCTTACAGAATATTTTTTCAAATTCTTTTTTGCTTGTGATAAAGCCCAGCTTCCAGTCCGGAAAGTGTTGAGGTATTTCGGCCATTCGTTTATAAAGTTCAAAGGCTTCTTCCTCGCTTCCGAGCCTTTCACCGTAGGGCGGATTCGATAAAAGGATGCCGCTTTCGTATGGGGCTTCCAGTTCCGAAAAGTCCGATTGAATAAAGTCGGGACGCTCGATGTGATGGGTAATGCCTGCTGCATGAAGTTCCCTTCCTGCGATGATGCAGGCCCTTTCGGCATTGGCCTTTGAAAGAGAGACTGCTTCTTCCGAAATATCCGAGCCCGTTATCCTTGCAAGGCAGTCGGTGCGAACCTCCGAAGCTGCTCTTTCTTTTTCTTCCTTTAAAACGGCTTCTATTTTTTCTTTTTCAAAACAAATGAAGTTTTCAAAGGCAAAGTGCCGGGCAATCCCGGGCGGAATATTATAGGCATACCAAGCGGCTTCAATCGGAATAGTCCCTGAGCCGCAAAAAGCATCGTGGAGGGGGATTTTTCTTTTCCACTGCATTAGCTGAATTAAGACGGCTGCCAAGGTTTCCCTCATGGGAGCGGCTCCTCCGCTTAAACGGTACCCCCTTCTATAAAGAGGTTCTCCCGATAAGTCCAGACAGACATAGACATTGTTGTTTTCGATATAAATACGGATCATAAAACGGGTGCCGGTTTCTGGCAGGGAATGCATATTCCATTTTTTGCACAGCTTGTCGCAGACAGCCTTGTGTACTATTGACTGAACTGCATGTTCCGAAGAAAGCTTGGATTTATAGGTACGTACCTTGTCGATTGTAATTCGGGCATCACGCGGAAAATAGTTATGCCAGTCTATCGAAAAGACCAAATCAAAAAGGTCATCAAAATTTTCGGCCTTTGCGGTATTTATAAGCATAAAAACCCTGTCGGCTGTGCGTAAAAAATAGTTTGCCTTAAAAAAAGCTAAAAGAGGTTCGGCTTCGGCTGAAGTAAAAAAAACCCTTCCGGGTAACCTATTGTAAGGCTTAAAACCTAAAATTTTTAGTTCCCTTGTAAGTACAGGTTCTGCACCTACGGCGCATAGTGCAATAAAATCATTCATAAGTGTTTTGCAGTATAGCATTTTTTAAAAATTTTTTATATACTGTAAATTATGAAATAATCGTTATAAAATGATCTAAATTAAATTGGAGAATATATGAAAAACCTTAAAAAAATCTTGACGGCCGCTTTGGCTTTTTTGCTTATTTTTTCTTTTTTAGTTTCTTGTAAAACAAAGGATTCAAATTCGCAGGCTGACGGCGAACCGAAAGCCGTTTTAATAAAACATCCTGAAAGGATGTTTTGGGAAATAAAAAAAGAAGATGCTTCAATCTATGTTTTGGGTACAATCCATGTTGCAGACAAGGATTTTTATCCATTGGAAGATAAGATACTGGAAGCCTTTGATAAGGCCGATAGACGGGTCAGTGAATTAGGCGGCAAAAAAGAACTGGAAATGGTTCAGGAAAAACTACAAATGAGAATGCTTCAACATTTTAATCTTAGACCCGAAAAAGATTTATCTAATTTTTTATCCGAAGATGAAATAAATGTTGTTAAACAAGAATTGGGAGAAAACATTGCTGCTCCTCTATTTAAATTTAATCCATGGGTTCTTACAATCGCTTTAAATCAAGTACTGTATACAAAGGCCGGATTAGATCCTCAAAACGGTATAGATATGCATCTTTTAAACCGTGCCGGTAAGAAAAACATTGAAGCCCTTGAAAGTATCGACGAACAGCTGGATCTCTTATCTTCAGGAACTTTTGAAGAACAGCTAAAGGCTCTTAAAGAAACTATAGATGAATTACAAAATACCGATAAAACCATTGATTGGCTTACAAAGCTAAAAAAGCTTTATTTGGAAAACAATACCGAGGAATTAAAAGATTTTATAGGTTCTCTTTTGGATATGACTGATGGTATATCTCAAGATGCTCTTTTAAAAGATAGAAATATTGTTTGGGCTGACAAATTTGAAGAATATCTTAATAAGGGCGGAACAACATTTGTATTTGCCGGCCTCGCTCACTTTTTAGGTGAGGACAGCGTATTTGAGCAAATGAGAATAAAAGGAATTTTAGAATAAAAGGCGGATAAAATGAAAAAAGGATTTATTTTTGTGTGTTTTATGCTTTGTGTTTTGTCATGCAAGACAAAACAAATTCAGCCTAAAATTGAAGGAGCTTATATACAGCTTACGGACAAGGCTCAAATATCTTTTAAAGACCTCCCCTGTACCGTCTTTTTTTCGGACGGCACTCAAGAAAAACATCTTACGAATGAAGACGGCAAGGTTGTAGTTCAAGTTATTGAGGGACGTATAATAACAAAGGTTGTCTATGATTTTTCGGATTACAAAAAAAGGCCAGAGGGAAAACTTTTGGCAAAGGAGGAGTTTTCAATAATAAGAAAACTTAAAATAAAACCCAAATCCTTGATACAGGAATTCAATATCGACCTTGAGCCCCGAAAGGGAATGCAGCTTATAATAATTTTGGATGTTTTTAATATCGAATTATAGGCCTTTATTTTTGAACCTTATTCGTTAAAAATATCTTCCGGATCCAAAATACGTCCGGCAAAACGGTATGTGTTTTCCCAATATTTTTCATCAAGAGAAGAAATTATTACACCGGTATGTTTACCCTGCGAAGCGGAATGGATGAATTCTCTGTTGCCTATGTAAATTCCTACGTGCGATACTTTGTTTCCCACGGTATAAAAAAATAAAAGATCGCCGGGTTGAACTTCTTCGTCCGAAATCCGTTTTGCAAAGTCTGCAAGCCCCTTTGTGCTTCTGGGAACGGTAATTTCAAGAGCGTCAAGAGCAGCTCTATATACAAAACCTGAACAATCCATTCCGGCCTTAGTGGTTCCTGCATATTTATATGGAGTTTTTAAGTATTTATATGCGGCATTTATAAAATCTAGCCGAGGAGATTCGGGAGGCTGTACTCCAAAAACCATGCATCCGTTTAAAAAAAAGCTAAAGACAATAAAAATAAATATTTTTTTCATAAATTATGCAACCTCCTATCTTTTATCGGGTCTAACTATAAGAGAATTTAGCTAAATTTATTTATAAAAGGAAGATCTTATGGCAAATCTTAATAAAAAGCCCTGGGCATTTTTAGATGAATGGAGAGGCTCAAAGTTTCAAGGCGAATGGCCGACCCTCCCCGAAATGTTTGAAATTACTGCTGAACGGTATCCTAACAGGAATTGTTTTACGGTCTTTGAACCGGATCGTATTACCCTTTCTTATTCGGAAAGTTTAAAGGTAATAAAAGACTTGGCTTATTGGATGACCGAAAACGGTGTTACGAAGGGAACCCATGTTGCCGTTTCCGGAAAAAACTCCCCTGAATGGGCTGTTGTATATTTGGCAACCCTTTTTGCAGGAGCTGTTACAATTCCAATAGACTACGGTCTTCATAATGAAGAGATTGAAACTCTTTTAAAAACGGCAAAGCCTAAAATGTTCTTTGTGGATGAGGAAAAGTTTGACTTTTTTGCAGAAAAAGCAAAAACCGAGAGTTATATAGGTTCTCTTTATTCTTTAAGTAAAAAACACCCTGAAATTTATGTTTATAATATAAAGCCGTCGGGTACACCTGAACTTGCAAAGGCCCAAGAAAACGATACGGCTGCAATTCTTTTTACCTCAGGTACAACGGGAAACCCCAAAGGCGTTGTTTTAACACATAAAAACTTCGTTTCGGACTGCTATATAGCCCAGTCCAACCTTAACATTTACCATACAGACGTATTCTATGCTCTTTTACCGCTTCATCACTCTTATACGATGCTTGCGGTATTTATCGAAGCCCTCTCGGTCGGTGCCGAATTGGTATTCGGTAAGACTCTTGCCGTATCAAAAATGCTTGCCGAGCTTAAAGCCGGAAAAATTACAATGCTTTTGGGCGTTCCGCTCTTGTTCAATAAACTCCTTGCAGGTATTTTTAGGGGCATTAGAGCAAAGGGTATTGTAGTTTTCGGTATTATCAAGGCGTTAATGGGCTTTTCGTACTTTGTTAAAAAGGTCTTTAAGGCCAATATAGGAAGTAAGCTCTTCCACGGCATTTTGGATAAGGCCAGTTTAGGAAATGTCCGTATCGCTATATGCGGAGGCGGCCCCCTTGCGCCCAACGTATGCAGGGCTTATAACGAATTCGGTATCGACTTTGTTCAAGGTTACGGTTTGACGGAAACCTCTCCCATTATTGCTCTTAATCCGAAAGAACACTTTAAAATCGCCAGTGTCGGACAGTATTTTATTTCTTATATGGAAATGAAGATTCTCGATCCCGATGAAAAGGGAATAGGGGAGGTTGCCGTAAAGGGACCGATGGTTATGCAGGGCTATTACAATATGCCCGAAGAAACAGCCGAAGTTCTTTCTCCCGACGGCTGGCTAAAGACGGGAGATCTCGGTTGGCTTGACGATGAGGGTTATCTCTATCTTTGCGGAAGGGCTAAAAACCTCATAGTTACTGCCGGAGGAAAAAACGTCTTCCCCGAAGAAATCGAAAATATGTTCCAGCTTTATTATAATGAAATTGAACAGATTACCGCTGCAGGCTATCAGGCTGAGGAGGGGGAGGAAGTCGAAGCCCTTGTTTATCCCGCCGATGAACTTTATAAAAAGCTCAATATGACGCGCGGCACAAGCGAGGGTGATGCAGCCGTTCAAAAAGAAATCGATGCCATTATCGAAACTGTAAATAAGAAGCTTTTACATTATCAGCGGATTACAAAGACAACTTATCTGTCCGAACCGCTTGAAATGACCACTACCAAAAAAGTAAAGCGTTTTAAGAAGTAGGTAGTTATAAAAAGGAACCTCTAAGAGCTTCAGTTTTTTAGAGGTTCCCATATCTTTTAAGATGGAAAGATGTTTGATCCTGCCCCTATTATTACCGTAATAGACCGCCCGTCATTATCCTTCCGTACTGTGTGGGGCTATGCTCCCGTGTT
>ERZ772960.1787-NODE-1787-length-16556-cov-18.407854_pt1 | contig 16556 bp, 9 predicted proteins | sample MGYA00580678_ERZ772960 | MGnify/ENA primary metagenome ERZ772960 (study PRJEB29015, sample SAMEA2737930) | human oral metagenome | biome: human oral; feature: human-associated habitat; material: dental | place: China | collected 2059 ... | reverse complement strand
CTGAACCTACGGTGAAAATATCGACGTTCATACGCTTGATGTCGTCTATTTTCTGTCCTTCGTATTCCTCAATCACTATTTCGTCAGCCAAGCCAGTGGACCTTACGTTCTCTATTCGCTCCACAAGTGATTGCTGAACGTTTATCTTTCCCCGTTCGCGATCGAAGGTATCGGCTGTTACACCCACTATTAAGTAGTCGCCTAATGCCTTTGCCCGTTCTAACAAACGCACGTGCCCTTTGTGCAATAAGTCGTAAGTTCCGTAGGTAATGACTTTTTTCATCGTTGTTTAAAGTTTGCCAATGTTGTGTAATTCGTTGAATGCTGCTACAAGTGTAGAGTTATTTTCGGGTGTCAGTGCACCAATATGGCCTACTCGAAAGATAGTATCGCGCATATCACCACCGTTCGGACAAATCCAGATACCATACTCGTCTTTAAGTGTTTCGAATATACTGAAAGCCGAATTGTTTAGTGGGTGCAGTGCCGTTACTGCGTTCGAAGGCGATTTTGTGATAAGTTCCAAAGGCAAATGGGCTATTTTCTGTCGGAAATCCATAGCCAAATTGCGTGTTCGTTCTATCTCTGCTGCAACTCCGCCAGTACGTTCTATCTCTTTCAATCGGTAGTTAATTTGTCGCAATATACCCACAGCTGGAGTGAAAGGTGTTTGTCCTCGTTCGCCATTACGTAGTGCATCTTTTAAATTTAAATACATACAGCGAACATTATTGCGTTCGATACGTTCGATAGTTCGTGGCGAAAGCACTATAATTGAAATACCTGGAGGACAAGCTAAAGCCTTCTGCGAACCTGTAATCATAACGTCGGCACCCAATTGTTTCATATCAAACTCGTCGGCAAGAAACGAACTTATGGCATCGACAAGCAGGAAAAGATGGTTGCGACGGCAGAATTTACTGATTAAATCTATATCGTAATGCACACCCGTAGAGGTCTCGCCAACATTTAAAACAAAGGCTGTGTAATCCTGTCCATCGTACTGTTTAAGCATCTCGGCTGTGATTTGCTCGCCTATTTTCATCTTTATAACAGTGTGGGGAATGGCATACAATTCGCACAAATCAACAAAACGTTGTCCGAAACTACCTCCGTTTACCACCAAAACCTTATCGGCTGGAGTTAGAATATTCATTACTGATGCTTCCATAGAGGCTGTTCCTGAACCTGTTATGAATACCACACGAGCATCATCGTCTGCTTTTGCAAACTCTTTCATTAGTTTTTCGTTCTCTTTCATAGTGGCAGAGAATTCTGAAGTACGAAAGTAAGGCACTTGTTCTGCACCTATTTCTCTTACTTTGTCAGCCGACATTACGGGCCCTATTGTGAAGTTTAGCATACTCATAACTACATTATTATTATATAATGTGTGCAAAGTTACTGCTTTTTTTTCGCTTTGTCGGCTAATTAAACTATCTTTGCAGAAAAATACAAGTATAATGCGCATTTTATTGTTCTGTGAAAACAAATATGCTGTGGATATTCTACAGCCTATCCAAATAGAGGCTAACAAAGAAGGAAACAACGATGTGCTGTGGTATGTACACCAAGAAAAGATACCAGATTTTCCATTAAAAGATTCTGTGAAATGGACCAACAGCATACAGGAAAGCTACAATTTTTGTCCAGAAGCCATATATGTACCAGGCAACATTGTACCTTATTATCTGCCTGGGGTAAAGATTCAAATATTCCACGGCTATGCTGCAGAGAAGAAAGACCACTGGGTGATACGCCGTTATTTCGACATTTATTGCACGCAAGGACCCTACTTTACAAGTCATTTCAAGACTTTGGCAAAGAAATATGGCGACTTCTCTGTGGTAGAAACAGGCTGGACACGCCAAGACTACATATTTGCACATCGCCACAACTTCGATAACGAGCGAACAGAATTGCTGCAAGAGCACGTCTGCGAACGCATTGTGGTTTATGCACCAACATTCTCTCCAAAACTAACTTCCATTCCGTTTATCCTCAACGACCTGCGTAAGCTTGCCGACACACGCCGTGTTCTGATTATCATAAAACTACACCCACTGACCAAAACAGAATGGGTGGAAGCCTGTCGGGCACTTGCCGATAGCCATAAAAACATTATAATGGTAGACGAATTTGCCCTTACAAAATATCTTTTGATGGCTGATGTAGTGGTGAGCGATACCTCGTCTGCTATCTACGAGGCTCTCTTGATGGATAAACCAGTTATAACTCTAAATGCCATATCGAAAGATTTGTATTGGAAAAACATTACCGATGCTTCGCAACTGTGCGATGCTTACGATGATATATTTACGAATAAAGAAATTGCCAACCTACGCAAATGGGTGATAAACAACTACGATCCTTACTTAGATGGGCGGTGTGCACAGCGCATGCTAGACGCTGCACGCAACTATATAGCCCAATATGGAGTGCCAAAACAACGTAAACTGAATCTCTGGCGTAAGTATACCAGCATTAAAACCTTTGGAAAAATAAAGCGATAAACATTGCAATAGTACACAAAAAAAATAGCGTAAACGAGACGTAAAAAGCGCAAATATTATTCAAACAACACTTACCGTGTAACTATCTCATTATCAACGCAAAGCAAAAACCATTGTTTTGCATTGTAAAAACCACCTTTTTGCAATGCAAAATATAGGTTTTTGTGTTGTAAAAACTACCTTTTTACAATGCAGAATAGTACCATTGCTCTTATAAGGGGATATTTTTTTACAAATTAAGAGAGATTATTCTATAGAGAAGTATAAATTATAGAGATTTTAGAATAGGTAGTAAAGGTTGCAAAAAACAGAAAACCATAAAGCCAGGCAACTGAGATTATTGTCTGGCTTTATGATTTATATACATAATAAATTAAGGTGCAACTTATCGGAGCCACTGTTCCGGATTCAGCTTTTGAGTCTCTTTATGTAGCTGGAATTGGAAAATACCGCCCGAATCTACTGTTCCGAGTGTCTGACCTGTACCTACTTGTTGTCCTCTACTGACACTAACGCTACCCAAATTAAGGTAAACAGAGATGTAAGCGCCGTGGCGAACCATTACAAGAGTAGACCCTCCAACGTGCGAAACACTGGTTACTTCGCCTTTAAAAACGCTGCGAACAGGGGCACCTGGAGACGCTTTGATGGCTATTCCATTGCTACTTAGCTTAACATGCGACAGTCCTGCCACGTTGTAAGTACCGAAACGCTTCACAATAGGTCCTGATACTGGCATTGGCAATCTCCCCTTATTATTGGCAAAACTACCAGTAATAGCACGGTCTGCCGATGATAGAAGCGAGTTATTCTCGTTTGCACGGTTAGCAGCAGCCTGTTCTCTGTCTGCCCGTTCTCTATCTGCTACAGCCTTACGTTCGGCTGCCATACGGTTAGCTTCAGCCTCGCGAGCTTGCTGATTGGCACGTTCGCGTTCCATATTCTCCTTTGCTCGCGCTTGATCTTCAGCACGTTTAGCAGCAGCAGCTCGCTCTTCGGCACGCTTCAACTCACGAGCTCGCTTTGCAGAAGCCTCAGCCTCAGCTGCACGACGAGCCTGTTCCGCTTCACGACGAGCCTGTTCTGCCCTTTCTTGTGCCGCTCTACGCTCACGCTCTAACTGTGCCGCTTTAGCAGCAGCTTCGGCTTTTGCCTTGGCTTCGCGTGCCTTGGCTTCAGCTATTCGACGTGCATTTTCTTCGGCAGCACGGCGTGCAGCTTCTCGTTTTCGTGCCAATTCTTCAGCACGTTGCTTGGCTGCTGCAGCACGAGCTGCGGCTTGTGCACGTGCCTCTTCCATTGCACGCTCACGCGCTTTTCGTATTTCTATAGCAATCAGTCGGTCAATCTGAGCATTAATAGCTTGTTGTTTTTTCTGCCTATCAGATATAACTGACTGCAGAACCTTTTGGTCGTTCTGCAAAGAAGCTACCACTTTTTGCTGCTCAACCTTCTTATTCTCCATCTGAATATGGACATTACGTCCTTTCACAAGTAAATTACTCTTATGCCCACGCACTTGTTCCAATTGATTATGTTTATTATCTACTTGGGCTTGTTTCTGCTTTAAGAGTTCGCCTTGTGCTCTTTGGTAAGCTGCATACTCTCTAACGAAACGAAGACGACGATACATTTGCGTTAGTGTTTTGGCAGAAAAGATAAACATAATCTTATCTTGAATGCTACGGTTGCGTGCCATATAGCGCATAGAACGAATGAAACGAGAACGTCGCTCGCTCAATTGTGTTTCGAGAGAGCGTAGCTGTCCCTTTAAGATACCGATATTTCCATCAAGATGTTTTATATCTGTTGAAATGTTATTAATAGTTTTTTGCTGATGTCCTATCTCTGTATCGAGCGTTAAAATCTTCTGAAGACGGTTGTCTACATCCTTTTGTTTTGCCTTAAGTTCGTGTTCGTTTTCTGTTATTTCCTTCTGTATCTGTTTATTTTGCTGCTGTAAACCCTTTATTTCTTCGGTTGTAACATATTTTATTTGCTGTTTTTTTCCTTTTGGCTGTCGCTTTTGTGCAAGTACAACACCCTTTTTATGCAATGCACCCGACTTAGTTGTTTGTTGCTGCTTGGTAGGGATTGGTGCTGTGTGTTGTTTATCTACAGGTTGTTTCTTACTATGTTTAGCTGCAACTTCACTCCTATCAGACAAGTGTTTTTCAGCCTGTTTTTTTGAAGAAACAAGTTTAATAGCCTCTTTTTTTGTAGCCTTATTCTGGTTTATTTGCTGTTCTGTATGTTCATTTTTAACTGTTTTCTTTTTATGCTTCTGCGCATATAAACTTAGAAAGCAAGTGTTCAGTATTAATAATATAAATAAAATCCGCTTCATTTAAAGTTACATTAATTTACCTAAAATATCTTCTACACTCACCTGTTCGTACTTCGTAGATGGTGTTGTAAAACTCTCCCAATCGGCATTATCGCCAAGTTTATCAAGTTCGAATGTGGCTGTAACAACCTTTTGTCCCTTTGGTAAGGGTGTTGTTATTGTTATCTTATGATAGTAAGGAAACATTTTTGAGCCGATTTTTTTAAAGTTTCCATAATCCCAATTCAGTGTAGAAACACCGTGAACAGCACTACTATACTTCGCTTCAGCTTCGCGAATAAAGTTTGTAACAGGCTCTACTATCCATTGATAATTCATTTTTCCATCGTTCAGAATAATAGAGGTCCCCTTCTGAGAGGCATTTTGCGATGCATTAAAATCTACTTTGAATTGTGTTAGGTTGTGTTCTCCAACACGTTGTTGTCCTGGAATGAAGAGCTGATTCCAAAATAAAGCTTGGAGAGAATAGAAATTTATACCATTGTTTTTCAAGAAAGCTACATCATTATATTTAGCTTTCACATATTGTTTATGTATTCTATCAATAAACAATACGTAGTCTTTCGTAAACTCTATACGTCCAACTTCGCTACGAATAATAGGAATGAGAAGTTGCAAACGGATAACCTCGTCTTTGCGCATGTGTAGGATACCCGGCACAGAAATTTCTTTTTTACCTGTATTTACTGTAAAAGAGAGGTCGGAAACAAGATTTTTTTGATAGAGTGCACCATCAGAAACACGTTGCATAAACTGTATTTGCTGTTGTTTAAGCGAGGTTGATGATCCAGACGAGGTGGTGCCAATCGCACCCGATGGCTTTATAACAGACTTCTGCGTGCCACAGTTTGCTAAAGGCAAAATGGCAGCCACAGCTATAACTATATTCTTTATTTTCATTCTGGTATGTATTTCTTTAAGTTTATTTTCTTTCTAAGAGTAGCACTATTATTACCCAATTGCAATGCTTTTTGCCACGCTTCTAATGCAGCTTCTGGCTTTCCTGCCTGATAATATATATCTCCGGCATGCTCGAACAGAGTTCCACTAGGAGTAGAATCGTTCTTTATAGCTTGTTCTATATAGGTATTAGCCTCTTCGTATCTACCTTGTAAAAAGAGAATCCAAGCGTAAGTATCGAGGAAAGTAGAATTTGTTGGCTCCTTCTTTATTGTCTTATAACTCATTAGTTCTGCCTTTTTAAGATCGCTTTTCGTTAAACTGAGATAATAAGCATAGTTATTCAGCGCAGAAAGGTTGTCTGGACGCCAATGTAAACAGCTGTCATAAGCTTCGAAAGCCTGTCTTTCTAATCCCTTTTCGTGCAGAATATCGCCCATAACAGCATAGAAATCGGAAACAATATTAGGGTCGCTGTCTGGCTTTATCTGTGCTACTCCTTTCTTAAATGTTTGTAATGCAGCCTCGTTTTCTTTCTTCATATATTGCGCAAAGCCTTCGAAGTAATAGAAAACCATTTCTTCTGGGTTATATTCTTGTGCAGAACGAGAAATAGAAATAACCTTATCGTATTGTTTATCCTTCCAAATGTTCTGAATCAAAGCTATTCTTGCGCGTGAATTATCAGGTTCAATGGCAAGAGCTTGTTCGTAAACACTATTTATACTATCCTCTGGCGCATGCTTTAAGTTAAGATAAGCCGCTTTCATAAGCACAATATCAGCATCTTCTTGTGGGTATGAAAGAACACGATTGAACAGTTTTATCACCTCAAGACTATCTTTTGTACTGTCGCCTTGATTGTCCATAATAGCCTGACGGAGTAGTGCCATTTTGGTTTCTTTCTCTGTTTTCTTCGATTCCAATAGCTTTCTGGTAAGCTCATCTACCATTTTTGCGTTCTTTGTGTCCCTATAATAGTCTAACAAAGAGAGCTGTGCTGCAGCATTATTTGGATCTTCTTTCAGCACAGTTTGATATTCGTTATAAGCCTCTTTCTTCTTATTATTCTGTAAAAGCCAGTTGCCCAGCATTACACGATAGTTCAATTCTAATGGGTTTTTCTGTACTAAGCGAAGCAGTTCTGCCTGCGCTTTTCGTTTATCGCCCATTTGCTCATAGATTTGCATCTTTGTTAGAGATAGCTGTTCACTAGCTCCTGAAAGCAATTCCATACGTTCTATCATCTCAATCATCTTCTTATAGTTATTTTGTGCCCCATAAAGTTGATAAAGAATTTGTAGAACATCTTCTCGAGTTTTATTGCTTGTGTAAAGCTGTTCGTATGTGGTTAAAGCATCTTCGTAATTATTTTGCGAAATATAGAACTGACCTAACTTTTCCAAATAAGTAGAATTATCAGGTGCAAGTTTGGCTGCTTGCTCGAAATTGTAGCGTGCTGCTTTGCTATTTTGCATAGCAACGTAGTATCCTGCTATCTCATAATATACCTCAGGAGCCTTCGGATTAATATCACGAGCATGATTTAGCAAATCGAAAGCAGCAGCTAAGTTGCCCATTTCTTGCTGTCGAATAGCCTCTAAAAAGAAGTAATTGTAACGTGTTATCCTACTTTCGGTTTGTGCGTTTCCTTGCAAACCTATTGTGATAAGCACAGCAATAAGCATTGCTCGTACCATAAACTGTTTAAAAAAATATACCAATTATTATCCCTCCTGTATTAATCGGCTTGTTATTACTTTACCCCAGTATGTCCATAACCACCTGCGCCACGTTCAGTTTCGTCAAGAATATCTACTTCAACAAACGCTGCTTGCTCATGACGGGCTATCACCATCTGTGCAATACGTTCGCCAGCGTTGATAATAAAGTCTTCGGCAGAGAAGTTAATCAGCAATACCATCAACTCGCCACGGTAATCCGCATCTATTGTTCCAGGTGTATTCAGCACCGTAATGCCGTGTTTCAACGCCAAGCCGCTGCGTGGACGCACTTGCGCTTCGTAGCCTTTAGGGAGCGCAATATACAAACCTGTGGGAATAAGGCGGCGTTCCATTGGTTTTAAAGTGATGGGACTGTCTATATTTGCGCGCAAATCCATGCCTGCACTCTGTGTTGTTGCGTATGTTGGTAAGGGCTGTTTGCCCTTATTTATTACTTTTACTTGGATCATGATACATATTAAATAATGTGCAAAAATAATGAATTATACGCACATATATGAATTTTCAGACCTAAAAAGGTAGAAATTAGCCAAATTTAAGTACTTTTGCGTAGGCTAATCTTTTTAGTATTTATGATGAATTGGCAAAATCTTATCTCCAATAAACGGCTCGGGCAGGAAGACCGGCACGCTTTACGGCACGACGACAGGTCGGAGTTTAAACGCGACAGCGATAGGCTTATCTACTCGGCACCTTTCAGACGGCTACAGAACAAGACACAAGTGTTTCCACTTCCTGGCAGCGTTTTCGTGCATAATCGACTTACTCATTCACTAGAAGTAGCATCATTGGGTAAGTCGTTGGGCGACGATGTGGCACGAAAACTCATAAAGAAGCACCCCGAACTGCAAGGAACGCTCTTTGAAGAAATCGGTACAATTGTGCAAACAGCCTGCTATGCACACGATATGGGCAACCCTCCATTTGGACACAGTGGTGAAAAGGCCATTCAAACATTCTTCACAGAAGGGGCAGGAACTTATTTAAAAGAAAAGGTTAGCTCTCGATTTTGGAATGATATTACACACTTTGAAGGTAATGCGAATGCTTTTCGTCTACTCACTCATAGGTTTTTAGGTAGACGCGAAGGTGGTTTTGTTATGACTTATGCTACATTAGCCAGTGTTGTAAAGTATCCGTTCTCTTCTTCTCTAGCTGGAAAACATGGGAAATTTGGCTTTTTTATATCAGAAGAAAACACTTTCAAGAAGATAGCAAAGGAACTTGGTATTATTAAAAGGCAGACTTCGGGTGAAGGTGTTTCCTACGCACGCTATCCATTAGTATATTTAGTTGAGGCTGCAGACGACATTTGTTATGAGATAATGGATATTGAAGACTCCCACAAGCTCAAACTTCTATCGTTTGAAGAAACCTCTGAATTGTTGTTAGGATTCTTTGATGAAGATACAAAAAGAAGTATTCGAAATCGTATTATAGAAGAAGGTGTTACCGATAAGAACGAACAAGTGGTATATTTTCGTGCTTGTGCCGTTGGATTATTGGAAGCATTATGCGTTGATGTGTTTGTTGAAAACGAAGAGTCTATACTTAATGGTACATTTGAAGGTTCGTTAATAGACCATATTCCTATGCTTCCACGCAACAATTATAAACATTGTTCAAAGGTTTCAATTGAGAAGATATATAGCAGCAGAACTGTTCTCGATGTGGAATTGTCGGGATATAAGATAATGGAAACACTAATGGAATCGCTTATCAGTGCCGCTGTTGAACCAGAGAAATTTCATAGTAGACAGCTTATTCGTCGTTTCTCAAGTCAATACGATATACGAAACCCACATCTCGAAGAACGTATTATGGCTGTAATCGACTATATTAGCGGTATGACTGATATATATGCGCTCGACATTTACCAAAAAATAAATGGCATTAGCTTGCCTATCATCTAACATTTGAAAGGTATGGAAAATCAATACAAGAAAACATTCGCAGACTTAATGGTAAACAAGAAACTTGTTTACGTACATGGCTTTATGTCGTCAGGGGCTACACACACTGCTAAAATATTGCAAGAGTATATGCCACAATGTACTGTTATTGCTCCCGACCTACCAATTCACCCAGAAGAGGCAATGGAATTGCTGCGAAAAATACAAGCCGACGAACGTCCTGATATTATTATTGGCACGTCAATGGGAGGAATGTACACAGAAATGCTTTATGGCACAGACCGCATTTGCGTAAATCCAGCTTTTCAAATGGGCTCTACCATTAGCGAAAGCAATATGCTCGGCAAGCAAATTTACCAAAATCCGCGTAAAGATGGCATTCAAGAGGTTATTGTTACTAAGTCTTTGCAGAAGGAATATAAAGAAATAACAGAACAATGCTTTGCTTCTGTAACGCCAGAAGAGCAAGAGCGAGTATATGGATTGTTTGGTGACGCCGACCCTATTGTACATACTTTCGATTTATTTCATCAACATTATCCGCAAGCTATCTATTTCCACGGTGAGCATCGTCTTATAGAGAAAGCCATTTTCCACTACATTATGCCTATCATTAGATGGATTGACGATAAACAAGAAAGGCGCGAACGTAAAACAGTATTCATAGACTGGAATACGTTAAGCGATGACTACGGCAAACCAAAATCATCGCTACACAAGGCTTACGAGTTTCTTCTCAACAACTACAATGTTTATTTTATTGCGCCAGCACCCACCAATAAGCCTACAAGTTTTACAGAAATACAGGCATGGATATCCGATGCTTTCAGTGCACCTGCATGGAATCGCACCATCTTTGTTAATCAGCCACAATTTCTTCTGGGCGATTATCTCATTAGTACACATATTTATGATGAGTTTATGGGAACGATATTACCTTTTGGTAGTGATGATTTTAAAACATGGGAAGAGGTTATTACTTTCTTTGAACGGTTAGGAGGACAATGACAGAAAGCTTTATAACGGCTCAGCAATTATTCAATAGAGTATTAGAAGTTATTGAATTTACCGACAACCGTTACGACCTGCAAAATCATTTAATGCACGAAACGCTTGTATTGGCGTGCCATGAAGGACTGAAAGGTACTCGACACGGATTTGGAAACCTCTCTTCACAAGTCGATTCGCTTTGTAAAAAACATAATATAAAAGCACAAGATGTTATTGCTATACACTTAATGCGACGCCATAGCAATTCTATTGCGCCCATCTCACACAACGATTTGCTATACGATTGTAGGGCATTAGCTCTCTTTATTGCTGCTGTTTTCAACACATCAATACCTTCTTACCTCGTAGACAAAATACCTACCGAAGGTAGGCGCACGGCTAATATACAGATAGCAAACTATAAATACATTCGCTGTACTGTTCTTTCGTGGAACAACAAATATATTAAGGTGAACGTATTGAATCAAGAATGTAGCGAAGAAGAGGTATTGGTAGACTATGTTAATACTCCTGAACATATTGACCTTAACTATATTGGTAAAATATTATGCGAGGGTATGCAACTCAATCTCTTAGATTGTAGCGTTACTGGCAAGCGTATTGTACCACGAATAATTGTTGTAGAACCCGACTTTCTGGTAGATATCTCTTCGATAGCTAACTGCTTTGAAGACTACGGGCACCACCCATTATCGTTCATTACAAACCGTTTACAAACCAAAACTACATCTGCAGCAATTCTATTGGGTAACTTTGCTGATACTGCACTCGACGAAATCATTAACAATCCACAATATGAACTAAACGAAACTCTAAAGACTAATTTCCAAAACAAAACTTTAGACTTTGCCACATGCACCGATTTCTATCCGGAAAGGTTTAAATACGATTGTAAAGAGCAAACTAAGAATATCCAAGACATCGTTAACGACCTATTTAAAAATTATGATAAAAAGAAGGCTATACTCGAACCATCGTTCGTTTGCGAGAGTTTAGGCATTCAAGGACGTGTCGATTTAATGACAACCGACTTTCGTTTACTAGTGGAACAAAAGTCTGGAAAGAATTTCTATATTGCAAGCAATCGACTTAATAAGCATGGTTCAAAACACATAGAAAAGCATTACGTGCAGGTTCTACTCTATTTTGGTATACTGCAATACAACTTTAACCAAAGTGCACGCACTACAAACATTCATCTCCTCTATTCTAAATATCCACTTCCCAATGGTCTCTTAGAAGTGGAATCGCTTCAATCGTTAATGATGGAGGCTATTAAATTTCGCAATCAGGTAGTTGCAACAGAATATTGGATAGGTAGTAACGACTTCGCAAAACTCATTCCATTTCTCACGCCCAGCACTTTAGTAACAGAAAACTGTAATCAAAACTTCTTCCAGCAATGGGTTTTTCCTCGTTTAAATGCCACCTTAACACCACTCCACACACTTACACCGTTAGAAGAAGCATACTTCTGTAGAATGATACGCTTTGTGATGAAAGAACAAATCATATCGAAAGTGGGATATCAAGAGGGGACAGGAAGTAGCAATGCCGACTTATGGAATATGCCTTTAACTAGTAAAATTGAATCGGGAAACATATATACTGCACTAACCATAACGAAAGAAGAAAGAAGCACTGAACATAGTGGATACAATTGCATTACTTTTAAAGTACCAAAACAAGGCGATGACTTTCTTCCAAACTTTCGTCGCGGCGATATGGTGTACCTCTATGCTTATAGAAAAAACGAAATTCCAGACATACGAAAGGCTTTTTTGTTTCGTGGAATACTACAAGAGCTACACAGCGATACAATTGTAGTACATTTGAGAAATGGACAGCAGAATAGAAATTCGCTCGCAGGCGAATTATTTGCCATTGAACACTGTAGTAGCGACATTGGTTGCACTACCGCCATTCAAGGTCTACATACTTTCATTACAGCGTCCAAAGAACGTAAAGATTTGCTTTTAGGACAACGTACACCGCAGCGAGACACTAAAATACAACTCTCAGAAAGTTATAACCCAACTTACGATGATATTATTTTGCGTGCTAAACAAGCTACTGATTACTTCCTTCTAATTGGCCCACCAGGAACAGGGAAAACATCTATGGCATTACAATATCTTGTAAGAGAACACAAAGAAAAGAATATTTTGCTGCTTTCTTATACCAATCGAGCCGTAGACGAAATATGCGGAATGCTTACCCAAAATAATATCCCATTTCTTAGACTCTCTAAAGAATACTCGTGCGACCCACAATATACCAACAACCTGCTTAGCAATGCCGTAAAGAATAACCCCACACTCACCCACATAAAACAAACTATCAGCCAAGCACGCATTATTGTCAGTACCACAGCTAACCTCTCTATTCACACGGCTATCTTTAGCATTAAGCATTTCGAGCTTGCTATTATAGACGAAGCTAGTCAGATTTTAGAACCCAACATTGTTGGTTTACTTGCTGCACACAACGGCGAAAAGCAAGTTATAGATAAGTTTATATTGATTGGCGACCACAAGCAGTTGCCAGCTGTAGTGCAACAAGATAGTGAAGAATCGGCTACCAACTCGCATTTACTAGAAAACATACACCTACCGAACTGTGCTAACTCGCTATTCGAACGTCTTATACTAACCGAGCAGGCTGCACATCGCACCAATTTTGTTGGAATACTACACAAACAAGGACGTATGCACCCAGAAATTGCCAATTTTCCAAATACTTATTTCTATGCACAAGAACACTTAGAATGTGTACCTCTATCACACCAAAAAGAAGACCATTTATGCTATAACAAACCAAGTGAAGACTCATTCGATGACTTTTTAAAAACACACAGAATGATATTTATCTCTTCTAAATCGTGTCATCAACCCAACATATCAGAAAAGGTAAATACAGAAGAAGCATGTATCGTAGCTAACGTTGTTCGCCGCCTTTATCGCCAAATAGAAACAAGTTTCGATGCACAAAAGTCGATTGGTATTATTGTGCCCTATCGAAACCAAATTGCTATGGTACGAAAAGAGTTAGAACAACTTAACATTCCAGCTATCGAGGACATAAGCATCGACACTGTGGAACGCTATCAAGGTAGCCAACGCGATATTATAATCTATTCGTTCACCATTCAGAACCGCTTCCAACTGGAGTTCCTTACTGCCAATACGTTTATGGAGAACAATAAGCCAATAGACCGTAAACTAAATGTTGCCATTACCCGAGCACGCAAACAACTTATTCTTACTGGTAACGAAGCTACTCTACGACAGAACTTTCTTTTCTCTGAACTGATAGATTACATAGACCACAGAGGTGGAAAGACAACTATTTAGACTTATTGCCTATAATGGTTTTAACAATCAAAGCATATTAATACCTCTACTTTTCCAGTTTCATTTACCCCAAACCAACCATTAGAGCCTATACATATTTTGTTTTATGCCACATTGGCTATTAAAACCAAATCGGCATTAAACCACAATATGTATAGTTCTTATTAGTATGGTATTGTTTTCCTTACATCTTCTATTTTCTTATCAGCATCTTATCTGTCTTTGTAACTTTACATAGCCCGCTACGCCTGCATTGCAACGACTGACAATCTGCTTGATAATAAAACAAAATATGTTTAAGCTCTAATGATTGATTGGGGTTAAACCATAACTCTCGTTGTATATAATCTATACTATTCACACTACTACCCACAAAGGTTGTTGCTCTATATGATATCTGAAACACAAGCGATAGATATCTGAAACAAACACCATAGATATCTAAGACGATCGTTACAGATATCTAAGACGATCGTTACAGATATCTGAAATGTTCGTAACAGATATCTGAAACAGAAGCAACTATTTATATCTGATTTCTAGGGACATTTGAGACATTCCATCTGATTAATGAAAATCCAGTAGATTGTTACTATAAATTCGCTTCCTATTTTCTACAGTTTTTTTATTTACAGAAAGAACAGCTAATAGTTGCATAAAAAAATAGGCTAGATTTCTATTGTGAAATCTAGCCTTTTCTGTTATTTCGCTTCTGCTACACAATGCTTATAGTGTTGCGCATTTATAGAGTCAGCGAAAGTAGTATTTATTATCTGATTACAGTAATAATAATTGTATTGGATGTATACTCAAATTACTTAACAATTACTCTTACCACTTTACCACTCTTATATTTAACAATGTTCACACCTTTCTGTGCAGTGTCAATCTTCTGTCCAGCAAGATTGTAGCGAGCAACTATTTCGTCTTGAGCGTCTACATTTGCATTCTCAATACCTGCTGTAAGAACTACAACATTAGTCAAATTAGTCTGATTAACAACGAGCTCACTCTTAGGAGTAGCGTTATTGCCTAACTTAGGAGCCACGAAAGCAACTACATGCATATTCTCTGCTTTATATCCGGTAGGAATTGTATAAGTGAATTGTTGGTCGAAGTTATCATTATTCCAATTAATGTTATCGCCATAGATGTTTGTTAAGCACTGACGGAATGTGTTGTTGTGAACATAGTTCTTAATTTTCTGTCCTTTATCAATCTGTGGACTAACAAGTCCGTCTTCAGTTACATAAACATAAATAGCATAATCCTTAAGGAAGTTTGCAGCGTTCTTAACACCAGTACCCTTAACATTTACTATCAATTGGTCGTTTTGCTCATTTGCAGTTCTATCTACCTTTGCAGCAACATCAAGATTTACGAATGCAGGAAGGTCATTGTTTGTTTGGTCAAACATCTTGCCGAACATTTCAACAGCCTGGCTGAATGCAGCCTCTTTGAAGGCAATTGCTGTTGTAAGCTCGCCCTCGATAAGGCTTCTGTTAAATGCTGCCATCGGATAACCGTTAGCACCAAGTGCCTTCATAATAGCGATTGATTGTTTTGTTTGGAAAGGATCGTCAGACCCCATTGGACCGTGAAGTGCAATCCAAGCCAAATCTTGACGCTTGTCTTGTAACTGTTTCAAGAGTCTAGAACCAGTAGGACACCAAGTACAAGTAACAGCAGTGAATTGTTCTATAAGCTGCTTTTGTCTTTGAAGTGCTGTTTCATATAAGTTAATGTCAGATTCGTAAACATCATTAGCTGTGTTTCCTGTTGGCGCAGCACCATCTACTTTAGTAATAGCAAACTTAATTTTGTGTGAACCTAATGCAATTCCAGTTGTAGGAATTTCTATAACATCAGCCTTTAAATTACCATCTACAGTACCATTCACTGTTTGCTCTTTAACCTGATTACCATCAACAGTAGCTGTTACTGTGTACGAATTGATAGGCGTTGTACCATAGTTGCTAATGTTTAATGTGAACTTTGTATTGTTAGATGCCTTTGTAAATTTATTGTAAGTAACGCTGTGGAGCATAATATCCTTTGCAGGATAGTCTTTCTCTACTACAGCTTGAACTGCAAGGTTACCATATTTCTCTGAACCAAACTCGTACAAGTCTAGGCTACCTTCCATCATGGCATATACCTTCTCTATCGTTCCTTCTTTTTGTAACGATATAGGATAGCATTCAGGAGTTGAGCCTTTCTTCTGTGTATAAGTAAAACCTAACATTATACCCTCTGCTTTGCTAAAATCGATAGTATAAGGATTGGTAAATGTTACGTCGTTCCAACCTTTCTTCGCGTTACTAATTTCTTGCTCAGCAACCAAATTGCATTTCATCTTGCCACTAGCAGTGCTATAAGTAAACACCTTTACAGTGATTGCGCCAACGCCATCGGCAGGTATCGCAGCACGCATACTAACAATCTTACCACCATCGAATGAGCCTGCAATCTCTTTACGAATAGGTGTTACCATTGTAAGTTTACCTTCGTTTTGCGTAAAGCCTACACCTTTATCGTTGTAGTTATCGCTAGTGTAATTACCCATATAACGCTGATTAGCAGGCAAGTTTGCACGTGTAGCCTTAAGACTATTATGAGACTTTACCGAACTAATTGGTTGAGCGAGGAAAGGTTCTGCCTCGTTCAAGGTTAAGCTACCATTCTGTGCGGTGGCAGCAATTGCCATTGCAAATGCAACGCATGATAATAGAAGTTTCTTCATTTGTTTTTGGTTTAGTTAATATTCGATTTAT
>ERZ772960.1786-NODE-1786-length-16570-cov-9.860309_pt1 | contig 16570 bp, 13 predicted proteins | sample MGYA00580678_ERZ772960 | MGnify/ENA primary metagenome ERZ772960 (study PRJEB29015, sample SAMEA2737930) | human oral metagenome | biome: human oral; feature: human-associated habitat; material: dental | place: China | collected 2059 ... | reverse complement strand
CTGCAATATCGGATAAGTTTTCCGTGTTGACACACACATCGCCGATCATCACGGAACCGCTCATCTCGCCTTCATAAAAATGAGGAGCAAGCCCGTTTATCAACCGTGTAACGGTAGTCTTGCCGCAGCCTGACTCGCCGCATAATACGACAAATTCGCCGTCTTTTATGGTAAGGTCTATTTCGGATACGCCGTCTCCGGTACCGTGTTCTCCGCTGTAGGAAAAAGAGACGTTTTTAAAATTGATCACACTATTACTCCCCGATAGTATTAGAGATTTTGTATACTATAATACGGATAGACAAAGATGTATATGTAATGAGGAAGATTTGATTTCAGTAAACATAGTCTTGATTGTATATTTTTTTTTGAAAAAATATGATAAGCTATTTGCAGTCTGAATAATGCAGGAGATAGGGAATGTCCGTTACAGCATCTAAACTTGCACAAATGATGAAAACACTCACAGAAGAAGATTATAGCGCCGTGATAAAATATGTTGAATTTCTTATCAGCTCTCGTAAACAAACTACAAAAGCGACTATTCAGCAAATACAGGAAATGTTTACTGATAATAAAGGATGGAATTCTGAAGAAGAAATGCTATCGGATATGGCGGCTTTCCGCCGTTCGCGGTTAGTATAAATGCGAATCTTTTTAGACACGAATGTCCTTATTTCCGCAGGTTAAGCGATGCTCTTTTTCATAATGCGGATATTATTCTAACCGGCGATAAGGATTTTCTTGAATCTGATGTAGAAAAACCTTTAATATTTTCTCCTACAATGCTATATGATTATTTAACAAATGAGGGATAATGACCTTTTTACGGTCTCCGGCTCAAATCTTTTTCATTTTATACTGCATCATCAGAGGCAGCGTTTTCCATTCTCAACCGAATCCCCGGATTACCATAAATTTTCCATTGACACATCCTCTTCTTTGTCATACAATGCTAACAAAGTTATCAAAAACAAGAGAGATGCTCTAAAAGCTTAAAGTTAGTTTTTGAAGGCGACTACTACAGATATGGCAAGCGGAACATACGAGGGTACTCACACAAGAATTTTAGAAAGCGGCAAAGAGATGTTTTTGCGGAACGGTTACGAACGCACGAATCTGCGGGATTTGTGTGAGGATGCGGGCGTAACGACCGGCGCATTTTACCGTCATTTTAAAGACAAGGAAGCGCTCTTTTCGGCACTGGTGGAGCCTGCGGTCAATAGCATCCGTGCCAAATACGAGGCGGCAGCGGATGAATGCTTTGACTGCCTCAGTTCGGAAAATATAGAAGACATTTGGACAATTTCGGAAGAAACGATAGAAGCATTTGTCCGCATCGTTTATGCGCATTTTGATGAGTTCAAACTTCTTTTGTGCTGTGCGGATGGAACACCGTATATCGATTTTACCGACCGGCTGGTTGAAAGGGAGCTACAAAATACGCTCCGCATGTACGAATTTTTGGATACAAAGCATATCAAATACAGCCGGATTGATGGAAAAAAACTGCACATGCTGATCCATTCTTATTTTTCTTGCCTTTTTGAAACGGTTTTGCATGATTACACGCAGGATGAAGCGCTTGAAGTTGTGCATACCCTTGCCGAATTTTTTTCAGCAGGCTGGCGGAAAATTTTACAGGTCTGAACAGTGTACATGGATGTACACATCCAGAACGGACAGGGACGTCCGGGGTGTTAATCAATAGTGAGTTTGCGGTACGCAAACTCACGTTCAGCAGATGCCATGGACGGCATCTGCTGAATAGCGGCACGGATGCCGCTGGTTCCATGCAGTAGCGATGTTTCGGCCTTGCCGAAACTCGTCGTTGAAAAGCGTACACGGAGGTACGCTTTTCAACAGCGGAAGGGATTGGAGGGGCGCGCGAAGCGCGTTCCGAAGTGAGCGGTGAGCGAATGGAGGAATGGAGCCGAGAGGCGGAACCCCGCAAAGCCCGGTTTTTGCGCTGTTTTAACTTCTGTCGCTGAAATAGTTAAAACAGCGCAAAAAGCCGCCCAAAAGAGAAAAAAGAATACAAAGATCGGCTTGAACCGATTTATTTTTTTAAAACAAATGATAACAAAGTGTGCTATCAATGTTATCGCAAGAGGCTCTGAAAAATCAGGGTGCTCAATATTTTAATGGAGGTTTGCGTATGCAAAGCAGCAAGTTGTCGGCGAAGGATCTGATAAATGTCGGAATCTATACGGCGATGTATCTGGTTATTTTTTTTGTTGTCGGGATGATAAATGCAATTCCGGTTCTGTATCCGTTTTTGTATGTGATTGTGCCGATTGCGACGGGGATCCCGTTTATGCTGTTTTTGACAAAGGCGGATAAGTTCGGGATGGTCTTTATTATGAGCGTTATTTTAGGGATATTTTGGTATCTGATGGGATACACGTATCTTCCTATTATAAGCTATTGCGTGATGGGGGTGATTGCCGACCTTGTGCTAAAGGCGGGCAAATACAAGAGTTTTAAGGCGAGTGTGCTTGGCTACTGGCTTTTCTCTTGCGCGATGATAAGCTGTCAGGCGCCGATGTGGCTTTTTGCCGCAACGTATATGGAACAGGTGCGGCGCTCAATGGGTGATCAATACGTTGAGGGGCTGCAAAAGTTTATGCCTCCGTGGATGGGATTGGCGGCAATCGGTATCCTGTTTGTTTCTTCACTGCTCGGAGCGCTGCTTGGAAGGCGAATGTTGAAAAAGCATTTTGAAAGAGCCGGTATTGTATAGGCTTTATATATATGGAAGATTTTGAGCCGTATAGACCGCCGCGGGTGAAGGGGGGGCACATCGATCCCCGCACCAAGGTGCTGTTTATGTTTTTTCTTGCAACGCTGATATTCTTTGTGGAAGAGCAGAGTATGCTGAATATGGTGATTGTGCTTATTCCCATTAGTCTGCTTTTTCTGAACCGCCAATACCGGCCGACGCTGATTTACGGAGGGCTTTTTGCGCTGGCGGCTGCGGTCAAGCTGTCGAACATGGCGGGGTCGCTTCCGTACCTTGCGGCAATGCTGTGGGGGCTTTTAAGCGAGCTGATTTTCCGGTTTTTTCCGGTGTTTATGTTCGGCTACTATATTATCGAATCGACAAAACCGAATGAGTTTATCGCAGCGATGAGCCGGTGGCATGTGCCTGATGCGCTGATTATTCCCATATCCGTTGTGTTCCGGTTTATTCCTACGTTGGGAGAAGAAAACCGTTCAATCGGCAGTGCGATGCGGATGCGGGAAATCGGGTTCGGTACGCCGCGGTTTTGGCGGAACCCTGCGATGATGTTGGAGTACCGGCTGATTCCGCTGATGATGTCGATTGCCAAAATCGGAGAGGAGTTATCGGCGGCTGCTTTGACGCGAGGCTTAGGGGGATTGAAAAAGCGGACATGCCTTGTTGAGCTGCACTTTGGTATATACGATGCGGGCATTGCCATTATCGCTGCTGCGCTGCTTGTCTGTACGGTGTTACGCATCGGGGGATGATTGGGGAACAACACGGATTGGAGGCTGCTATGAGGAATGATGCCCATTAGAGGATGATGAGATGATTGAGTTAAAAAATGTAACCTTTACCTATCATAACGCGGAGCGGAGCGCGGGAGTGTACGGCATTGACTTACAAATCTCAACGGGACAGGTGGTGCTATTGTGCGGACTGTCGGGCTGCGGTAAGACAACGATTACCCGCCTGATTAACGGGCTTGTTCCGGCGTATTACGCGGGAATGCTGGAAGGACAGGTGCTTATCGACGGGGAGGATTCGGCATCCGTAACGCTGTATGAGCTTTCACAAAAAGTCGGGTCGGTGTTTCAAAATCCGCGCTCTCAGTTTTTCAGTTTGGATTCCACAAGTGAAATCGCTTTCGGCTGCGAAAATACCGGCGTTCCGCGGGAAGAAATGTACCGCCGCATCGGGCAGGTAAGCAGAGACCTTGATATGGCTAACCTTTTGGATAGAAACCTGTTTGCACTTTCAGGCGGAGAAAAGCAAAAAATAGCGTGTGCTTCTGCGGCGGCGATGCAGCCTGCCATATTCGTCTTGGATGAGCCTTCTTCCAACCTTGATCTCCGCTCCATTGCCAATTTGAAGGCAGTGATACGGAAATGGAAGGAGCAGGGAAAGACGGTCGTTATCGCCGAGCACCGCCTATACTATCTGATGGAGATAGCCGACCGCGTGATCTATATGGAAAACGGGCGGATTATCAAGGATTTTCCGATAGCGGAATTTCTGAAGGTGGATACGGCAGTGCTGCACCGGAAAGGATTGCGTTCGCAAAAAGCGATGGAATACACTCCCGGATGTATCCGTGAAGCTTTCCCCGAAGGAACCTTTGAAGGCACTCTCGAAAGAGCATTCGTATGTGACCCCGCCGAAAAGCCGCCGGTATTTGCCTGTGCCTCTGTCGAAAGGTCTCCGGCATTCGTATGTGCTTCCGCCGAAGAGCCGCCGGTATTCGAGCGGTATGTTACGTTTTCCAGTCTTGCGTTCTCCTATGGGAAAAAGCGCGTTCTCGATATACCGGAGCTGAAGGTACCTTCCGGTGCGGTTACGGGTGTGCTTGGGTTTAACGGCGCAGGAAAATCGACCTTGGCGCGGGTTATCTGCGGGCTTGAAAAACGGGCGAAGGGGGTGTTGAACGATAGCGGAAAATCCTACACGGCAAAGGCGCGGCTGAAAAAGTCCTATATGGTGATGCAGGATGTTAACCATCAGCTTTTTACGGAAAGCGTTATCGAAGAAGTCTTATTGAGTATGGATTCAGGTGAAGGAAGTGGCGAAGCGGCGCGTCAAAAAGCTCGGCAAAAAGCGCCTGACATTTTGAGAGCGATGAATCTTTCGGAATTTAAGGAAGTGCATCCGATGGCGTTATCGGGTGGGCAAAAGCAGCGTCTTGCCGTCGCAAGCGCGATCGCCGCCGACAAAGACTTTCTTATTTTTGACGAGCCGACCAGCGGGCTCGACTACGCGCACATGCGGGATGTTGCGGAAAATATCACACGCCTTGCCCATGCAGGTAAAACCGTGTTCATCATCAGCCATGATCCGGAATTGATTGCTTCCTGTTGTAATTATCTCATTTTTCTGGATAACGGGAAGTTGGTGTGGAGCGGCGGATGGTCAGCGGCTGTTATTGAGAAAGTGAAGGCGTTTTTTGAGGGGATGTAGGGATTTTACAAAGGATTGCGAAATATAGGATGCTGTTAACTTCTTGAGTTTTACGGTTAATTCGTGGTATTATTGTTAGAACTATTGCGGGATAAGTAAAAACAAGGGAGATGGTGTAGGAGTATGGAACAATCACAAAATAGAAAAAACGATATTTTTGAAAACGGATCCGTATGGCTCCGCACCGATTTTCACTTGCACACAATAAAAGATAAAGAATTTACCCGAATAAACAATGAAAATGATTTTGTAAAACTCTTTATTGATAAATTAGCTGCAGAAGACATCGGAATAGGCATAATAACCAACCACAATAAATTCGACAAAGATGAATATAAAGCCTTGCAAAAAGAAGCAAAACAAAAAAACATTATGATTTTTGCCGGCACGGAGCTTTCTGTAAACGATGGCGCTAACGGTATTCATTGTCTCATTGTTTTTGATGAAAAAACATGGGTTTTCAATAAAAATAACGAAGATTATATCAACCAATTTTTGACATCAGCCTTTGAAGGAATTTCAAATAGAGAAAATGAAAATACAAGATGCAATTATAATTTGGTAGCATTGTTAGATAAATTAAACGAGCACCGGCAGAATGGCCGAGATTCTTTTCTTATTCTTGCACATGTCGAACAAAAGAGCGGCTTTTTTCATGAACTTGATGGAGGGCGTATACAACAGCTTGCCTCATCCGGTCTCTTTAAAAACTTCGTTTTAGGTTTACAAAAAATACGTTCTTATGACAAGGTGGAAACATATAGGCACTGGTTTTCTGGCGATCTTCCCGCATTTGTCGAAGGTTCCGATTGTAAATCTATTAGCGAAGTAGGCAGTGCATCTACACAAAAAGGTGAACAGAAAAAAACGTTTATTAAAATAGGTGATTTTAATTTTGAAGCATTGAAATACGCATTAATTGATAAAGAACATCGTGTTTGTGACAAGAAACCGTCTATCGTTAATTCATATATTAAATCTATCCGATTTATAGGAGGGAAACTTAATGGAAAATGTATCGGCTTGTCTCCGGAATTAAATAATCTTATCGGTATTCGAGGAAGCGGCAAATCCGCTATCTTAGAAATAGTAAGGTATGCGTTAGGTATGCAGTTACCCAATTCATCTGCAGATAAACCGTATAAAGATGCATTAATCACGTATATTTTAGGCAGCGGTGGAAAAGTAATCGTTCATATCATTGATAAGCAAGGACAGGAATTTCGTATAGAAAAGATTTACGGACAAAAAGAGACTATCTTTAGAAATAGCACTAATGAAATATGTGATTGTTCTATAAGCGCTGTTTTTAATCTTCCCGTGTATTTCGGACAGAAAGATTTATCTAATAAAAAAGATGACTTTGAATCCGATTTATTAAAACGGTTGATCGGCGATAAACTCAAAAATATAGGTAGAGAGATAGACGCAAAAAAACGAGAAGTAGCAAATATCATTCTTGAGCTTCAAAAATCTTCCAACTTGGAGGGATTAAAAGATGACACTCATAAAATCATTAAAGATGCAGAACAAAAACTTCTGTACTTTAAAGAAAACGGTACTGAAGAAAAATTAAAACAACAGACTCAATTTGAACAAGACAATAATACTTTGATAGGAAGCAAACAGAATCTTGTTGCATATATATCCGATATTGAAGAGCTTGTAAAGAATTATGAATCTTTTTTCACGTTACCGTTGAACGCTTCCGCAGAAATCAGCAAGCAGCTATTTGAGAAAGCCAATACTATTTTGATTGATATGAAAAAAGGCTTTGAAGAATTAAGAAAACTTAATGGACGGAATCGGGATGCATTGGATAAGTTTAACAATGTTATTAAAGCTTTTGAAGCAAAAAAAGCGGAAACGGCAGAAGAGTTTGCAAAAATAAAGAGAGAAATAAATTCCGATTCCTTAAACCCTGATACTTTTTTATCATTGAATAGATTGGTAACGACATCGAAAATTAAACTTCAAGAAATAAATAAACAAGTAGAAAAACAAAATACACTAAAACTCAATTTACTTAAAACATTGAACGAATTGAATGAACTATGGCTAAAGGAATTTAATATATTAAATTCCGAAAAAGACAAAATAAATGACAGTAAGACAAACCTCAGCATTGAAGTTACTTTTAAAGGATCAAAGAAATATTTCTTAGATAAAATACGGGAGACATTTAAAGGGACAGGACTACGTGAAACGATATATCAAACCATTTCGGAAGAATTTACCGATTTTATCGAATTATATAGGGATACTGATAAACTCGTAGATATATTAGGAGACCATAAATCAATTTTTGACACACGGTTTACAGAAAATCTTGAAGAATTATTAACATTCAGGGTAAAAGATAGCGTTATCATAAAATATAAAGGGAAACCGTTAAATGACCTTTCTCTCGGACAACGGGCATCGGCATTAATTTTATTTTTGTTGGCTCAGAAGGATAACGACGTACTCATAATCGACCAGCCTGAAGATGATTTGGATAATCAAACTATTTATGATGAGGTCATCAAAGAAATTCTCATGTTAAAGGGTAAAATGCAATTTATATTTGCAACGCATAATGCAAATATACCTGTATTAGGTGATAGTGAGAAAATACTTTCCTGTTCATTTGAAGATTCTTCATCAATTGCCTTGAATGCGGGAACAATTGATACACCGTCTATTCAGAAATTAATAGTAGACATTATGGAAGGCGGTAAAGAAGCGTTTAATAAACGGAAATACATTTATGATATATGGAAATAAATTATGAATACACTAGAATTACTGAATATTATAGCTTCGGGAGAAACCAGCACTGTTCAATTCAAAGAAAGACTGGATAATGATACAAGCATCGCAGCCGAAATAATTGCAATGTCAAATACAAAAGGCGGGATTATCTTATTTGGTATCAAAGATAAAACCGGTGATATAATAGGACTTGGATATGAACAGCTGCAAGCAACAAGTAACAAGCTTGCAACAATTGCAAGCGATTTTATTAAGCCGCAGATTTTTATTACAACGGAAGTCATAACTATCTCCGGTAATGAATCCGGAGATAAGAATATTCTTGTCGTTACTGTCTCAGAGGGCATCGCTAAACCATATAAAGATAAGAACGGGACTATATGGATAAAACAAGGACCTGATAAGAGAAAATTGACCGATAATAACGAACAGGCGCGTCTGTTTCAACAAAGCGGTATCCTTTACACCGATGAATTAATTGTTCCGCACACATCTATTGCTGATATAAATATTTCAAAAGTAGAGCAGTATATAATATCAATACAAAAACACGGAATAGAAGAGAACAGAGCAATAACGGAGATTTTGCTCAAAAACTTGAATATTTTAAGAAACAATCAACTTACTCTGGGAGGTCTTTTATTTTATGGGAATGCCCCGCAACAATATAGACCTGCTTTTTGTATAAAAGCTGTATCATTTTTTGGGAATAGCATCGGAGGAACAGATTACCGAGACAGCAAAGATATTATAGGGACTATCCCGGAAATGTTTGAAGAAGCGATGCGTTTTTTTTCTTCAAATCTCCACGCTGTACAGGACGGACAAAATTTCAATTCAACCGGCAAATTGGAAATTTCGCAGATTGCTTTAGAGGAGTTGCTCCAAAATGCACTTGTACATCGAGATTACTCTAAAAATTCTCCTATTCGAATAATGATATTTGATAACAGAATTGAAATTGTAAGCCCCGGAACGTTACCTAACAGTCTTACGATTGAAAATATAAAAATGGGAAATGCCGTAGTTCGTAATAATTTATTGGTTTCTTATTGCTCAAAATTAATGCAGTATCGTGGTTTCGGTTCGGGAATCACGCGGGCGTTGGAAGCTCAACCGGATATTGAAATGATTAATGATGTCGAAGGAGAACAGTTTAAAGTCATCATTCCAAGAAAGGGGTGCAATGAATAAAAACACCATAATTAAACGGTATTTATTTCATCATTTCCGCTTCTACAGCTGACGCGACTTCTGCATTGCAAGCATAAGCGTATCAAGCCGAGGATTGTCAAAACCTTCTCCTGCGTACTTTCCCGTTGCGAGCACGATAAGCGATTCGGATGAGGGAACTTTGTTGAGCACTTCAAGCTGTTCTTTCTTTTCTTTTTGCGTTCCTTTCCCTGTAATCATGATGACATTTGCAGCCGCGTCTTTTAGACATTCCTTCAACAATTTTAAATGTCCCTATAAATTCGCCAACCGCAGCCTTTATCAAAAAGCGAGGATTGGCGAATTGCCGCACTTTTTCAACGAAATGAAAAAGTGCAATCAATACGCGATGTTTGCTATAAGCAAACTCGCAGTGTTTTTCAGCCGCGCTATCTTAGCGGCTGAAAATAAACTTTCAATTCTGTCGGAAAGCACGAGCGGTGTCCGTCCTTCTTTGACGGCAGCTTTCACATCAGACATGATTAATATATTTCGCGCCTAAAATATTCCGGCGCACGAATATTTCTTCATATCGCATTTTCCAATTTTCCACTTATTTTCACAAACCGGTGAATACCCGCTTTTATTCGATTTTGCATTATACTAAATAAAAAATATGCTACAATCGTGTTATAATATGTCAACTCTTTCTCATTCTGACGCTAATAGTTATGATGGAGCATCTGCTATCAATATCCTTGATTTTTTATAGGTGCCCAAAGTGAGGTTTTCAATGAAAAAGATTATATTTGTAGATATTCCTATGAAAAAAATGAATGACACTACAGATACCCAATGTTATGCAGGAACAGGAAATGCCGATTGCCGCTATACCGGTAAGGTGGTGTTTCCTGTCAATGCCGTGCTTGCGGAAAAATTGCAAAAAGGAGATCAGGTAAAAGCGGTACTCCTTACAACCATTACCGGCAAAGATCATTCAATAGAAAATGCCGAACTTTTTCAGCAGGAACTGAATTCGATTAATGCAGCTATCGGTGCGCATATTGAATATGAGCGGCTCGCAACGAATTTTGTTGAATCAAAAGCAAACCATGAAGCACGGCTCCGTAAAATGCTGCCGCTTATGGAAGAAGGCGCTGAACTCTATGCGGATATTACATTCGGGCAAAAAACAATCCCCATGGTTTTAATGTGTGCCTTTCATTTTGCGGAAAAGTTTTTTGATGCAGATGTAAAAAAAATCATATACGGCAAAGTTGAGTTTATCAAACATACCGACGGAATAGCCTATCCTGAAAATCCTGAATTGTATGATGTTACGCCGCTCTATTATTTAAATAATCTTATGGAGACAATGGAAGCTCCAAACGGAACGGAAGCATTAAAAGCCTTGGATGCCTTTTTTGCACTGTAAATAAAATGACCGGAGAGAATGATGGACAAAAAGCAGCAGGAAGCAAAGATTATCAGGATTGCAACGGAACTGTTTCCGTTTGTTCAACAGCAGAATACCGCCTGTGCGGAGTTTCTCACCTTGCGGGCTAAGCTGACAGATGCCGTATGGCGTTGGGCTTTACTGACATTCAATCCGGAAAAAATTGAAAATGCCGCGATTGAAATAATGGAATGTGTAAACCGCAGTGTGCTCAGCTATGAAGGAACTGCTGAACACTATATTAACTATCTTGCACGCTCTTTAAAACAAGAAATAAACCGCGCAAATATAAAATTGCATACTTTTCACTCTGAAATCATTCCGCTGCCGGAGAACAAACGGCGAAAATGGAATCGGCTGTGCGCCGCTGCTGCACACTATGGGAAAGATATAGAACGAGCTGAAACACAAGAATGGCTTGCAAAAAGAACCGGTGGTCAGATTAGCGAAATAATCAAGCTTATGCAATGGCAGTTACAGACTGCTGTACAATCGGAACATATCGATTTCGAAAACGGCAATGGATATTCTCTGTTTGATTCTGTGGCACTATGCATCCAAAACGGTTACAAAACAGCAGATACCTTTTTAATAGAACAAGACCACATTGAATGCTGCCTACAGCTTATTGATGTAGCGTTTGCCGCATCGCAAGACCGCACAAAGCCGTATCTTTCCGCATTGCTGACCCATCGGGTGTTATGCGAACTGGATGCGGCAAAAGTAGACAGTACCGTAATAGCTGTAGTCTTGCGCAATGTACGCTTTTCAGATACGGAACATGGACGCACGATCATCCGGCTATTTTTTGAAGCGAAAAGCTTCCCCACGCAAGAAGATATTGCCAAACAGTTCGGCAAAGATAAAACCGATGCAAGTAGAACGATAAGCGGTTTTATTAAAAAATTGCAAAAAATCTGTCAACCGGCAGAATAAATGACATATAATAGATATTGGAGGCTCACATGACAGCACCTGCTACAAAAGAAGAGATTACGGAAAAGATTATTGCCGTAGTAAAAACCTTTGACGGCAAAAGGAATCCGTCTGTAATTATGCAAAAATTAGGCTGGACTAAAGACACCGTCAATGATATGTGCGGTTTATTCAATGTCAGTAAATTCAGCGACATTTTATCTCAGATACCGCAGATAAAAATAGAAAAAAATGAACACGGTACTACGTATGTACAACTTGTGCAGAATACCGAACACACACAATTAAATGCCAAGCAGGAGGAACCACAGATGGCAGAAACAATAAAACATCACGATAGGATATCAGCGCTTAAAAATGCGCTCAGCGAAGGTCTATACGAAAAGGACGAAGCGCTGCGCCTTGCACTTTTAGCAGCAATTGCCGGGGAAAGTATTTTCTTTTTGGGTGCTCCCGGATGTGCCAAGAGTATGCTTGCACGGCGTATTGCCAAGGCATTTAAAACAGACGGCGATGGAAGTGTTCAGTATTTTGAAACACTCTTAAATCAATTTTCTACACCGGAAGATGTGTTCGGCAATATTTCTCTGAAAGGCTTGAACGGCGAAGGTGAAAGCGGCAAAGAAGAATACCGCCGCCTCACAGAGAACATGCTGCCGGAGGCGGATATTGCCTTTCTCGATGAAATTTGGAAGGCAAGCCCTGCAATTCTCAACACACTTCTTACCATCATAAACGAGCGGAAATTTCATAACGGCAGTAAAGTACAGAACGTACCTCTAAAAGCCTTACTTGCTGCGTCAAACGAACTGCCTGCAAAAAACCGCGGACTTGAAGCGCTGTATGACCGGTTTATCCTCCGTTTACCCATAGGGTTTATTCAAAACGAAGATAGCTTTTTTGATATGGTAGAAGGTTCGTCCTCTGAATTTGAACTTTCCGATGAGATTAAAAAATTGCAGATTTCCAACAAAGACTTAGAGAGCTGGAAAACACAGATCGATACAGTGCAGCTTTCAGAAGAAGCAAGAGCGGTTATTTCCGCAATCCGTAAAGAACTGACGGTGCAGAATGAGACATTGAGCGAAGAAGAAAAAGCTTCCGGTGAATCATTTGCAATCGGCGACCGCCGCTGGAAAAAAATAGTGCGCATCTTAAAAACCTCCGCATTCTTAAACGACCGTACCGAAGTAGATTTAATGGACTGTCAGCTTATTGAATACTGCATTTGGAGCACCGAAAAACAGCAGAAAAAAGCACGCCAAATCGTAGAGACGTGCATTCGGCAAAACGGGTTGGACTGCGATACTGCGATAGATGACATCAACGACGAGATTGAGGCATTTACAGCAAAAGTTGAGAAAGATTGGTTTGACATGGTAAAAACTGCGGCAAAACCTGTTTCTTACAAAATGAAAGATGATACGAATGCTTATAAACTATTAAAACCGACAAAGGTATATTTTGCTGATCACACAGTTGAACCTTATTACATTTCTATTGACGATTTTAAATGGCAAAATTACAACGATCGAAAAGGAATGTTGTTTGATTCGAAGGGTGAGAAACTGGGACCCAATTATAACTTTTCTTTTAGTGAATGTAGTATTGTTAATGATACGGTAACTTGGACTGATTGGTGGAGAAATTACAATGGATATTCAGACAAAACTCATTCAATGCAAATCGAAATGACTCCTGCCAAAACATATCTACAGCAAAAGAAACACTCCGATATAGCGCAGGAAACGTTACAAAAAAAATTTGACAAAGAATATTATAAGCCTATTGTGGATGAAATCCATGCTGAAATTAAGGCGCTAAAAGACAAAAAAGAAGCGGATGCTGTACCCTTTAAAGCAAACCTCTTTGCAAATCAGGATTATAATAAAAGTCTTACTGCAAAACTGGATGAGGCAATCCGGCAGCTTCAAGATGCGGAAATCACTCTTGCTAAACAGCATAACAGGTATTTCAACGCAGAACTCAATACGGATTTTTCAGAAGGAGATGTCATTCTCAAAGACGGAACCGCTTTTTCTTCAGAAGAAATTGAAAGTATGACAGAGGAACAGAAAAAGAATGTGATTGCAGTTGTGTGCATTGCTGATGACAAAACCTTTGCCCTTGGTATAAGTGAAAAGAAATTGACATGGAATGCACTCAAAGAATATGCCTTTCATTACGGCGATGCCTTACCGAAAGAATATGCTTCGGATTGGATAATCCCCGATAAAGATCAACTGTATGCAATATGGGGAAATAGGGATAAGCTCAATACTTCTTTAACCGCACTCGGCATTGAAGAGGCAATGCTTACTCCACAGGAATACTGGTCGGCATCCGAAAACGGAGAAGCGGCAGCCTTCTATCAACTTTTTGATGAGAACGGTTTGCAAGACCATACGACCAAAGATCATGTATATGCAGCCCGCACTATCCGTGAATGGAGCAAAATATAGTGGGTGATATGAATACATCCCGTGAAGCCCTTACCACATTGCAGCAAAAGTATTCCGGCGGCATGCCCGATGTCTACCGGCTTTCCGATGAACAGAAGGCATGGCTTGAGCTGAAAATACAGACGCTTGCAGAAGGACTTCAACCGCCGCAACCGGTTATGGAATTGCACAAAATCCGCAACCGGCTTGCGCATGCAACGGCAGATATTCCTGATAAGGAATTGCAAAAGATGGTTTCATTTGTATTTGACAATATGGAAGAGATTAGAGCTTTAATAGAAACAGGATGCACTGATGACGCGAAAAGATAGAAACTCAAGAAAATATAGCAGAAAAGCACTGCTCCCTATTGAAAAAATTACTGAAAAATACCCTTCCGGTATTTCCGATGTTACAGCAATCAATGAAGAATCGCGTGCATGGCTGCAAATAAAAATGCAGCAAGTACGAGAATGCTTAACAAAAGTATGGTTTTCTTCAAAACCTTATTGGTGGGAATCGCTCCGTCTAACACGGAACAGAACCGCACACCAAACGGAAGATTTAAGCGATAATGCATTTTTCAATCTGTGCAGCACACTATTTTCCAACATCGGTAACATAAAACAAGATTTAAACGCAAACATTCAACGCTATAAGCAGCAATCAAAGAAAAAGCGGCAGTTTGAAAAAAATGCTGCCCCTGAATCTGCATTCGGCTCAAATCGGGAACGGAAGCAGTTGGTTGATGCGATCGAAGATGCCATACAGCCTGTTGAGCCGGAAGACATCCCCATTGCTTTTCCGCAGAATACATTTGCGCAGGTTGCACAGCATACGCTTTCCGAAATTCTGAACACGCAAGATGTACAAAAGTATATGCAAAGTCATGAAGGTCTTTCCGAAAATATTCAGACGGATCTTTTGGAATGGATGCAAAAAACGCACGGTACGTTGGAAAAAGAAAATCCATTTTTAGATGAAGCAATCTTTGCTGCACAGCAGAAAAAGCAGTCTGCAGAAGAAATTGCAGCCGATCTTTCTGCGGAAAAGTCAAAAATACAGTATCACTATAAACGTCTTCCGTCAGTTAGCGATTCAAAACGTGAAACTATTCAGGAAAGTACGCTGGACTTTGATTTTTACCGCAAAGCATTTTCCGAGCAAAAACGCATCATCGATAGTGCAGCAGACAGTACCGCGAAAACAGTCCCGACAGAGGAAGCACAAACGTCTCCGGATGCAAGTATACAGGTAGACAATATGCAAGTAGAAAACACTCCCGGAAAAAATGAGCAAGTAAATACTACCCATGCAGAAACCGTAACACAGAAAACGAAAAATAGTGAAAAAGATACGCTTCAATGGAAATCGCTGGAAAAACTTGAGGCACTTCGCAGAAACTTTATTGCCGATATGGAAAAAAATCTCATCGAACGCAAAACAAAGTGGGAGCAGGAGCGGATCGATGCTATGCGAAAGCAGTTTTTGGAAGAGCTGTATAAAAAAATACAAAACTTTATGCGGCTTGAAAAACTACTTACGCCGTTCACTAAAAATTTCGGAAGGCTCTGGGATTTATCGAAGCATCCTTTTGAAACAAGCGGGTTTGAAATTCTTGATACCTTTGCCAAACTTCTGGAACAAGATGAATCGCTGCAGGAACTTGCCGCCCTTCTCGGCAGGCAAAGCCGCACACAAGCGGTGTTTGAAAAAGAGCTGCGGGATAAAATCGTCATAACAACAGAGTGGCATCCGCAACCTGCATACCGTGGAGAGATAAACGGACTCAAGTATTCAAACGATATTGCAGCGGCTCTTCCCTGTGAACTTGCTCTGCTGAAAAATCCTGCGGCAAAAAAACTCTTTCAGCTAAAATTTGCACAAAAACAGCTCCTGTCATTTGAGTATCAAAATGAGCAAGAGTCATTAAAAGAAAGTATCGAGCAAGAAGAGGTAACGATGGAAAAGCAAGAACCTAAGGGACCGATTATCATCTGTGTTGACACGAGCGGCTCTATGCACGGCACTCCGGAGAATATTGCAAAAACGGTAGCATTTGCACTGGCAAAGATTGCCGCAGAACAGGAACGGCTTTGCTATATCATCTCGTTTTCCACAGATATTGAAACACTGGAAGTAAAACCGAATGAGGATATGGAATTGACAAATGCAGACGGAGGCAACTACCTGCAAAAACTGGTACGTTTTTTGCGTATGTCGTTTAACGGCGGAACCGATGCGGAACCTGCACTGCAGAAAGCACTTAACATGCTTGCAGGCAGCGATACTGCAACCGGATATAAAAATGCCGATGTGCTGATGATTTCGGATTTTGTAATGGCAAATCTTTCAGATGATCTTGTTACGGCTATCGAACAGGAAAAAGAAAAGAACACCGGCTTTTACAGCCTTGTTATCGGAGCAAGCGGCAACAAAAATACCATCGCCTGTTTTAATCACAACTGGCTGTACGACACCAATGATACCCGCGCGTCCCGACATCTTGTTGAGCAGCTGCATGAACTGAAAACACGGAAATAACCGACAACTCTGTAGTTTCCCATTTTTCATGCGCTCATCATCAGCTCCTCCCTCCTACAGCAGCATAGAACGCAATGCCTACAAACAGCAGTATAATGATGTAGTCCG
>ERZ772960.1780-NODE-1780-length-16604-cov-5.434407_pt1 | contig 16604 bp, 9 predicted proteins | sample MGYA00580678_ERZ772960 | MGnify/ENA primary metagenome ERZ772960 (study PRJEB29015, sample SAMEA2737930) | human oral metagenome | biome: human oral; feature: human-associated habitat; material: dental | place: China | collected 2059 ... | reverse complement strand
TAAGCCTGTAGCTAGCGTTCATCCTGAGCCAGGATCAAACTCTCCATTGTAAAATGTCTGCGCATCAAGGGAATCCCCAAAAGAGAGAAACCCCAAACGCTAAAAGTTTTATGCCTTGCGGCATTATCCCATCAGGACGAGCACCCAAATCTATCGTAGTTCCACTCACCTGTATCGATTAACCCACGTCTTCCATAAGAAGACAAAGGAGAACCGACGGTTCTTAATGTTCTACCCAAACGCACCCATCTAAAAGACAAGCACGTCTGCTCTTGTACTACTACTGTCTATGTAAATCTTTCAATGAACTCTTTTTCAATCGCTCCCAAAGAACTTCGTTCCCGAAAGCGGATGCAAAGGTAGGGCTTTTTTAAATACCACGCAAGCCTTTTTAAGAAAAATATCGAACCATAACGCAAGTTTTTGAGTTTCTTTACACATTGATAACATAATAGGGATGTACACCTTATTAATATATAAGCGGATTAGTTTGTGAGCTTATGGGTTTGTGAGTTGATGAGTTTGTGAGTTTGCGCGTTGATGAGCCGAAGAACTGATAAGTTTGTGAGTTTAAGAGCGTGAGGTCGTAGGCACACTAGCAGAAGTCGTCTTGAACTTTAATGTTTCTATAAATGGAGAGGAGTTTACCATCTCTGTGTTGTACACCCCAGACAAGCACCCCTCCCACATACGAAGCAGTTCACAAAGATGCGTGGTAATCTGAAATCATACCCCATTCGCCTGTGCCAAAACGTGGCTGTAGCTAAAAGAGGCGACCCGGCACAAGACATTCAAAGCATTCGCTACAAGTTGAAAAACCAGTTACCAACGCCATCTCACCTCTGCCTTTCTACGATACCGCGCCACAAGCCGTGAGCAGCAAGCCCCACAACCGCTCGCGCTGGCGGTCGCAAGTGTACATGCTTTCCGTCGCCGTTGCCATGCGTACTTATACGGCACAATTGCCTTTTGTCCAGTTTTCAGCAATGATTTTAACATTATGAGTGCCCTTTTTGTCCACTAATCGCTCACCCTGTCGCAAAAAATCGATTCTCGCGAAGGTTTGTTTTGATGCAAAAGGGGGTTAGCCAGTGAATGCAGCAAAATGAATATTAATTCCAAAAGGCCGACATTAGCGCCCCTTTTGGGGCTATTTGGGGCAAAATATAGTGCAATATGCTGCTAAACGCAGTGCAATATGCCGCAAAACGCAGTGCGTTTTGGTGCAAAATGCAGTGTATTTTGGTGCTAAACGCAAGGTAAAATGGTGCTAAACGCAGTGCAAAAAGGTGCTAAACGCAAGACGAAAAGAATAAATATACGTCGCAATTGTATAAACAAAACCCTTCAGAGCCATGAAAAACATGTCTGAAAAGGGCAAAATAGTCGTTAAAAAGTAGGTTTTTAGGGACTAAAAGCAGAAAAATGGGCTTGAAAAATCACCAGCCCTCAACCAAACTAGAAAGGCAAAATGGTGCAAAATACAGGTTCTGGGCGTAAAAATTGACAATGCCAAAGATGCGAAAGGGTAGAAAAAGCGGCTTTTTACTAACTTTTCAGCCTGAATTTTCGCTAGAACGGAGCAAAAATCAGAGCAATATTGTAAAATAAAAGATAACGATTTAAGTTTTTGAGCTGATGATTTTGTGAGTTGATGAGTTTGTGAGCTGATGAGTTTGTGTGCTGATGATTTTGTGAGTTGATGAGTTTTTGAGCTGATGAGTTCGTGAATTGGGGGGGGGTGATGTCTTCGGGAGTTATTGAGCTTTCGTTAGTTTATAAGTCCGTGAGTGGACTTGTCCTGCACCTCTCTCAATTTATAGAAATATTAAAAGCCGAGACTACTTCATAATATAGAAACCTCAGTAAAGCTTTCGTAGATTATAGAACAAATAGCACCCCAGAACTGTTAAGGGTTCTGAGATTTAGAAGTTCAGAGTTGACAATCTGTTAAGCATTCCTATTTGTTGTTTCATCTAAGTCTTGCCAACCTCTAATACATACTTTCCACCAACTAACCATAATTAGCCACTCTACAATTTCAATCAAACGCAAAATGAAACGACATGCTTATATTCCAAAGGTAGCATGATATATCTTAATATTTTACAACAAGAAACCCGTGTTTAGTAAACGAAAGCAAAATATCAAGCCCAACTCATATATAGTGTGAAAACTTTATACACATTCTTTTTCACATCCTTTTTTTTTAATACATTTGCAAAACAAAGAGGGAATGATTAGCAAAAATCCCTTATTATAATGGTCTTTGAATAAATATATTGACAGGATATACACTTTTCGAAAAAGAGAGTTATTTGTAAGATATACGAAACATAAATAAAGTTAGACAGGCCTTTACACTGTAAGTACCATCATCAAAGCTCCCTATTTCCATTAACTACACATTTTATTCAACTTGTGTTTTATGGAACAGAAAGTTAGTTCACTGCTTAAAATGTAAATACGCACCATCTGCCAACAGCGGAAGTGCGCGTAAGACCACCTCTCATTGTTAGTAATGGTATTTAGTTTATAAAGAGAATTAAAAGAGTTATTTTTATGATGAAGTTTTATTCTTTGGTATTATCAGCACTATGTGCTTGTGTCCCTACGGTATTAAAGGCTCAGGGACAAAATCCACACTCCCACGAGTGGAATGGAAATTCAGTAGTTTCGGTGGCGAATTCAACCAACGAAGACATCAAAACCGCTTATCTCTACAATGTTGGCACAGGCCAATATCTCAATGCAGGCAGCTATTGGGGTACCGTTGTAGTTGGTTACGGAGTTGGCATGCCCATCAACATCAGCAAGTCGCCCACCTTCGGCAAATACCGCATGCAAGGGCCACAAGCAACGACAGAGGGGCGCAACATTGCCTTTGGTCGCAGAAAAGACACGCCGGGCTACACCGACCCTATCAACTACAATCATGTTTATGTAGACAGAGGCGTAGATTACGACCTTTCGAAAACACCGAACCCATACACCACCGAGGCACACCACATCAACGGCATCCTCGACTGGGAGTTTGTAGAGACACAATCAGGTAGTAAAACGTACAAGATACGTTTCTACAACGACGAGCACAACCAAGGCTATGGCGGAACTCGCTATCTTCAAATGAAAAGCGTTGGACACAGCAACACCTCTCCCCTAGCCTACCCTGCAACGGCAAGCAACAGCGACAAGTCGTGCTTATGGAAAATCGTAACCAAAGCCGACCTTAAAGCAGCATTTAAGGAACAATACGCAACCGACGAGGCACCAGCCAACGCAACATTCCTTATATACGACCAAAACTTTATCCGTGGCGACAAGGATGTGGAGAAATGGCACGCCAGCAATGGGCTTACATGGGCTTATGCCAATGCACAAGCCTACCTTTTCAATCCCGCCGACGCCAACTACACTTACTACGTTGGCAACGGTGCCATATCCAGCAACTATTACATGGCCAACTACGCGGGCTATTCCACAGCCAACGTTAGAAACTTAGGCAACAACGGAAAGGCCAACGGAAAGGTTACGCAACAAGTAGTAACACTGAAAAAGGGTTGGTATCGCGTTTCTTGCAATGGCTTTTACAACGCCATATCGGGCAGCCAACTAAAACCCAAGCTGTTCGCAAAGGTACAAGGCACAACGGATGCTTTCTCTAACGTGTCCACCAACCTAAATGTCTTTGCGCACGAATTTTGTTATACACTCGCCGACCTAATGCACGTCTACGACGCATCAGACCTTGTCCAAAAGCACATCAGTCCATATTCAAGGGCAGCGATGGAGTTCGAAAAAGGGTCGTACAACAACACAGTACTGGTGTTTGTACCCACTGATGGGGCCAAACTAGATATTGGTATTGAAATAACAGGCTCAACACGTCAACGCGACTGGACTTGTTGGGATAACTTCCGCCTTGAATATTGCGGCACGCAAGACCTTGTTCTCGACGAGGCGCAAACAAGCATCCTTTATCTTGCCAAGCAAGTTCAACCACACAAGGCGGCCACGCTGATATTAAAGCGCACAATGCAAAAAGACGAATGGAACAGCATTGTTCTCCCCATATCGCTCACCGCCGCCCAAGTGAAAGCCACATTCGGCGAAACGGCCAGGCTATCGGCATACCCGCATCAGTCTTCTACACTGAGCACCCGCATCGACTTCACAAAGGTATCGCTAGATAACGATAACGCCATCGCTATCGAAGCCAATAAGCTATACTTGCTGCGACCCACAAAAGAACCAACCGTAACTTCCACGGCCGCTCCATACCGCAAATTGGTAAAAGATGTGGGATGGGTTGAAGTACAAGCTCCCTATTACATTATCAACAACGTTACACTCGACACCAATCCGCAAACCTTGCCCAATTACTCAAACGGCATACTGCGCGATCCTTCCACCCCATCGACCACAACCGACGAACGGCTACAATTCTGCGCATCGCTCTACAACCAAACAGCGAAAGTAGTTCCTGCCCACTCGTATGTTCTTGGAAAGAGTGCTAAGTCTAACAACAAGTGGCTATGGCATTTTACACAAAACCCAATGTCGGTCAAAGGGTTCCGTGGTTGGATTGCCACAGGTTCAAACACCCAATCTAAGGCATTCAACTTCTTTGTTGATGGCGAAGAGATTGGCAGCACGTTCGACAACACAACGGACATAACGAACACCTTGGTGCAGCCCAACAGCGACTTGTTTGCCGTCCCCAGCAACATCTACTCCGTAGACGGAAAGCTGGTGCGGCCAAATGCCACCTCTATCGAAGGATTGCCAAAAGGCATCTATATTGTAAACCATAAGAAGATAATCGTAAAATAAACTTAGGGAGTATGAAAAAGCAAGTTTACACAAAGCCAAACTGCATCGCAGTATATTTTGATCTCGACGAACTACTACGTGCACCGGGTGCATCGCGTTTCGACAACGACGGCGATGGCGACAGCGACCCAGGCCCCATTGTGCCAGGCGACCCGGACGAGATTGGCGCCAAACCAGGCTTTGGTTGGGGGTGGGACGAAGAGGAATACATGTAACCCGCCCTTCCGAACTTTACCTGTGATAACAAATTAGACCATTTTTCCTTACATAAGCAACGCATCCCCACACAAGGGGTTATGCTCCTCCCATCCGCAATGCTCAACATCGGGCGTTGCGGATGTTTATCTTTTAAAAAGGCTGACAATATTCAATAGGTACTTCTAAACATACAAACACCCATAATCCTCGTTTTTATACCTGAATAACAAGATTGCATACAAAATCACTCTTGCAATCCATATTAGAATAAACGTTATTCAAATCGTTATTTGCAACAAGCCAACCACGAAGTGGTGGCTTAGCACAAGAACCGTTGATTTGTTCTTTGTTTTATTCAAAATGGAACTTGTCTTGCTCTAACCCACCCATATTTGCTAACTCGCTCGTTTGTTTAGCTGCCCACTTCTTCACTAAAATGCCTCTTAATCTGTTCGTTTATTAACCAATAAACTTGTCAATTTCTCTAATAATATCGCCCATAGGTGTTGTAAAGACAACAGAAAGTTTGTAACTTTGGCCCGACAAAACTAGCGTTTCGGTTTATTCCGGCAAGCGATGGTGGGCAATTTGCTTATCTTGTTGAGTGAAAAATGCCCCTTGCTAACTCATTAACTTGTGAACTAGTCAACGCGTTAACAGATAAACTTGTTAACTGGTCTACTCGTCAACTGGTTAACCTGTCTACTTGTTAACTCGTCAACTGGTTAACTGGTCAACCCGTCAACTTGTCAACTAGCCAACGCCCCTTGTCAACTAAAAATACTATTTCTAACTAACAACGTGTAATTATGAAGAGACAAATTGAATTATCAGTATTGTGGGTAGTCCTTGTTTTAGGATTTCTTGCCCATACTTTGGCCGATGTAATGCCTGCATTTTGGGGCAAGAGCATCGTGGCAATGCCTACTTCCACCCATTTGCGCGAACTTATTGCCCTTATGATGGGAATTTGTTACACGCTACCCGTACTCGCAATCTTTCTAGCTTTATGGGGAAAACACAAGGCTTGGCGCGTGATACACTCCATCTTGGCTTGCCTTTTCGCTTTGTTCTGCCTACTTCACATGCTCGAATGGCTCGACCAATTCAATCCTGTGCAACTTACCATCATGCCCTTAATGGCCATTGTTGGCATTATCTTGGCCGTGAAATCCATTAAGTATGTTCGCGAGAAACCATGTGTTGAGAGCGAGGCAGACGACAATGAGGAGGAAGAAACCGAGGAAGAAGAAAATAAGGAAGAAGAAAGCGAAGAAGTAAGCGAGGAAGTAAGCGAGGAGAAAGAAAAGGAGGCAGAATAAGTGGATGAGTAAACGAGTTGACAAGTTGACAAGTTGACAAGTTAACAAGTTAACAAGTTTATGAGTAGACAAGCTTACGAGTTGACGAGTTGATGAGTTTACGAGATAACGGGTTGGTGAGACAACATATTTACGAGCTGACAAGTTAGAAGGCGCACCCATCTTAGGTAACTGGTCAATTGGTCAACTTGTTAACTCGTCAACTTGTTAACCCCTCCATTCCTCCAACCTTTTTCGCCCTCCTAATACAGCAACAGTATCCCTGCAACGGCAGCATAGCCAATCATACGTATGGGATTAATCTTTAAGAACTTCGTTCCTGCGAATGTAGCGGCGAAAAGGAAGAGGCTAACGCCAAACTGCCAGGGGTTGATGGTGGGCGAACTGAAATTCTCTTCTGTCATTAAGAGCAGGGCGGCAGCAGCAAGCATCCCAACAACGGCAGGGCGAAGGCCAGCGAACATATTCTGAACGACGGGCGTGTTCATGTATTTCATAAACATCTTACTGATAAGTATCATTAAGATAAGCGACGGCAGCACCAACGCAAAAGTGGCTGTGGCACTGCCCAACATAGCCATCCACGTGTTAAACCCTGCGTTGTGAGTGGCCGTATAACCGCAATAAGTGGCCGCATTGATACCGATGGGGCCTGGGGTCATCTGCGAAATGGCAACGACATTGGTAAATTCGGCCGACGAAAGCCATTGATGATGAATAACCGTCTCGGTTTGTATGAGCGACAACATGCCGTAACCGCCACCGAAACCAAATAGTCCGATGAGGAAAAACGTATAGAAAAGCTCGATGAAAATCATGTGATGGTTTTGTTTGTTGCTGGCTGAGGGGGTAGGTGTTTGCGGCGCAAATGGCGTTGTTCTTGCACCGCAACTGTTCTAATTCTCGTTGTGCGAACCTTCTGTGGGCTTGATAAACTGACCATAGAGGAAACCGCAAAGAGCTGCACCGATGATGATGTAGATGGGGTTGACGCCCATAGCCCATATAAGCAAGGCGCAAACAACGGGTATCCAAAAGGTGCTTAACGTGATGTGGGCACTCTTGGCCAAGTTGAATGTAGGAGCTGCAATGAGTGCCACCACAGCAGGACGTATGCCACGGAACGCTGCTGCCACCACGCTGTTGTCTTGAAACTGATGAAAAAACATCGCGATTAGCAGGATAATGAGAAACGAAGGCAGGGCTGTGCCGATGCAAGTGCATAGGGCGCCGCGTAGCTTACGCATCTTGTAGCCGATGAAGATACTGACGTTGACGGCGAAAACACCTGGACAACTCTGCGCTATGGCAATGAGATCGAGAAACTCTTCTTTCTCAATCCATTTGTTCTTGTCCACCACTTCGGCCTCGATAATGGGTATCATGGCGTAACCGCCACCCAAGGTGAACATCCCTATCTTAAAGAATGTGCGAAAACTGTTCCAATATATAGACATGTTGTTGATGTATTAAAGCCTCACCCCCAGTGCCTCTCCAGAAGGAGAGGGGGTGATATGCCTTGTTAAAGGTGAAAAGGTGAAAGGGTGAAAAGGTGAAAAAATGGCTAACGCCACCTATACATATAGTTTAACCCCTTATCTCCTGAGCTATTGGCTTAACTCCTTTACTCCTGAGCTATAGGGCTTAACTCTTTATCTGCTGGGCTATTGGCTTAACCCCTTATCTCCTGAGCTGTTGGCTTAACTCCTTAACTGTTGGCTTAACCCCTTAACTCCTGAGCTGTTGGCTTAACTCCTTAACTCCTCTTATACTTTCAACTTCCTTTCCACCCATTCCCTTGCATTCACGAAGGCCTCAATCCAGGGCGTAACCTCGTCAGATTGACGTTTGCGCGGATAGTAGGCGTTCTGCCAAGGGAAGATGGAGCGTTCCAAATGGGGCATCATGGCCAAGTGTCGGCCGTCTGCCGAGCAGATGCCAGCCACGTTGTAGTCCGACCCGTTGGGGTTGCCGGGGTATTCGGCATAGTTGTATTTGGCAACGATGTTGTATTTGTCTTCTGATTCGGGCATATAGAACCTACCCTCACCGTGAGCAACCCATATACCCAGCTTACTACCACTGAGCGAGTGCAGCATAACGCTGTTGTTCTGCGGAATGGTTAGTCCCACAAACGAACTTTCGAACTTACGCGACGTGTTGTGGGTAAGATGCGAGCGGTGGTCGTGTTCGGGATTGATGAGGTTTAACTCAGCCATAAGCTGACAGCCGTTGCAGATACCCAGCGAAAGCGTGTCGGGACGTGCGTAGAACTTGTCGAGAGCCTCTTTGGCCTTGGGGTTATAGAGGAATGCGCCTGCCCAACCCTTGGCCGAACCAAGCACATCAGAGTTTGAGAACCCGCCGCAGAACACAATCATGTTCACCTCTTCCAGCGTTTCGCGCCCCGAAATGAGGTCGGTCATGGCCACATCCTTCACATCGAAACCCGCCAGATAGAGGGCATAAGCCATTTCGCGCTCACCGTTTGTACCCTTTTCGCGGATGATGGCGGCCTTAATGCCCGACGCATTGCGGCGGTCGGCACTGATGCCATAGTCGCTTAGCTTACCAGTAAAGCTGTCGTTGAATTTCAGTTCAATGGGTTGTTTCTTATAATTAAGCCACCTTTTCTTGGCCATGCCGTTGTGGCTCTGCATCGTGTCTAGGCGATAAGAGGTGCGATACCATGTTTCGCGCAACGAGTCGATGTCGAAAACAAACTCGTTTCCTCCCTTCTTCACCACCAACGTGCGACTGTTTGGCACCGAATAGCCAATCTTGGTGTAGCCGATACCCTCGTCTTCGAGATATGTGCGCAGGTCGTTTCGATGGTCGTCGCTTACCTGTATCACCACGCCGGGGTTCTCTGCAAAGAGGTTTTTCACCACATCGTCGCCCGCTAGGTCGTGTAAGTTAAGGTGCATGCCGCCCTTTCGGTTGGCAAAAGCCATTTCTAGCAACGTGGTTATCAGTCCGCCAGCCGAAATGTCGTGGCCAGCCAATATCCATCCGCGCCTAACCAGTTCTTGAACGGCATTGAAACAGTCGGCGAAATATTCGGAATTGGTCACCGTTGGCACGTCGTCGCCAACGAAACCAAGGCTTTGTGCAAAAGCACTTCCGCCCAAACGCTGTTCATCAAACGAGAAGTCGATGTAGTAGAGCGATGAGTTCTTGTCGTTAACAAGTACCGGCGACACCACTTTACGCACATCCGACACCTCGGCGCCGCTGCTAACGATAACCGTTCCGGGCGCGATAACCTTCTGGCCATTGGGATATTGTTGGGTCATTGAAAGCGAATCCTTGCCTGTTGGTACGTTAATGCCCAGCGTACAGCAGAAGTCGCTCAGTGCCTCAACAGCTTTATAAAGGCGCGCGTCTTCTCCTGCCTGCGACCTACAAGGCCACATCCAGTTGGCCGAAAGGCTTACGCCGCCCAATCCGTGGGCTAATGGAGCCCATACAAGGTTGGTTAACGACTCGCTAACGGCCAAAACCGAGCCTTTCTCGGCCGATGCTAAGGCCGCTTGCGGTGCATGTCCGATGGCGGTAGCTATGCCAGAGCGTCCGCGATAGTCGAGTGCCACCACGCCACAGTCGCTCAATGGCAGTTGAATTTCGCCTTGTGTCTGTTGGCGAGCCACCTTACCCGTTACCGAACGGTCTGCTTTGTTGGTGAGCCAATCTTTACAAGCCACGGTTTCGAGTTGCAAAACGCGTTCAATGTGCGCCGTAAGCGCCTCTTCGCCCAACTTGTTTTTATCGGTCTCGCAGCCTATTGGTTCATATTCAACGTTTTGATAATGGCGTTCAACGGTGTTGTCTACCATCACCGTCTTGGGCGAATGGCCAAACATCTGCGCCACATCAAGGTCGAAAGGCTTAGTGCCGTCGGCTTGTTTGAAGGCGAAGTGGGCATCGCCCGTAGTCTCGCCCACCACATAAAGCGGTGCCCGTTCGCGTTGGGCAATCTCCCTTACGCGTTCGATATGTTGCTCGTCAATAAGCAGGCCCATACGTTCTTGGCTCTCATTGGCGATAATCTCTTTGGCCGAGAGTGTTTTGTCGCCAATGGGCAGTTGGTCCATGTTAATTTCTCCGCCACATTCTTCCACAAGTTCGCTAAGGCAATTCAAGTGTCCTGCCGAACCGTGGTCGTGTATTGATACAACAGGGTTATCTTCGCTTTCTACCAATGCGCGCACAAGATTATAGGCGCGCTTTTGCATTTCGGGGTTAGCGCGTTGTATGGCGTTAAGCTCGATGCCGTTAGAATATCGGCCCGTGTCTACCGACGAAACCGAACCGCCGCCCAATCCGATGCGGTAGTTGTCGCCGCCAACCACCACCACCTTGTTGCCTTTTTGCGGTTCGCCTTTCAGACAATCGCGCTTTGTGCCGTAACCCACACCGCCTGCCAACATGATGACCTTATCGTAAGCGTAGAAAGGTTCGTTGGCAGAGTTGCCTGTTTCGGCCTTCTCCTGATGCTCGAAGGTAAGAACAGAACCCGCGATAAGGGGTTGACCAAACTTATTGCCAAAGTCGGACGCACCGTTAGATGCCTTGATGAGTATCTGTTCGGGCGATTGATAGAGCCATTGGCGTACAGGAAGTAGCTTTTCCCAATCGCGGCCGCCATCAAAACGGGGGTAAGCCGTCATGTAAACAGCTGTTCCAGCGATGGGCCACGAGCCTACGCCACCACCCATACGGTCGCGAATTTCGCCTCCTGTGCCCGTTGCAGCTCCGTTAAAGGGTTCTACCGTGGTTGGGAAATTGTGGGTTTCGGCTTTCAGCGAGATAACGCTCTCGATGTCTTTCACCTCAAAAAAGTCGGCTTTCGATTGGTCTTTGGGTGCGAATTGCTCCACCACCGGACCTTGTGCAAAGGCAACATTGTCTTTATAAGCCGAGAGAATGTTGCCTGGATTTTCTGCCGTGGTGCGCTTAATCATGGCAAAGAGCGACGATTCTTTCTCTTCGCCGTCGATAACAAACGTTCCGCCGAATATCTTATGGCGGCAATGTTCGGAGTTGATTTGGGCAAACCCGAATATTTCAGAGTCGGTTAGCGGTCGACCCAATTGCTTTTCGATGTCGTGCAGGTAAGCCATCTCGTCCTTAGAGAGTGCCAACCCCTCCTTTTCGTTATATTCTTCCAGATTGTCCACGTGCCTTACGGGTTCTGGTTGCCTGTCAACGCAGAACACTTCTTGGCCAATGCCCTCGTACATACGTTGCAGCATGGGGTCGTAGTCGGCATTACGGCTGGCCACGGGAAAGAATTCCTCAATACGCGAAATGCCGTTAAGATTCATGTTTTGGGTAATCTCAACGGCATTTGTGCTCCACGGTGTCACCATTTCGCGGCGTGGCCCCACGTAAAAACCTTCCAGTTCTTGGGTGTCCATTAGCGTTGCGTCGCCATAAAGCCAGGCTAGCTTAGCCATTTCGTCGTCGTTCAGTTGGTGGTTCACCTCTGTGGCAATCACCGTTTCTTTCTGCGTCTTGAAAAAGAGAATCATCGTTGTTTCCTTTATTTTTGGGATGGTTATGTGAATACACTTACTTTTCTGCCTGTTAGCCTGCGTTTTTTATTCGCTTTTGTTGGTGTGCAGCGTGGGGGCTGATGCGAAAAGCCGTTCGCCGCCATGCCTTTGGCTTGCTGTTGTTTACCTAAGCTTCGCGCTTGCCCTGCGCATTCCTCTTGCAAAGTTAGCGTTTTTGCCTTATATATAAGGTGTGGGCGGCGTTGTTTTTTCAGTTATTTAGTATTAATGCCCACTTTTGTATGTTTATGGCCTAGCGTTTCTCTGTTTTGTGGCTTGCCAGCGTGCATGCAGCGACAGGAGGAGGCAAAGCCGTTTTGCACCGAATTACCCCGTTTTGCGTTTGCTTAGCACAAGGATAAGCACCGAAGTGATGATGAGCACAAAGCCAATGACGATGGGCAGGGTGAGCGGTTCGCCGAAAAGGAGTATGCCTACGCACATGGCCGTCATGGGTTCGAAGGCGCCAAGCACGGCTGCCAGGGTGCTGCTTATCTGTTTTAAGGCCATGATAAGCGTAACGTTGCTCACGGCTGTGGGCACAAGGCCCAACAAAAAGAGGTTGACGAGCTGGCTGCGCGTGTCTATCGGGTCGATGCGCCCGCGTGTAAAGGTGGCGTAGAGGGTGAGAATGAGCATCGCGAAGAAGAAAATGTAGAACGTTAGTTTCAACGAGGGCATCTGCCTGATGCGCATTCGGGGAAAGATAACCATGTAAACGGCATAGAGAAAGCCTGAAAGCAGAAGTAGGAAAAGGCCTATTAGCCCCTCCATGCTGCCGTTGCCGTCGAGTATTCCCGAAAGAAAAAACACGCCTGCAACGGCTATGCCGATGGCAACGGCTGTGGTAAGCGACAGCCGTTCGTGCAGAAACAGCACCGAAAGGAGCAACGTCCACACGGGGTAAGAGAAGAGCAAGGTGGTGGCGATGCCGCTAGCCATGTAGTTGTAGCCTTCGATAAGCGCGATAGACGACACGGCATACATCGAAGAGAGCAACAAAATGCGCAGGAAGTCGCCAAAGGCAAGCCTCATGCGCGTGCGGTGAAACATCAGCATGCCCAGCATGGCCAGGCAACCGAAGGCGTAACGGTATATCAAAACAGAAGTGGAGTGCATGCCCGTGGCAAGTACGGGGATGGCGAAAAGGGGGATTAGCCCGAACGTAATGCCCGAAATGCTGGCATTGAGAAAACCTTTAACTGTGGCTGACATCGAAAGAGAAGTTGTGGGGAATTGCGTAACGGCGTTCCTTGGCACCTTGTTTCAAGTGTGCAGGCCCTGTACCCAAGTGCGAACGCTTATTTCTTAACCCCTAAGTGTAAATGTATATCCTGATTAATGTTGGCCGAATGTTAAGGCAGGTTCTAAAATTACCTTTGCTGTATTTTTAGCTTTTAGCTGAGCAGGTTTTGCTTACTTACTTAAAGGAGCAAAGTGAACTATGCAACTGAAAGAGAAAGCAAAAGATACCAGATAAAAGCGAAAAGACAGCGAAGAGCAATACAAGGAACAACAACTGAACCTTTGCGGGGAATATTTAGAACATGCCTGAATGTAAAACCTGCCCCAAGGCCGTTGTGTGGGCGTTGGGGCAGGTGTGGATTTGTTGCATAGAAGAAGTTTTATTTTCCTTCTTCGGGTGCTTTGTCGATAAGATCCATGAACTGGTCCAATTTCGGCGTGATGATGATTTGCGTGCGGCGGTTGCGTTGTTTTCCCACTTCGGTTCCGTTGGTGGCAACGGGGTTAAACTCGCCACGTCCGCCGGCGGTAAGGCGTTTGGGGTTAACGCCATAGCGTGTTTGCAGATATTGCACCACGCTCGATGCGCGCAAGCAGCTTAGGTCCCAGTTGTTGCGGATGTTTTCGCGGTTTATGGGCACGTTGTCGGTATTTCCTTCTACAAGCACATCATAGTCTTGATAGTCCATAATTATCTTGGCTATCTTGCTAAGCGTTTCGGCTGCGCGGTCGTTTATTTCGTAGCTACCGCTCTTATACAGCATGTTATCGGCCAATGAGATGTAAACAACGCCTTTAAGCACGCGTACGTCTACCTCTTTCAACTCTTCACGACTGAGCGAACGCGTAAGGTTGTTGGTGAGCACCATGTTAAGCGAGTCGCTTTTGCTCTTCACCTCAACCAAATGGCGTATGTATTGGTTGCTCTCGTTAATCTGGTCTACCAGCTTAGAAATGTTCACGTTATTGGCCGAACTGTTGTTGAGGCTCTTGTCTAGCGAGCCTTGCAGTGCGGCGTAGTCGCGCTTTTGCTGTGCCAGCTGTTCTTCCAGCGATGTAACCCTGGCCTGACTGGCGGCAAGTTGTTCGCGAGTTGAACGATAGCTTTCGTTCAATTCCCTGTTTTCTCTTTGGCAATTGTCCAAGTCTTTCTTGCTAGCACAGCTCGAAACAACGACCACACTGGCCAATAGCGCAAGCTGAACGATGTTCTTCTTTTTCATATCTCTCCTTAAATGTTGATTGATTATCCTGTGTCTTTGCGGCACTTTGTGTGTACAAAGTTACGAATATACTTTACATTAACCTTAAAATGCGTGCCCGTTTTTGGTATTATTAACGGCAGAGAAAGAGGAGGGGTAAAAAATGGACAAGGAGAAATGGTTTTAGAGATTACGTCCTGGCCTGCGTTTGGGGCTTAATTCGTACACAGAGGTGCAGAGGACGGAGAGTTTTTCTGCATACAAGCAGGCGGAGGCCGCACGGTACTTAGGGCATGCAGCGAAAGCGTACACGGCGAAAGAACACCTTCATTTTCTTATTTCCAAAGGACACATGCTCCTCTCCTCCCCAATGTTTCCTAAACGCAAAGCCTTATCCTTAAAGCAATGATGGGGCTAACATCCATGTGTTCTGCGCCTCCTACGTGACCTTAATCGCGCATCAGTATTGTGTAAGTGCGTTCCAAATTCAAGTTCTTATTGACCATAAGCCGATTCGGGATAAGCATCAATCAGCTCGCAGTAGTTGGCGTAATGATTAATTCTTATCCCAAACTGGCGTAATACTTTAAATTCGAAACATGAAATCAAAAAAGAAACTTTGTGTTACGGATTTAATGCGATGGACGTTTATTCTATTAACTTCCCATGCTTTTTGAGTATGGAGAGAAACGCACTCCATTCTGCTGCCCGTTTGCCTTTCGCTTCCTTAATGGCTTCATTCGCTTTTGCATATTGACTGTCGTTCTCAATATGGCGTGGATAGCAGTCGCTCAGATAAAACTTACCCGACTCTGTTTCGGAGACTAATGATAAGTCGGTGAAGATTTGACTGTCAAAAGAAGATACAAACGTTGCAATACGGAGTAAAACTTTGTCATACGAACGTATTTCTATGTTGCGATAAATGGGGAAGAGCTTGTTTGTAGGCTCAAAGTCTTGGAAAACAATCTCGCGGGTCTGCACGTTGAAAGACTTGATGTTGTCAAGCGTAAAGAGACATGGGGTTAAATGAGAAGATTTCGTTATACGAGTTGTTCCCACTGCAAACAGTTCTGCCTTTGATCCTTGATCAGCAGGAGGTAAAACTTGATTATCCCCATTGGTGCAACCAATGAACAACAAAGAAAGGACGAACACTTGTAATAAGCATATACTCTTTTTCATATCAGTATTTTTTTAGTTGACTTTTATAAATCGTTTTTACGAAAACAAATCACCGGATGATGTACTTTTTAATATGTACATGAACCATCAATCTTACAAGGACAAATGGTTGTTTAAGGACAAGCACCTTGTGCGAACGCCTGCATGCAACTAAGCAAGGTGCATGCAAGGCACAGGCAGCCTCTTTTCATCATTCTCAACTCTGTAAATTGTTACAAGGCAAATTGCGTTCCAAATATAGCACTTTTTATCGACATCACAAAACAAATACGGCATTTTTATTGAAGTAGTCTTGACTTTTAACAGGCCTATAACCTAAGAGGGGTTTGTTATCTTCGTGATGGCAGCACAAGATAAACGCTCTTCTCATTATGCGAAGGGCAGGACAAATTAACCCACTGGCCTAATAAACTCACGTAAACCCAACACCTCCCGAACACGTCAAATCATCAGCTTACCAACTCACCAACTCATCAACTCAAAAACTCACGAACGCACCAACCCATCAACTCACCAACCCACCAACTCACCAACTCATAAACTCGACAACTCACTAACTCGTCAACCTGCCAACTCGTCAACTTACCAACTCACAAACTCAAAAACTTAAATTCGTTATTTTTATTTTACAAAACCGCTCTAATTTTCATCCCATTCTAGCGAAAATATGGGGTATAAAGTGGGCAAATTGGCACTATTTTCGGCCTTTCATGCCTCATACTCTGTCTATTTTTAAGTACAAAACCTGCATTTTGCACCATTTTGCCTTTCTAGTTTGGTTGCCAATCCATTATTTTTTACGCCCAATTACCCCCTTTCAGCACCTAAAATACCACTTTTTAACGACTATTTTGCCCTTTTCAGCCCTATTTTTGATGGTTCGAAGAGGCTTTTTTCGTACCATTGCAGTGTATTTTTATGCGTATCGTTAGGCATTTAGCAGCATTTTGGCTTGCATTTAGCACCAAAACACCTTGCGTTTTGCACCAAAATGTGCTGCGTTTTGCACCAAAACGCACTGTGTTTTGCACCAAAATGCACCGCATTTTGCACCAAAACGC
>ERZ772960.1778-NODE-1778-length-16618-cov-10.092797_pt1 | contig 16618 bp, 11 predicted proteins | sample MGYA00580678_ERZ772960 | MGnify/ENA primary metagenome ERZ772960 (study PRJEB29015, sample SAMEA2737930) | human oral metagenome | biome: human oral; feature: human-associated habitat; material: dental | place: China | collected 2059 ... | reverse complement strand
GAAGCGTATTTGCAGGAGACTACCGACATTATGCAGCGTATTCGCGAGCTGGCGGTACAGGCGTCAAACGGTATTTACAGCGCGGAAGACCGGATGCAAATTCAGGTCGAAGTTTCTCAGCTTGTTGCCGAAGTTGACCGCATTGCAAGTTCCGCTCAATTTAACGGAATGAACTTGCTTACAGGACGCTTTGCACATGAAGGCGGAGAAAACTCCGTAACCGGATCAATGTGGTTCCACATCGGTGCCAACATGGATCAGCGCATCCGCGTGTACATCGGTACCATGACGGCTCATGCACTCGGCGTACGCGATTTGAGCGACAACAGAACGATGACTATCGAAACTGCGGAAGATGCGAACCACAGCATCGGCACGATCGATGAGGCGTTAAAGAAAATCAACAAGCAGCGGGCAGATCTTGGTGCATACCAGAACAGACTGGAAATGGCTGTTGTCGGAATAGACATTGCCGCAGAGAATTTGCAAGCGTCCGAATCACGTATTCGCGATGCCGATATGGCAAAACAGATGGTCGAGTATACGAGAAATCAGATACTCAACCAGTCCGGTACTGCAATGCTGGCGCAGGCAAATTCAAATACCCAGCTTGTACTCTCATTATTGCGGTAATTTTGGCTAAAACTCTCTTGTCTTTTTTTCGGCAAGAGAGTATACTAGTTACAGTAATAACGAGAACCGGTGGAATGCTTCCGGTATCTCGTTACCATGATCTTTGAAAAACACCCTTAAGAAGCCCTGTATAGCAGTATTATTGGTCTTCGGTTAGCACATCGGAAACCAATAATACTGTGTAAAAAACAGAGGGAAAAGGCGCAACCAATTTCCGTAACGTTTTTATACAGTGATTATTTCCGGCATGGATGCCGGAAGCAGACTTCAAGGAGGGTTATATGATTATTAACCACAACATGAGCGCTATGTATTCACAGCGCAACACAGGTATTGTCGAGACCAGCATTGCAAAAGACATCGAAAAGCTTTCCAGCGGTATGCGCATTAATCGCGCAGGCGACGATGCTTCCGGACTTGCAGTATCCGAAAAAATGAGAAGCCAGATTCGCGGCTTAAATCAGGCGGGGCAGAATATACAGAACGGCGTTTCCTTTATCCAAGCAACAGAAGGATATTTGGCTGAAACCACCGATATTATGCAGCGCATGCGCGAATTAGCTGTTCAGGCAGCCAACGGTATTTACTCCGCTGAAGACCGTATGCAAATTCAGGTTGAAGTTTCTCAGCTCGTGGACGAAGTAGACCGCATCGCAAGTCATGCTCAATTCAACGGTATGAACCTGCTTACCGGACGCTTTGCAAGAGATGCTGCTGATAATCAGTTGCAGCTGCATGTCGGTGCAAACATGGATCAGTCCGAAAAACTCTTTGTCGGAACAATGACAGCCATAGCTCTCGGCCTTATGGGCGGTGCTCAGGGCGGCGAAGGTGATATGATCACCATCTCCTCTGTAGAGGGTGCTAACATGGCTATCGGTACTATCGACAATGCGTTGAAGCAGATCAATAAACAGCGCGCAGACCTCGGTGCATACCAGAACCGCTTTGAACTTGCATACAATGGTGTTGCGATTGCTGCTGAAAACCTGCAGGCGGCCGAATCACGCATCCGCGATGCCGATATGGCAAAACAGGTTGTTGAGTACACCAAGAATCAGATCTTGATGCAGTCAGGTACCGCAATGCTCGCACAGGCGAATACACAACCCCAGTCGGTTGTCCGCCTTCTTCAATAGCGCTCAGGAAAATCGGGAAAATACGTAAATCCTTAAATCAACAGTGAGGGTTTAAGTAAAAGAGATCTCTGGATGTTATCTCTTTTCCCGGAACCTAAAAGGAAGAAGAAGCCGCGCCCTTCTTCTTCCTTTTTTTTATCTAAGAATCTCCAAACGGTTGGAAGCCGTAAGTTTATTTTGCAGATCACGCAGCTAATTTAATTTCATAAAGATTATTGATAGTACAGCCGAAAATGTAGTAGAAAAGATGTATCCGGCTTAACGGTAAAGGGGTTAGAGTGTCCGATATAAATATTCCCGGCATAGGAGCCGGTAAATATGATAATCTCATTGAAACGCTGATGAAAAAAGAGCGTGCCCCGCGCGATTCAGCCGCTGAAGATTTAAAAAAATACGAACGCCAAAATACTGTTTGGAGAAAAATCAATCAATTCTCCGGCGAGATCCGCGAAAAAACACGGGAACTCTATTCCTTTAATAATCCCTTTGTCGAGAAAACCGTTACATCGTCCAATGAACGGGCGGTAACGGCGACCGCTTCACGGGATGCACACGAACAGACTTTTAAAATTTCCATCAATCAGATTGCCAAAGCGGATTCTTTTTTGTCAAACGAGGTAGCGAAAGACCTTCAAGTTCCGAAAGGCATGTACACTTTTACCGTCGGCGAAAAAAAACTTTCGGTAAATTGGCAGGGCGGAAAATACCGAAGTTTTATCGATGCCGTCAATAAAAAAGGTAAAGATATTATCCGAATTTCGGAAATAAAGACTTCACCCGGCGCCATTTCGCTGCTTTTTGAATCGCAGTTGACAGGAGAGGCTAATAAGCTGGAATTTTCCGACGATGCGCTATCCTTTGCACTTGAAAACGGCCTGATAAAAAAGAACGATCGACTTGCAGTTGACACCGAAAAAACGGAGGCGGTAATCCCCGCTCAAACAACGGAACGTATTGCGTTTTCCAAACCGGTACGCGGTTCCCAGCAATATGTGTTGGAATACACCGTATTCTTGCAAAACAACGCGGAAACCTCTGCCGCCCCTTCTTTGCAAAAAGAGCAACCCTCATCAAACGAGAATGCTTCCGATGCTATCTATGGGCAAGTCGGTTCCGTATCGTACAAGGGTGTAACCGTAACCAATGCACCGAGCGATGCAGGCATCGTATCGGAAACGCTTGGATTGAATCAGCCGACAGCAGTATCTGTGGAAGATTACAATGTGCTGTCTTTAGTTTCGCCGCGCGGAACGCTTATTCCATTACCTGCGCTGAACGAAACAACCGAAGCGCAAACTTTCAGCATCCCGCTCAGCGAATACGGCGACATTACCGGAATTACCGTACACAATAACAACACCGATAAGACCGTATCGATAGAACAGATCAAGGTGTATGATCCGAAAGCGACGGGCGAATATATACCAGTTAATCCCGTTTCGCAGGCGCAGGAAGCAATGCTTACGTTTGAAGGTATTCCCGTAAAGCGGAGTACAAATAAGATTGACGATCTTATTCCGGGGGTAACGCTCCAGCTGGAGGATAAGACCGATAAACCGGAAAGCATCGGTATTAAACCGGATACTCAACCGGCAAAGGATGCAATTATCGAATTTGTCGCAAAATACAACCGGCTTTTGGCGGAAATCAATATTGTAACAAGTAACCGACAAGCGGTTATCGACGAAATCGAATATTTTACCGACGACGAACGTAAAACGGCGGAAGAGAATCTCGGCGCCCTTTTCGGCGATACGACACTGTCCGCTTTAAAGAATAACCTGCGCCAAATCGTTGCGAATGTATACCGCAAAAATGCGGATACCCCGATAAGGACGTTATCGCAGATCGGCATATCGACAAAGGCGGATACAAGTTTGGCGCTTAATGAAGCGCGGCTTCGCGGATATTTGGAAATCGACGAAAAGAAACTCGATGAGGCCTTAAAAAATTCGATAGAAGATGTCCGTTATCTCTTCGGCTATGATACCGATAATGATGTGTTAATTGATGACGGCGTTGCATTTCAGGTATTTAAGCAGATAGATCCGTATGTACAGCGGGGCGGAATCTTTTCGACACGGACGAACGGCTTGGCTGCTCAAATTAAAACGAGTAAGGATAAGATTGAGCGGTACGACAAGGCACTGGAAAAAAAAGAACAGGAATTACGGCAAAAGTATGGGAACATGGATGCCTCTTTGCGGAATTTGCAAAAGCAGTCGGATATGATAAAGAATTTCAGTAAGCAAAATAAGGGCGGTTCGGATAATTAGGTTGGTATATCCGTATAGCTGCAGAAAAACGGAATAGGGCATCTGAAAAAACTCGGTTACATTTTTAAAGATTCCCGATACTGTGAGGAGTATGAATATATAATATGGTAATAAAAATTAACGGCGAAGAACTTTCGTACACGCTGGAAAATGAAAAGACCCTTGGCGAAGTATTGGGCAGCATTGAAGAAGCATGCTGCCGTGAACATGAAACAATCGTACAGGTTGCGGTTGATGGAAAAGTGTTGACTTCCCATGAAGTTGATTTGCTCTTTAAACAGCCCGTCGATACGGATATCACTATTGATCTTTCAACGTTCTCAGGGACGGAAATCCGCAATTACATGAAGGCCTTGATGCAAGATCTGTCAAAATATGCAGATGACTTTGAACAAATACCGGTATACATGCAGACAGGAAAGGATGTTCAGGTTTTGAACCTGCTTGGAACTTTTTCTGAAAAACTGAACGAACTGAATCGCTCTTTGCTGTTATCCGATATAACCGAACTTCCTATCGATATGCAAATTGAGGAAAAATCCATCCATGAATACCAAAAAGAAATAACCGCTCTATTGCAGAATATCGTATCGAGTATCGAAGAAAAAGATATTATTCAAGTAGGCGATTTAGCTGAATATGAATTAGCGCCCCTTGTCAAAACTTTGATAAATGGGGTATCATCAATTTTAAATTAAACGGAGACGGAAGCAGTGCTTGTAGAGGATATTATCGATATTGAAAAAAAGAATTCCCTCATCTATTATCGGGAAGAATTTGAGGCAACTGCCGTTTACAATATTTTGGAACGAGAACAAAAAGGAAAAATAAGCTTTTTAATTGAAGTTAATCCGGTCGGACAAAAGCAACTCTTCCTACAGCTTATCGATAAACCGGACTATCCTGTACTGCCTATTCGTCTTGCGTTAAAAGAAAAAATACAGCATTTGATTACCTCTGCAGCTCTTCCGCTTTAGGGAATGGCCGATCGATGGTGGGACGATACATAAGGTAACGATACCGGTTTAGACGATTTTGTCATCAGGTGATGAGTGCGGGGAATTAGTTGGAGCAGTCCATGGATGAATATTATATTGAAGGCGGTTTTCCCGTAAAGGGTACCGTCAAAGCAAGCGGAAACAAAAATGCCGCACTTCCCTGTATCGCTGCTGCCGCCCTTACCGATCAGCCTATTACGTTAAAGAACATCCCCGAAATTGAAGATGTTTCCGTAATGTTCGAAATCTTTAAATCGTTCGGCGGAACAATCATTAAACGTGCACAAAATGAATATACGCTGCAACTAAAAACCGTAACCGGTTATGAAGTACCGGCGCCGCTGGCTCAAAAAATACGGGCTTCTATTTTGTTTGCAGGCCCTCTGCTGGCTCGTCACGGAAAAGTTATGATGACTCCGCCCGGCGGCGATGTTATCGGACGGAGACGGTTAGATACACACTTTTTAGCGCTGACGGAACTCGGCGCACAGGTAAAAATAAACGGGCACTTTTTATTTACGGCAAATAAGCTTATCGGGCAGGATATCTTTTTGGATGAGGCTTCCGTAACCGCGACTGAAAATGCGGTGATGGCTGCGGTAACCGCCGAAGGCGAAACCGTTATCACCAACGCGGCAAGCGAGCCGCATATTCAAGACCTGTGCAAGCTGTTAAACGCGATGGGCGCAAAGATCAGCGGCATCGGGTCGAATATTCTGACTATTCAAGGTGTCCCGCAGCTGCACGGCGCCGAATACCGTATCGGCGCCGATTATATGGAAGTCGGCTCGTTTATCGGGCTTGCGGCAGTAACACACGGCTCGCTTACCATCACCGATATCAATCCGTCCGATATGAGACCGATAAAGCTTGCGTTCAACAAGCTGGGTATCCGTTGGGAAATCGACGGAACAAGTCTTACCGTCCCCACACAGCAGAGCTTAAGGGTAAACTGCGACCTCGGCGGCATGATCCCAAAAATCGATGACGCACCATGGCCGGGGTTTCCCGCAGACCTTACCAGCATCATGGCAGTTATCGCCACGCAGGTGGAAGGCACGGTACTCATCCACGAAAAGATGTTTGAATCCCGTATGTTCTTTGTCGACAAACTTATCGGCATGGGCGCCCGCATTACGCTTTGCGACCCGCACCGTGCCGTTGTTACCGGCCCCAGCACCCTACACGGCTCGGAGCTGGTTTCTCCCGATGTTCGTGCGGGGATGGCGCTCGTTATTGCCGCCTGCTGTGCCCGCGGCGAAAGCCTTATCCGGAATGTGTACCAAATTGAACGCGGCTACGAACACCTTGTTGACCGGTTCAAAGGGCTTGGCGTGCATATCGAACAAAGAAGGCCAATCTGCATATAAGCGGTGTTAAAATTATTATGAGGAGAGACTTATGGATCAAAAGAAACGGAAGGTAACAATCGTCGGTGCAGGCTCCGTCGGAGCTACATTTGCGTATGCGTTGGCTCAAAGCGGTTTTGCCGATGAAATTGCGATAACCGATATGAATAAAAACTTTGCGGAAGGACAGGCGATGGATCTTGTCCACGGCTTACCGTTTTTACCACAGGTCGATATTCATGCCGGTGATCAGAACGATTACGCGGACAGCGATATTATCGTGATAACCGCCGGAGCAAAACAGCAACCGGGAGAAACGAGAATAGATCTTCTCAAGCGGAACGCTGCCATCATCAAAGCCATTGCCAAAGAAATTGCCGCAAGCGGCTGCAAAGGCGTTATGCTGCTCGTCAGCAACCCCGTCGACATTCTTACCAAGGTGGCGCTCGACGCAAGCGGCTGGGAACGAGGTCGTGTTATCGGGTCAGGTACTGTCTTGGACACCGCTCGCTTCCGCTATGTACTCAGCAAAGAATGCGGTGTTGATGCCCGTAACATACACGGATACATCCTCGGCGAGCACGGCGACAGCGAATTTGCAGCATGGTCGATGACCACCGTAGCCGGACGGCGTATCGACGAATACTGCGACCACGGAGTTTGCAGTTCGGGCATTCACTTTGATAAAGAAAAAATCTTAGACGAAGTACGCCATTCAGCCTATCATATTATCGATTATAAAGGCTCCACCTATTTTGCCGTCGGTTTGGCGCTTACCAGAATCGCCGGCGCCATTCTGCGGAATGAGCGCAGTATTCTTTCCGTTTCTATGGCCTTGAACGGCGAATTCGGTCTGCATGACGCCTGCTTAAGCGTCCCCTGTATTGTCGGCAGAAACGGTGTTGAAAGAATTATCGAAGGTGAACTTCCCAAGGATGAACAGTCAGCACTTGAAGCAAGTGCACAACGGCTGCAAGAAGCTCTCGCTTCCATCCGTTAAAGGACATGGCAAACGCATCAGACGAGTAAATATTCTGCGCATTTGCGAAGGCAACCTTGCAGAAAAGGCGGTAAAATAGTACACTCGTACTTACATTATCGTGAGTATCGCTAAAACTCGTCTGAGCTTTTTGCAGATGCCTAATACTCTCTAAAGCTATTACGTTACGGTGAGAGACTTTTACTTTTTTATGTAATCCGGAGGTTTATTATGCGGTTTGTTCAAATAATGAAAGACAAAGCGAAAGAATATCACAATCGGTTGGTTTTGCCTGAGGCAACGGAAGAGCGTACTCTACGTGCTGCCCGTACACTTGTTGATCAACAAATTCCCGCCGAGTTGTTTTTAATCGGAAAGAAAGCGGATGTTGAAGAAGCCTGCAAAAAAATAGGGGTTGTACCCGACGGTTTCACTATTATCGATCCTGAGCATTCCGAATGGACGGAAGATTTTGCCGCGGCTTTATACGAAAAACGGAAGGCTAAGGGAATGACGCCTGATGATGCAAAAAAGGAGATGCACGATCCTTTACGGTTTGCTGCAATGATGTTGGCACAGGACAAGGCCGATGCAATGGTCGCCGGTGCGGAAAACACAACGGCAAACGTATTGCGCGCAGGACTTACCATCGTTGGCGTAAAGAAAGGCGTTAAAACCGCTTCTTCCTGCTTTATCGTTGACACTAAGAGTACCGAATGGGGAACAAACGGCGTATTGATTTTCTCCGATTCTGCGGTTATTCCCCATCCGACTGCCGAACAGTTAGCGGATATCGCAACTGCCGCAGCTGAAAGTTACCGCGCCTTTGTCGGCAATGAGCCTGTCGTTGCACTTCTTTCGTACTCGACAAAGGGCTCAGGCGGCGATAAAGATGAAACCCTCATCACGGTACGTGAAGCTGTTAAATTGCTGGACGAACGGAAGGTTAATTTCTGCTATGACGGTGAACTGCAGCTCGATGCCGCGCTCATACCGGAAGTAACCGATAGGAAAGCACCCGGCAGTCCTATTCGCGATAAAGTAAATACGCTGATATTCCCCGATCTTAATTCGGGAAATATCGGATATAAATTGGTACAGCGCTTCGCGAAAGCCGATGCTTACGGACCTTTTATGCAGGGATTCGCCAAACCCTTATCGGACCTGTCCCGCGGTTGTTCGACTGACGATATTGTTGTAACAGCCGTTGTGGCGCTCGTACAAGCCGGTAAAAAATAATAGCATAGAGCTGCCTTAAAAGTGTACAACTTTGCACACTTTTAAGGTCGGCATGACGCCGGGACGATGCTATCGGTTGCGTCAAGGAAAAATGGCGGATGCATTTTCTCTTAACATCTCCATTAAATTTCGTTATCAAAAATAGACGATTCGAATAGCGTATTTAACTCCCGTTCCGAATATCGTTTGGAATTTAAGAAATTTTCTTTTACTAATTCACGTGTTTCTTTATCTAAAACAAGTCTTTTTTCTTCCCGCAAATAAACTACCACATCTTCAAATACGGATAGCGGAAGCCACGGGAAAGCGATATCAAAAATATTATACCACGCATAATATTGTTTCATATCTTCATCATTTAATGACGCTCCTTGATCCTTTAACCGATCACGGGTTACCGGATGAATGGTAAAAACCTTTTCGTTCAATAGGGTGCAATAATCCTGAGCGGAGAAAAAAGCACCGGTTCTTCTGATCAGTTCGGTTTTTTCAACGGATGGAACATCCGCCAGTATAGAAGCTGTTACAAAGTTAAGTCCCTCATGACTTACTTTATTTAGCTCCATTCCTTCGCTTTCAGCCAATGCAAGGCTTTCTTTCAACAATCCCTTTTCCAAAAGCGGCTTTAAAATATCTATGACTTCCATACCTTCAGTATAAACGAAACAGTAATAAAAAACCAGTCTACACATCTTCTTTGTGTGCAAAATTTTTTTTAAATTTTGCACTATTTTTAAAAAAGACGAGCAATCGCATCAGCCTTCTGATTTTGTGGGGAGATTTTAACAGAAATCCGATGCGATTGTCCTTTACCTATATCAGCTTTGCGATCTTGCTGTAGAGGCTATTAACCGCTGCGGTTTGCGCTTCATCCAATCCTGCGCCTGCACTGTCGATGAGCTGCTGCAGGGAGGCAAGGTTTTCGTGTAGGGCAGTGTGGAAACCGCGTGACGTTTTCAGCCAGAACGTACCGTTGCCGTCGTTGAACAGGGTGATAAAGCCGAGCTGTTTACTCTTCTGTTTTGCCGCTATCGTGCGGAAGATGAGCGGCAGCTGCTCCAGCAGGGCGGCTGTGTCATCAGGCAGTGTGAAGTTTTTAGTCCGCGGGAACGGGGTTTCCGAATCAAGGGGCTGGAGCGGGAAGGCTTCGGCAACGCTTAGCACCAAGCCGAGTTTTTCTCCGGCAAGCAGTTCGTAGCTGCCGAAGGTGATTTTTGCCCGCAGATTTTTCAGCTGTTCAAGCCTGCCGTCATAGACTATACTGCTGCTTTCAAGAGGGGATTTTCCCTGCGCGTTGCCGGATGGCCTGTCCGGCGTTCCGTTTTGCATATCGCTGTCGGCATCCGGCTTACCGGCTCTTTGTTGTAGTCGTTCCATCCGCAGCTGCTCCACCGTACGGCTGAACTGCTCCCACGGCAGCAACAGTTGTTTTTTACCTTTCATTTTTTGTACGATGTACGGTGTTCCACAAATGGAGACCGTCTGCGGCTGTTTTTCACCGACCGCACCTGTGCTGCCGATGCGGCTCCCCTGCCCTACAGCCTTTCCGCTGCTGCCGGAGAGCTTACCGGACACACCGGCGCCCTGTACATTTTTACCGTTGCCTTTTCCGGTTCCGCTTGCGGCCATATCAGTCTTGCCGTCACCGTTACCGGCTTTTGCCCGCGCTTCTTGCGCCGCTTTTTTGTCGAGGAGCGCAGGGGCGACCAGCGCAACGATGTCTTTGGAAAGGGGCGAGACCGACATGGCGTACATCCGCGACGTACGTACAATCTCCCCCGCAACGATAAAGGCTTGATGCTCCTTATACATGCAGGACCCCGGATGGATGGAAATCTTTTCGGTGGTAAGGCTGCGGTACACATCCCGCCCCTGTGCAGCGCATACAAATTGGATCATACCGCGGGCAACCGCCGTCAAATAATCCGCCGGTTTTCCGCCGGAGAGGATCGGCACGCCCATATCGGAGACAATCAGCTCCAGCTGCTCTTTGATGTTGGCAATTTCCGCCATAATCCGCTCGTCGAGGTAAAAGCGGTCGCAAAACTTCTTTTGGTTTTCCGCTTGCATATACTGCCGGTAGACCTTGAGGAAGGACACAAAGTCACCGAGCGGATCGCGGAATGCTGCATGGGCTTTTCTCGCTTCAAGCTCATGCCCGTCGGGGAAGAGGAAGGGGCTGCGTGCCGATAAAAAGCCCGCGGCAATCAATACATCCTCAATCGATTCGGGATAATAGAGCACTGCCTCTACGATCATACGGGATTGGCGCGGGCTGAGCGGGAAAAGGCACATCATCTGCCCGATTTTACTCAGGCTGTTATCGCTCTCCAACGCGCCGAGCATATTGAGCGTATCCACCGCACCGATAATGCCCTTCTTGCCGGGCGGGGAAATAAAATCGAAGTTCGCAAAGTCGTAGATACCTAGCTCCGCCATCCGCATCACGACCTCGGACAAATCAGTGCGGTAGATTTCTTCCGTGGTGTACATCACGCGGGTTTCAAAATCCTTGCGGGTGTAGAGGCGGTAGCATACCCCCTCCTGCGTCCGCCCGGCGCGTCCCCGCCGTTGATTACACGATGCCTTCGAAACCGGCGCTTCATCCAGGCTCGATGTGTAGGTAAAGGGATTGTAAAAATTCAACTTTGACAAGCCGGAGTCGATAACAACGGCAATATCATTGATGGTGATGGAGGTTTCGGCAATATTTGTTGCGATAACAATCTTCTTTTTCCCGAACGGCGGGGACTTAAACACCCGCTCCTGCTCTTCCTTGCTCAAGCGTCCGTACAGCGGCAGCGGATAGAGCTTGCGGAACCACGGCTCATGCGAGAGCCGTTCGATACAGTTCTTAATTGCCCGCTCACCGGGGAGGAACACAAGGATTGCACCGGGGCGGCCCTCGCTTAAAATCCGCCCGACAATCACCGCAATTTTATCGAGCAGCGCAGTTTCCGCCGCAAGCGTCTCTGTGGAGGCGGTGATGGCAGGCGGGTCAAAGATAAGCGTAACCGGATAGGTCATCGCATCGATTTTAATAACCGGACACTCGTTAAAATACATCGAAAACATATCGGTGTTGATGGTTGCCGACGAGATAATTACCTTAAAATCATGCCGCTCCTGCAAAATCCGCTTGAGCAACCCGAGGATAAAATCGATATTCAAACTGCGCTCATGCGCCTCATCTACCATGATAACGGAATACTTGCTGAGCCATGGGTCGAGCTTGAGCTCCTGCAAGAGAATCCCGTCGGTCATAATCTTTATCTTGGTTTCCGGCGAGGTATGATCTTCAAACCGCATCTTGTAGCCCACCGCATCGCCGAGCGGAACCTTCAGCTGATGTGCAATAAATTCGCTGACGGAAAGAGCTGCAATCCGCCGCGGCTGGGTAACGCCGATCATACCGGTTTGCGTATAGCCCGCCTCGTGTAAAATAACCGGCAGCTGGGTCGTTTTTCCCGATCCGGTAGGGCTTTCGACAACAATAACTTGATGGCGTTCCAAACTCTCTAAAATCCGTGCCTTTTGTTCATAAACAGGCAGCTGTGTATACTTCATCATTACCTCAATGCCGCTCCCCGATATGCGTGGACTTTTGAGTCGATACCGTGTGTGATCAGTTCGGGGAACGAGTCTCCGTCGATGTCGAGTAAGTACGGCGTTCCCGTACCGGCAAGAGGGAAGCCGTCAAGCGGAGCAAAACCGGAGGTATAGCCGTAAAGGGCGTTTCCTCCGCCGGAAACAAATATTTCGTCTTTACCGTCGCCGGTTACATCGAGCAAGGTGATGCGGTAATCATCCGCAGCGCCTGTTTTTAAGGGTAACGAGTCGGTTATCGCCCCGGCAGTGTTGAATTTAAACAGGTGTCCGTCTTGAGAAACCACAAAGAACGCCCGCAACGACGCCGAATACGCTAAATCCGCCTTACATACGGTGTTAAGATCGCACGAGGCAATTTCTGCATAATCCTGCGATAAGCTGCGGATAGAAAATCTGCCGTCTTCGCTTACAAAAGCAACTGCCGGATTTCCCTTTGTTTCTTCAAAGAATACCGGCGCTGCGGCAAAGATACCATCAAGCTCAATAGGATACCCTTCAACGATTTTTCCTTCGTTATTGAACAGGTACAGGCTGCTTTCAAAAGAACGCGGAAGCGTTGCAACCTTATCCTTCCATACAACAGGGGCAGTTCGCAGTTTCGCATTCATCGGCTCAGAAATAAACCAATTATCCGTTGCGTCGGCAAAGAGGAGCGTCGAATCGGCAGAAAGCGGTACCGCTATGCCGCCGTTAAATACAACCGGTTTGGGAAGGAGCTTTTCCGCTGTCAATACTGGGTAACCTGCAAAGGGTTCCAAGTTTTCATTTACCCGATAGATGGAACCGCGGGCGGAAACCGCCCAGAGCGCTTGCAGTTTTGAGTGTTTTATTTCGGCGGCGATTCCCGCTTTTCCGTCAAGCGAAAGCGTTGACTCATTTCCGTTGAGAAGATTCATGCGCTGCACATTTGAACCGTTCGTCCAAAAAATATAGGGAATATTGTCCGCAGCCTTTGTACAGATAATATCGGTTTCAGGCCGCTGAGAAAGAGAACGTGGAAATGAGGGTATCTCTTCCAATTTGCGCGCATCGGTTTTCTGCGTATAGAAATCCAAATAAACGGTACGATCAGCGGCAAAACGCAATGACAATACGCCTTTGCCGTAATTTTTAAAGGCGGTTTTCAGCAGTGCATTTTGTTCCAAGAAGAATGGAATGCTTCGATCCAGCGAATAGTACACCAAGAAAGATGTTTCGGCGGAAACAGCCTTTGCAATTTTCTTCCATTCATCGGTTTTCACCAAGAGTTTGCCCGTATCGGTTTCCTTTTTGCACATACCGAGCGCTTCCGCACTATTGGAAAGATACAAATAGCCGTCTTGTATCATATAAAAGGGTTCCGGCAGGTCGATATGAAAAGCGCGCAAGAGTCCCGACAACCACGACGGGAATACGATACGCGGGATACGGTTATCGTCGACTACCGCGGATACATTACGGTTAACAAATATTGTGTCGAAGAGATCTTCAAGCAGATAGCGGCATTTTGCCTCATCTTTTAGCGAAATGAAGAAAACGGGAGTTTGAGAATCCCGATGCCCGAATACGCCGATTTCGCTGCCCATCCAATCAAAAACAAGTTGATTTAAATCTTTGTTAAAAAAGAATTTACTGTTTTTATCCGCCGAATTGAAGTTCTTCGTCAGTTCCGGAGGGAAAAATGCTTTGGCGTTTTCGTAGAGGAATTGAGGATCGCCAAGGTTGAGCAGCGTCAAATAGACGGCGCCTTCCGGCAGACGGGATAAAATAGCCGGCAGTGTAGAGCGGCGCTGCAGGATGGCATTTACCTCGCTTCGTTCCGAAATCCAATTGATAACGCTGTGAAGGGAAACGGTCGTTTCGTCAAAATTGACATTGAGCGCCGCCGGATCGGGGAAGGCGAGTTCCCGCACCATGTTGCCGACGATATCCTTTTTTGCAGCAATACCGGAAATAAAGTACGACGGTTCCGCATATACACTGACTTCTCCGCGGTTTGAAGCGCGCAGCAGTGCAGTCAGCCGTTTACCGCTCGCTTCGGAATTTTCGGCCAAACAGGAGTACAGCAAATTTTCTGAGGTTGCAGCGATCATAAGATTTTTATAAAAACAGATGTAGAGCCGTTGATCTTGGGTCAGTTCAAAAAGAAACCCTTTTTTTGTGCTGCCGTTGATGTCAAATTCGGTTTGTGAAAGATTCGGTACCGAATCAAGTAGTTCCGGCTTAACGGCGGTAATAATGGGAAGCAGCTGAACGGCGGCAGACCGGATACCGATATTCGCAACAATCGCTGCGTTACTCCCCTCATAAACAGCGATGTTAACGGGGACGTTCAGCAGCCGCTTAAACCAGTTCGATTGAAGCGTCGTATTCGACCGCAGCGCACGGAGATTGCCCTGTAAAGCTGCCGTTTCGGGAGATGAAAGGAGCGAATCGACGGCGCTGAGATACAGTCCTTTTTGCAGCGTATCGCTTGCAGACCGAATAGTAACCGCAGCGTAATATCCGTCGGCAATATGCCGCGCAGGATTCGTCCGGTTTATCAATGAATATCCGATTAATCCGACCAGCGGAATCAGGATAATCAAAATAAGGACGAGGAGAAAGATACCGGCTTTTTTAAAAAATCCACTCTTCTTCCGCTTTTTTCCGGTATGCGGAGAGGCTTGCACCGTATCGGCGTTCTGCGCCGCCGTCTGCCGCTCTGCCGGATGACTGCCTGCCGTGTCAGCGTTTTCAATAGGCTGCATATGAGGCTGTATTTCGGGCGACATTTCGGCGGTACCGCTTGCCGTGGTGTCCGGGCTTATCTCCGTATCGATGTCCGGAGCAGTCGGTATATCAAACCCTTCTGTTGAGTGAATGTGTTCGTTGGTATTTAAATCGTCGGTATCCATAGAGCCTCGTTTCGCAGGGCAAATGCATCAGCTTTTACAGTACGCCCGCAGAATATATAGGCTGTTCAACCAGAATTTCGCCGCATTGCGGCTCAAATGGTTGCCCTGCCTATATATTCTGCGGAATCTGCTTTATTTCTCTGATGTGTTTACCCTTCTTCTAAGATAAACTGCGCAAAATTTTATTCAAAATTTTGCGCAAAAGGAAAGCAATCGCTTTAAATCTTTCCGATGCGGTTGCTCAGATCGCTTCGTTACTGTAGTTTTTGTTTGAGTGCATTAATTTGCGGTGCGGTCAGTCCGACGGTTTTAGTCAGATAGGTTTCCGCAACGGCTTTTAAATTGGCATCGGTAACAGCTTTGCCGCCGTTCATCTTTACGAACATATCGGTGATAATCTTCGCAATAACCGGATACCGTGCATCGGTTTTCTTGACGTTAAAATAATTCATGTACGACAGCATATAGTCGTCGGCAACTTGCTGCACTGTGGCGCCCATCAAGGCTTCCAGTACCGCGGCAACCATACCGGCACGGTCTTTTCCTTCATTACAATGGAGATAGAATGCTCCTTCGTGCTGCCCCATAAAGATCAGTCCATCCTTCAGCTTCGCGATAAAGGCAGGGTCGTTAAAGTCAATTCCCATATTAAGGGTAATAACCTGTCCGTCTTTTACCAACTGCTGGTAGTAAGGCGCTGCGGCAAGATGCGGCGCCATGCTTTCGGCACTGTCCGCAAGATTGATAACAGTCACGATTTTTGCTTCTTCAACGAGCTTTGCCGCATACGGGGCGCGGGCATCGCCGAGTACCGGATTGCATCCTCTGTACAGCCGATTGGCTGCAATGGAACCCGCTTGAACGGCACGGAAGTTTGCAAATATTGCATCGGAAGCATAATCTTCACGTTTTTCGGATTTAACCAAGTGGCGCATTTCATATTCCTGTAAATAGGCGCCTTTCTTGGAAAGAGACAGTGTTACCGGAGTTCCCTCGACTGCGCCGGTTTTGCCGCTACAGTTATCATAGCTCATCGCGATAGCGGTAAACCCGTGTGAAATGTTAATGAGGTAATCTCCTCTGTTAACATCGCTGTAGGTTGCAACAAAGGGAGCCGTTACGGTTTTATCCCCCAGTTTTGCGAGCAGTACATCGCCGAGTTCATACCCTTTTTCTTTTAATGCCGCTTCGGTAATGTCCGTTGTAAGGTTACCGTACTTGTCAACCGACGAAACGGTTCCCTGTAACGGCTCATACACCGGCTCCTGCATACGCGCGCCGTTCGTAGTAGCGCATGACATCAGCACGGAAAGGCCGAACAATAATGCAATCGATAGACGCATAAAACGTTTGTGAATCATAAAACCTCCCAAAATTGAAGCCTTATGCAGAAAAGCTGCAAAAGATTCCTTCTTATTTAGTATATATATGAATGCTATGAGAAACAAGCCTTTTGAAATATACAGCACATCTGCGTTGTCGCTACGCCGAAATAAATGCTCAACGTATCACAGATACGC
>ERZ772960.1775-NODE-1775-length-16637-cov-2.966952_pt1 | contig 16637 bp, 13 predicted proteins | sample MGYA00580678_ERZ772960 | MGnify/ENA primary metagenome ERZ772960 (study PRJEB29015, sample SAMEA2737930) | human oral metagenome | biome: human oral; feature: human-associated habitat; material: dental | place: China | collected 2059 ... | reverse complement strand
AACGATCGACTTTTAGACGTTCTCCACTTTAATAAGCTAAAGTCAGTAGATAGAATTTTCTGAAAAATTAACATAAAATAAAACCCCTCTAGGAGGGGCTGTAATTGAGAATCACCGATTGACCGCACGCGTGACATTGTACAGATATCCCGCGTGGTACTCAATGCAATCTACGACGTGATCGGCTGTCACACCGTAAACATCGAAAAAGTCGTGTCCGTCCATGAGGTTTTTCTACGATTTTTCTTCCTTTTATAGTATAATTTTCCCCTCTTTTTCTTTGCCGCTATCGCTATCGACCGCAGCCCTACAGCTACAAGGGATCCAGCGATTTTGATTGCAAATTTTGAACAAAAAGCTTCCATTATATAGGGAATTTCTGAAACATGATGATTGACAAGCAGCATGACAGCCGAAAAAAAAATCAAAAGTGGTATTGCATTATACCAATGACCTATGCTATAATGTGCGTAACACAAGGGGCGATAAGCCCGATAACACTAGTCCCCCTCCTAGGAGGGGAAGGAGGATTACCATGAATAAACTTGAGAATCTCTTCATGTCCCGTGGACGCGTCAATTTTTCCGTGCGTGGAGAAAACGCCTACGGATTCGTTCGCGTCGGGGAAGGGCTTGTGTATCTCCACGTAGACACGGGGGACACGACGGCTTATCTCGGTGATGTAGATCGCCGTGTGTTCGTCGCTTTCTTGCGTGGCAAGATTTCCTTCACCGATTTGTTCGATGTTCTCGTTGAGAGCGATTCTCACGGTTACATCGAAAAGGAGGGCTATTATGCCCAGCCCGTCATGTCGTACGAGGACGCGACGCGCTTTTTGGCGGTCGGTCGCAACAAAAAGACCACGAAAATTTCTGATTATATCGTTGCCGTAAACCGAATGCCTTACCTCCGGATGGAACTGCACGCAGTATATACGTCTCTCTTCGTTGCATACCGAGGCTACTATGCCGTTGTCGCTCTTGGCAACGAGTTTGAATCCGACGGGCAGTTCGGTAACAGAGTCGCCGTGGCTCATAAATACGTCTTGGTGCTCGGGTAGCTGGTCGAACAGCATACAACGGTCTACAATATTTATCCCCATCTTACCGTACTCTTTGGTAGCCCCTCTGCCTATGGTACCACCGAAGTGCTTCGATGTGAGCTGCATACCGTAGCAAATACCGAGGATTGGTATGCCGAGGTCGAATAGTTTTGGGTCGCACGTAAAGGCATCTTTTTCGTAAACGCTCCTCGGACCTCCCGAAAAGACTATCCCCCTGACGTCGTCCATCTTCGATATTTCGTCTGCCGTAATGGTATGGGGCAAAAGTTCGGAAAAGACACCCATCTCGCGTATCCTGCGAGCTATGAGCTGATTGTATTGGCTGCCAAAGTCGAGAACAAGTATTTTGTCGTATTGCATTGTATATTAATTCTATATGAGTTTGTTATAAATTGGCACAAAGTTAGGTATAAATTCTGACTCCTGCAATTGTTAGTTAAATTTGGATATTATAAAAAGGCTATGGTATAATGAAACAAAAAGATATGGAACATACATTCGGTATGCTCCATATCTCTGAGTTAGATAAATTTTTATAGTTATTATTTATTTGTGTTGTTCGTAGGCGACTGATTGTTATTGGGTTTGCCGATAGAGTCGCGCATAGCGGTATCTGCTTCTATGTTTTTCATTCGATAATAGTCCATTATTCCCAGATTACCGTTGCGGAATGCTTCAGCCATGGCTAATGGTACTTGTGCCTCAGACTCAATGACTTTTGCCTTTGCTTCTTGTGCTTTTGCTTTCATCTCTTGTTCGAGAGCGATAGCCATAGCGCGTCGTTCTTCGGCACGGGCTTGAGCTATATTTTTATCTGCTTCAGCCTGGTCCATTTGCAGATTGGCTCCGATATTTTTACCCACATCTACGTCGGCAATATCTATCGATAGTATCTCGAAAGCAGTACCTGCGTCGAGTCCTTTGCTTAGTACGAGTTTCGATATCGAGTCGGGGTTCTCGAGCACAAGTTTATGTGACGTAGCCGAACCTATCGACGAAACTATACCTTCGCCCACACGAGCTAATATTGTCTCTTCGCCTGCTCCTCCGACAAGCTGACGGATATTGGCACGGACAGTGACGCGAGCCTTTGCCAGAAGCTGTATGCCATCTTTTGCTACAGAGGTAACGATTGGAGTATCAATTACTTTTGGGTTCACCGACATTTGCACGGCATCCAATACGTTACGTCCGGCAAGGTCGATAGCTGTAGCCATCTTGAACGACAGGTCTATATTTGCTTTAGAGGCAGATACAAGGGCATGTACCACCTTTTCGACGTGTCCGCCGGCAAGATAGTGAGCCTCCAAATCGTCACGTCTGATATCGAGCAGACCTGCTTTATGTGCCTCTATCATAGCGTTTACTATTACAGGAGCGGGTACCTTCCTGAGTCTCATCAGGAAAAGTTGCAATAAAGAGATGTTTACTCCTGCTGCTTTTGCGTTGATCCACAAAAGTATAGGAACAAAATAGAAAAAAATTATGAGCAATACCAAAGCAAGAATTGCTCCTCCCAACACTAATAATTCCATAATTGTTTTATTTGTATTTAATTGATTATCTGAAAAAATATACTTATTAAACTATTTGCCTTACCAATATCTCTTGTTTATCGGCAGATACTACCTCTATATCGGCATCGACATCGATAAAGCCGTTGATAGACTTTACTTCCACCATTTGTCCGTTGATATCTGCATTACCCATAGGGGCTAAGCGCGACGAAGCCGTACCTCTGTCGCCGACCTGTACGAATTGATTTTTAGCATCTAACTTAGAATCTATTTCTGTTTTAAGAGATACTTTGTCCATTACTCCGAGTTTTACGAAAAGATATATCGACGCAGTGAGCATCAAAGCGATTGCTCCTATCGTATACCATCCTATATCGCTGCCAAACGAAGCAAAAGCTACCCACACCGATGCAACTAAAAAAAGTCCTCCGGCTACACCTGCTATGGTGGTGCCGGGTAAGAAGAATATTTCCAATACTATAAGGGCTATACCTAATATAGCAAATGTAATTATCAGGGTAATAGGCATTACGGATGTGCTTTTATATCTGTAGAATCAAGATTTCTGCAAAGATAATATTTTTCTCAAATATGAACGTGAAAATAATTGCATCAATACCTCGCGTATTTGTATTATATTGCCGGTCTATAGGCTTATGTGTGATTTAAAAAGGTAACCCGTATTTGAGTTACCTTTTTAGTTTAAATGCTTTTGAATACATCTTTAATGATTCCTATAGCCTCATACACCTCAGATTCGTTGATTATTAGAGGCGGTGTGAATCTTATAATGTGTTCGTGTGTGGGTTTTGCGAGCAATCCTTTGTCGCGTAGCATGATACATATATCCCAAGCCTTGATATTATTTATCGGCTCGGTTACTACTGCATTGATGAGTCCTTTGCCTCGTACCTGTTTTATCATTTTGTGGTCGATGCGAGCCATTTCGTTTCTGAATATTTCGCCCATACGTTGGGCATTTTCGGCTAGTTTCTCGTCTTTTACCACATCGAGAGCCGCTATAGCTACTGCACAGGCAAGAGGATTGCCTCCGTATGTAGAGCCGTGTTCGCCGGGCTTTATTGTGAGCATTATCTCGTCGTCGGCAAGTACTGCCGATACGGGCGATATACCGCCCGATAAAGCTTTACCGAGCACCAAGATATCGGGGCGTACGCCTTCCCAATCGCATGCCAACATTTTTCCCGAACGTCCTATACCGCTCTGTATTTCGTCGGCAACGAACAGTACATTGTGTTTCTTGCATATATCGTAGCAGGTTTTAAGGTAGCCTTCGTCGGGTACAACCACACCTGCCTCTCCCTGAATGGGTTCGAGAAGGAAACCGACTATATTTGGGTCGCCTATGACTTTCTCGAGTGCCGAGGCATCGTTGTATGGTATTTTGATAAAACCCTCGGTAAAAGGAGCATAGCCACCGTAACTACTGGGATCGGTACTCATAGAAATGATAGTGATAGTACGTCCGTGGAAATTTTCCGAACACACTACTATCTTAGCTCTTCCTTCGGGTACGCCTTTGACATCGTATCCCCATCTGCGAGCAAGTTTGAGAGCTGTCTCTACGGCTTCGGCGCCCGTATTCATCGGCAATAGTTTATCGTAACCGAATAACTTGGTGGTCTTCTCCATAAATTCGCCTAAGAGATTGCTGTAAAAGGCTCGCGACGTAAGAGTAAGTATGTCGGCTTGACGTTTGAGAGCTTCTACTATTTTAGGATGGCAATGTCCTTGGCTTAGAGCCGAATATCCCGATAAAAAGTCGAAGTAACGCTTCCCATCTACGTCCCAAAGATAGACTCCTTTGCCACGTTCCAATACTACCGGTAGCGGATGGTAGTTGTGGGCTCCGTATTTATTTTCTCTATCTATAAAATCTTGTGTAGTCATATAATTTCTATGTTTTTAACGGTTTAGACGAGTTGCTTAGTTGCCTTTATTTTTGTTCTTTTCTACTTGCCTTTCGAGAGCCGAGATACATTCGTCGACTGCTTGTTCGAAAGAGTTCGCTATTTTCGATGCGAATAGCTTGGCATTCGGAGCATTGATGGTAATTTCAGCCTCTTTGTTGTCGACCGACTCGGGTTTTGTAACTTTCAAGTAGACAGTTGCCGATATGGCTTTGTCGAAAAACTTGTCGAGCTTCGACATTTTCTTGTTGATGTAATCTCTTAGTTTGTCTGTGGCATCGAACTTGATGCATTGAATTGTAACTTCCATAATTCACTATATGATTTTTAAATTAATAAAAAGGTTTACGAAATATTTTACGGCAAAGATATGAAAAAAAATCATATCTACAATAGACGGTGCTTTTTTGTTTTATTGCTGCCCGATAAAATTATTACGTTTGGGCATTGTTTGATTCTGTTTTGTTGGGACAAGCAGAATTAAATTAAGGGACTTATCTTCTAAATGAAACCAACTCCTTTTTTCTAACTCAAAACTTTTATCGGCCAACAAATAATATTATAATTTACCGATTCAATGAATAGAGCGAATTTGGAGGAGTGCTCCACCTTTCTTACTCAGAGCCGATTTTCTCTTTTTTCGAGCCTTCTCTTCTGTAAAAAAACGCTCTTACTAAGTGTTGAATCGTTAAACTTAAACTGTTGAAGCGCTTAAAGATGACAGATAAAAGTAGAGGTGTAGCAGGTGTGATAGGAGAAAAAGCAGAGACGCTCGATATGAGTGTCTCTGTAAGTATAAATAATTGAATATTAAAGTATTTGTTGTCTTTGCTTTATTGCTCTTCGGCAATATCGAAATCTTTCCATTGGTCTACTTTGCTATAAGCAGTTTTCGAGTTTTTCGGCACGGTCAATTTTACTTTTTCACCCTCGTGGTCTTCACCGATACGCTCAAATACAGACCTACTGAGTTTAGGCGGCTGCACGGCATCACACTTAATATTCGTTACGGCATACATAATGGCAAAAGCCTTTTCGCCGATAGTAGCAACTTTTGCTGGTAAATGTATCGATGTAACTGCGATACAGTCGCTAAAAGCAAGTTTTCCGATTGTTGTCAACTTCGACGGGAAGTCAAGCGATGTCAGTTCGCTGCACGAATAGAAAGCTCCGTCTTCTATTTCGGTAACATTCGAATTGGTACCCCAAACAATAGTAGTAAGAGCTTCGCACTGATAGAAAGCATTTATGGGTATTTTGGTTATTTTACCGTTGAGCTCTATTCGAGTCAAATCGTCGTTATTGGCAAAGACGTTATCTCCGAGAGAAGCCACGCTTTCGGGCAATTTGACAGAGGTGAGTTTAGTCTGGCTGAAAGCGTGTTCGCCTATGTAAGTAACACTATTCGGTATCTCTATCGAGGTAATGCCTGTATCGTAAAAAGTAGCATCTTCTATTCGGGTAACGCTGTTCGGAATAGTTATGGACGTCAGGCTATTGCTGCCGTAGAAAGCCTCTTTGTATATTTTCTTTACAGAGTTGGGAATAGCAAACGATGTTGCAGACTTAGCCGCAGGATACTGCAAGAGTCTTGTCTTGTCTTTGCTGAAAAGCACTCCATCGGCAGATACGAAATTGGGATTGGCTCCTTCCACCTCGATGGAGGTAATCTTTTCGCAGGTAGAGAATATACCGTAACCTATCTTACCAACCTTAGCGGGGATAACGATGGAAGTTATCGGGCAACCTGCAAAAGCTCTGTCACCTATTTCTTTGAGGGCAGGCGATAAACTAATCTTTTGCAGGGCGTCGCAGAATTCGAAAGCCGATTCTTCGATTTTCTCCACATTGTCGAGAAGTTTTACTTCCTTGAGGACACTGCAGTTATAAAATGCTTTTTTGCCGATAGAGGTCAGTCCCTTTGCGAAAACTATACTCTCCAAAGAGGTACATCCCGAAAATGCACTTACTCCGATAGATTTCAGGCTATCGTTGAATGTAACGGACTTCAGTGAATAACATTTGTAGAATACCCCTTCGGCAATTTCAGTTACCGAAGCGGGTATTGTGATATGTCCGTCGGCAGGTATTTTGTCGCAGTCCCAGCTTACAAGCACCCCGTTTTCTATTACTGCACCGTCGGGGATATCATTGGGGTTAGTAGACTTCGGTGTAACGGTAACTTTTATTTCCTGTGCTTTCTGCGAGTTGTTTTTCGCATCAAACACTTTGATAACTGTTTCGCCCACTTTATCTTTTGCGGATATTACTACAGTTTTACCCTCTACCTTTGCATCGGCAATATTTGCATCACCCGATGCCGCACTATAGGTGCCATCACCGATAATATCCACCTTAGTTGTCTTGTTGACTTCTATTTGTACGGCATTTTTAGATAATTTAAAACCGTTGTCTACGACAGGTGTTTGTTTCTTACAGCCTGTGGCAACAAGAGCCACAGCGAATGTGCATACCATAAGTATGCGATAGATTTGTTTGTTCATTTTTTGATTGATTATTTTTTATTTAATTTGTAACTAATAATAAAATTCTGATTCTCGTAAATTCCGAAGAGTGCATCAGTAGCACTCTTACGATTAAAATCGGTATCTTTTTTTCTTAATTGAATTATATATATTTATGATTAATTTTTTTTCTGTGAAACGAGGTTGATTTTATTCGGGGACGTATATTATCTCGCCGTTCTCCAGCTCGTATGCTACACCGACTTTACGTCCTTTTTTGCCTGTACTTTCCTGATTTTCGGAAGGCTTGTATCGGTTTATTGTCTGCCCCTCTTTGGTGATTATCTCCATATTGTCTTTGCCTGGGTTTTTGACGATAGTGTAGTCTTCTTTCGAGAAAATCTCTGTCATATTGAATTTGACTACCATCGCCACCATCAGAGCCACGGCGAAGACCATTGCCACATCGAACAGATTCGTCAGCATAGAGACGGGGTCGTGGTCGTCGGCAGAGTTTTTTATCAATCGGTTTGTTCGTCGCATAGCTATTTGTCGGTAGTGTTTGAGGTGTTTTGTTCTTTGAGGTCGGCTATAAACTCGAGGTCGGCGAGTTCAGCAACGAACCATCGTTGCTTTATCTGCAAGAGCACATAACCGATAGCCCCTACAAACAGCCCTACGACAGTGGTAGCAAAAGCTATCTGCATATTGTACGCCATAGAGGCGACATCGCCCGTAGCCAGCCCTGCCAGAGCAGGTCCCATAGGTATGAGCGTCCCCATCAGTCCGAGTATAGGACCGAACTTAGTGAGTAGCTTGTATTTTCCGAGTTCGGCATCGGCTCTTACCTCGTAGTCTGCAAGCAGACGGTTGGAGTACGCCTTGCTCGGTGCCTCTATTATATTGCACAAGAAACCTGTGAAATTACTCTGGGGGAGCTTGCCTGCCTCCACCTTGAGTTTTTCCATATCGTCGGCTCGGAGTGAGTCCAATGTTTTTTTGAGTAGTTTGGTCTGTTTGGAGTGGGTGAGATATTGATTGAAAAAAACACCCAACAACAGAATACTATTGACAAAAAAGTATAGTAAGCCTACTATGACGGGCACCAACAGCCCGTTCGAAATCCAGAACAGTACGTTCGAAACGTATTTCATACAAAAATATTATTATTTTTTCTTTTTATTGTTTTTCGAATATTACTAAAAATATAACCTGCCAACATAATGAAAATCAACAGACCCAAAGTTGTAACACACTCTATCCAATCGACAGGCGTACCGTTGCCGTAGACCGTAGCCGAAGGGTGAAACACCGTACCGCACACCGTGAGCATAAACAACAGCAGAGTAAGTATGAGGATTATCTCTATGGGCAACTCTTTCTCTGCAAACAGCCGCCGCATAAACAACGAAGCGACAACGAACAGCAGAACGACGAACAACGCCCAACCTGACGTTATGAGCATAAAGTCGGTAGCAACGATAGAAAAGAACAGGTTGACGTGAATGTAAAATACGGCAGGGAAAACCAACAGAGACGGCATATAACGCAAAACCGACATATACCGTTTGACCTTGCTGCTGCTATCGCTACCGCCAAGACGAGCCACACAGAAGTAGACCGACAGGATACTGTCTATCATCACTACGAACGATATATCGAGCAACGAGTCTTGTGTGGAGAGTAATTGCTGCACTTGCAGTTTATTGAGCTCTATGGCATAGCCGTGCGAGACGAAGACAAAAACACCAAGAAGCAGACAAAAGCCGAGCCTATACCAACGATTGGGTAAAAGAGCCGTCATAAAAAGGCTTTTCGCCAATGCCAACAGGGAGAGTATCAGCAATATATTGTCCATTAAAATGAAAAATGGCAGCTATAGTTTTGACGAAAAACTCTTGTATAGAGCTATCTCACTCTATACAAGAGTTCAATATTTAAAAACTAAAACAAATGATGTCGTTTTTGAATTTATTTTCCGACGAATGGGTATTCGTATTCGAATTTGGGATAGATTTTTTTAGCTTCGTCATTCTCAAATCCTAAGAATTTAACCTTTGCATACGTTTTACCGTCGGCACATCTTATTATAAATACATTTTTATTTTTAATGCTATATACAGGAGGCATTTGATCAAGTTGCAAATCGAGCCATTTCTGTAACTCTTTGTTGTGGGAAGTTACAATAACATCCATTGACGGCGTTAATTGTCCGATTTCGTCTGTAACAAACTTATCGTCTTCAGGGATTTGAGCCTGTTCCATACTTTTTACCTCCGACATAAAGACTCCTCCTTTACCGTTCTTGTCGCTATTGCTGTCGCCGCTATTGGTACGTGTATAGAATCTACAAAAAGCAATGTCCCAATCCAATCCCTTGGGACTATCGATGATACTGTCCTTATCAACCTTTACTACCTGTCCGGTAGCAAAAGAGAAATATGTCCATTTCTTCGGAGCCGCCGCATTTAGCTGTACGGTGAACTTCTGAGGTTTTACCTCTTTTTGTACGGTTACTTTGATATTCTTCGTATCCGAAGTATTTTTGGTATCCGTTACTTTGACTACGGCTTCACCCATTTTGTCTTTTGCCTTTATAAAAACAGATTTACCGCTTACCATTACGGAAACTATCTCCTCGTTGCTCGAGGTTGCACTGTAAGTGCTGTTCCCAGTAATATCCACATATACGCTCTGTCCTAAACCTATCGTAAGTTCTTCTTTAGACAGAGTGAAACCTTTGACTGGGTCTTTTTCTTTACAAGACGTTGCCAATCCAAGTGTCAGGCACACAAAAAGTGCTGCAGTAAAATAAGATTTTAACTTCATAATTTTGATTTTTTTTATTTTGTTTATGATTTTATAAAATGTTTTTATTTTTTTCTTTTTCTGATAATTACAAATGTTACCAACAGTACGGCAATAGCTATCGCCACCACGAGCAAGATAGCACCGCTATTGGTTTTGGACTCGTCGACAGTAGGACTGTCGGCATTATCTTTTTGCAAAACGACATTCTTGGCGTCCTTATCTGCCACGGCGACCTCTCTGGCTTGTGCTATGCTCTGTTTATAGTCTTTTGCCGTAGCGGGGTCGGTATGTGAGGCAATAAAATCTTTGAGCTTGGCGTTGTCGCAGACAAAGCCCGAGCACGAAGGTGAAAACTGTTTTACAGACCGAGTGTGCTCGGCGACGATGTCGCGTATCTGCTCGTCGGTTGCCTTCCAATATCCTTTGCGGACGGTCTCGAGCATAACGGCAGTGATTTCCTGCATAGTAGCAGGGTTTTGCTTTTCGAAAAACTCTTTGACGCCGAGGTCGAATTTGTCTTTTACGTATACGTTGTAAATCTCGTCCCACAGTTCGTTGTCGATAGCCGCAGGCTTCATCACGTTCCAAGCGTAGGTGTTGCGGACGGTCTCGGCAAAGACGGCAGCCGAGGAGGCTTCACCTTTCATCTTCTCTTTGATATAAGTGGGGTTGAGTATAGTCGTACGAGCCTCTACGCCGATAGCCTCTTTGACCTCCTGCATCCTTACATTGCTACGGTTGCGGTAGTCGCTCAGGTAGGCGTCGGGGTCTTTGCCTGTAACGTTGCGTGCCGCCAAGTTGATACCTCCCATAAACTCATAGACGTGGTCGAGGCTGAGAGCTCCCCAAGTATTGCTCTGGCGAGGCTGTATCACCACATCGGTGCGTGTGAGAGCCGCACGGAAAGCAAATTTTCGGAATTGCTCCCAATTCTTCTCGCTACCGTAGAAAGCACCCATATTATTGATGTAAGTATCGGCTATCTCCGACTCTTTCTCCCAGCGGTCGCCGCTCTCTACCATACCCTGTATGCCTGTGCCGTAGTTGCCGTTAAGTCCGCCGAAGACGCGGTACGTGGCAATCTCTTTGGCTTCTTTTGGCGACAGTCCGTTGTCGAGCAGCGCACGTTGTGCTTCGGCTACTCCCTTTGCTACAAGGTTGTCGTACTCATCGTTTTTGGCTTCGGCAGCCATCTCTACTGCCCTATTGATGAGAAATAGACGCGATGCAGCCAAGTCTCGCAGCTGTCCCGAGGTCTGTACCACGACGTCGATACGCGGGCGACCGAGCTCAGCCGAGGGGATAAGTCGTATATCCGACACTCGACCGAAAGCATCGCGTATAGGCTCTACTCCGAGCATATACAATATCTGTGCTATGGTAGCACCTTCGGTCTCGATAAATTCGCCAGACCACAGAGTGTAAGCTACTTTACGGGGATATTCGCCGTTATGACGCTCTCGGTAGAGGCGTATAGTATTGTTTGCCAACTTCATACCCTTATCCCAAGCAGCCTCCGAAGGTGTTGCCTCGGCGTTGATAGAGTAGAGGTTGCGTCCGGTAGGCAACGAGTTGGGATTGGCTATCGGGTCTCCACCGGGCGAGGGCGACGTATAACCACCAGCCAAAGCATTGATATTGCTTCGCATTTCGGCTTCGGGGCTTTCGGTAAGATATTGCCTGTATTTGCCTACGTTTTTCACAGTACGCTCTATCTCGAGTATAGCCTCGAAGAGCTGTTTGTCTTGCTTGGAGTAGTTTTTGGGTTCGGGCATAGAACCTCCTGCTGCCATCATATTAGACGGCATACCTCCGCCCTTAGCGTTTGCCGCTTTTTTGCCCATATCGGAAGGGTGCTGAGGCTTGGCAGCCGATGTGGATTTTCCCGCCTTAGGCATATCTTTGGGTATATTCACAGGGTGGCTTGCCGACTGCGGCATAGAGCCTCCCATCGATTGCGAGTGCTGCTTCGGCATATTTTGTGGGTGCTGCCCTTTGGGCATATCCTTCGACATAGCGTGAGGCATATTACCCTGCTTGCGTACGTCGGTCATTCCTTTTGTCTTCATACCCTTCGACATAGCATTGCCTTTTTTCGACCCACTCATACCCATCATAGCTGCCATCATACTACGGGGACGATTGCCGGCTTCGGCATATTCACGTGCAAGCCTGAGCTCGTCGGCAGTTATCTTTGCCGTACGACAGATAAACTCGTCTGTCGCCAACGAAGGCTGCTTGAGTAGCTTACCGACTACCTCGCGTGCGGGATTCAGATATTGTTTTGTAAACAAAGCCTTATCTTCGGCAGCATCTATCGAGGTGCGTTTCTTTATCTTGTCGAGCGACCAGAGGCTGTAAGCTATCGGGTCGGTAGCCATAGCGAATACCGACGACGTGATGCGGGCAGGTTCGTAAGGTACACCCATTGTATATAACTGCCCCGTTATCTTTTCGGTGGCTATCTCTTCGGCAAAGTTTTCGATGCGTCGTATCTCCTGTTCGGTATACGGCTTGGAGAGAACGCTGTCGAGTTCGAGGTCGCGGTGAATACCGAGTTTGACGGCATATCGCTTGACGGCAAGCGACGCTTTTTGCAGTTCGGCAGGCACGGATTTGTCCGATGGTTTGGGAGACGTTTTATTTTTGCTTTGCTTAGCGGTATAATCTTCCAAATCGTTGTTGTAGATTTTCAGAGCCTCGGTAAGTTCGCGATACAGTCCGCGTACATTGCTTTCGAGGAACGGCGGCGTAAGATACGAGGTAAGAGTAGCATACGAACGTCTTTTGGCGATGATACCTTCGCCGACATTACCGATAGTATATATATATACGTGTGGAACGGAACCTACCAATCTGTCAGGCCAGTCGTTACTCGACAGAGCAATCTGTTTGTGAGGAGTAAACTCGAGGCTGCCGTGCGTACCGAAGTGCATAAGCACATCGGCTCCGAAGCCATAACGTGTCCACAGATACGAGGCAATATATGGATGAGGTGGGGCTGCATCGGTACCGTGCAGTATCTTGAAAGCATTGGCACCCGACCCTGCGGCGTTCTGCGGGAGTACTACGACATTACCGAACTGTACGCGAGCGATGCCGAGCTTACCGTCGGCAGTAGCCATATATTGTCCGGGGAACTCGCCATTGGCGTCTACTACCTCTTTGTACTTATCGGGGCGAAGGCTCTTGGCTACCCACGCCTCGTAATCTTGTTTGCTGATAAGCAGAGGGTTGCCTTTTTTCATAAACTCGGCTATTGCCCCCTCGGCATAAACACCGAGAACGGCACCCTGCTCCATTATCATTTTTTCGAATTCCTTATGATTAGCAGGCAGATTGTCTACCTTATATCCTTCGGCTTTGAGGCGTTTGAGCAAGTTATACAGTGATGGAGCCACCTCCATTCCTCCTGCACTCATCACGGCACCGTGTCCTGCTCCTTTGTAGTAATAGATAGCTACGCGTTTTTCACTGTTCGGCTTAGTTTTCAGTGCTAGGTAGTTCTTTACCGTTTCGACAAAGGTCTCTAGCCTCTCGGGGACGGCAAACGAGTGCTGATAGCCTTCTTTGTCTTTGTACTGTGCAAACAGTGCAAAAGAGCGTATACCGCCGTCTATCTCGGGCATAGCCACACTCTGCGAGAGGAATCCGCCCCATATACCCATAGGGTCACTCTCCCACTCGTCTACAAGGCGTGTTACGGTAAGAGGCGTGATGAGGAGTATATTGCGTGCCTCGAGCCATTGTACCATATCGTCGCCCATACGCCCGTGAGGCAGGTTGATGACCATATCGGGATTTATATCGGTGATATACTCTTGCAACTTCCTGTATGCCGCTATCGGATAGACATTCATACCTGCTTTCTCGAGAGCCAATATCAAATCACGAGGGTCTACTATCTCTCCCGTAACTACTACTCTGGGGGCACCTTCGTGCCAGAGGTTTTCTTTCTTGAGCCAAGCTTCGTAGTCGGCTACCGAATTAAACTCAGGGTCATCGGCAGAGTCGTCGTTGCCGAGATAGGGGTGATAAATGATGTCGAAAGCCTGTTCGACAGGAGGTTCGGGGTCGTAGACAGATACCTTTTTGCCATCGATGTACTTACGCACATAGTTTAGCAGACTGCGGTAATTCTTTTTGCTGCCTCCGCCGATATATTTCTTTATTACGGATACTGTTGCCGAGTCGAGGTTACAAATATTATTATCGGGATTCGTAGCCATAGAGGTGTATATAGGTATTCCCTTCTCGGCAATTTTACGGAGTTGAGCCCGCTGTTCTTCGACTATACGCAATCCCATTCCGTTTACAAATACCATATCGTAACCCGAGAGTTTACTTAGGTCTTCGACAGATACCTCTTTAATCTTAATCCACGAATTGTTGTTTAATTTGTGGTATTTGCCCAGTGCTGCAGCCTGATAATTGACAAAGGCTATTTTGGTGGGCGACACCCATTTACAATACCCGAAGATGGCTGCCGCAAGTACAACGGCAACGATAATTATCGATATATATAATTTCTTCCTCATATAAATATTTTATTTTTTCTTGTTTTTTTAGATTCCTACCAATTCTGCAATATTAATAGATAGATTTGCAATCAGTTCCATACCTCGCGACAGAGCTGAATAGGGGTCATTAGATACATTTTTGCTTATGTTGTTGAATAGATTGTCTATCCCGACATTGAGTCTGATCCCGCGAGGGAAGAAACAACCCATATTGAGTTTCCATATCATCTGCGGCTCGAAGTAGCTCATCACCAGCGACTTTTTTCCCCCGACCACTACATTCGACCAATACGAGATACCGCTCAGCCATCTGCCGTTGAGACCACCCGTAATAAGAAATTTGCCGAACTTACGGTTATAGTTTGCTCCCAAAACAACCGTATGCGGACGAATCATCGAGTAGCGGCGTCCATCTATCGTCGCATCGTCGTTTACATACGAATAGGCTCCGCGTAAGGTTATATTAAACGGGAGGCGAACCTGCATATTAACGTCGGCACCGAACACCTTCGATATACCGTCTGCATTTTTGTAGGTCTGGTCGGGGTATTGACCCGGTCCCTTGGATATGCTCGTATTGACTATCAGGTTTCTGTATTGTGTGTAATATCCCGATACGGAGGTATTGAGCGAACCGACCGTGTACTCGGCAGATACAGAGAGCTGGTTACTTGTCTCGGGTTTCAGGTTGGGGTTGCCGAGCAACATAAACATATCCTGATGATTCCATTCGGTATAGAGCTCTTTGAGCGACGGCGAACGGAACCCGCCGGCATATCCTCCGCGAAAAGCCAAATTGCCGAGCTTGTACATAGCCGACAGTTTCGGACTCAAGTGCATTCCGTAACGAGAGTGTATATCCATACGTACTCCGCCAATGATACTCAAACGGTCTGTTATCTGGTAATCGTCCTGTGCGAAAAGTACATAGTTTTGTACATCGTGCGAGGTTGTGTCTTTGAAATGATGATGAAGAAGACTCTCGGCGTACGCCTCTGCTCCGATATTAAGATAATGACGGTCGAGGAAAAACAGTTTGTAATTCAACTTGATGTTATTCTGAATATTATCGTAATTCCTTTGAATACGTTTCGTTATCGGGTAATAGTCTTCTTTATAAAAACGGTCGTGATTGACGGAGGCTTCCAATATATTGTTGTCGTCGAAGATGTACCTGACTTTACCATTGAAGGCAATGCCCCAGAAGCGGTCGGTATGTTTCTCTTTTTCTCCGATGTCGAGGAAATCTCTTATCCTGTTGAAGTATCCGTTTACTTTTAGTTCCGTACTCAGACGCTGTGTAAAGTCATATCCTATCTTTTGTTCGACAGACATATTCTCGTAGCCTCTGACCTTTACCGAGTCTTTTACCTTTACAATAGAATCGCGTCCGTCGGGTAACTTAAAAGTCAATGTAGCCTCTTCCCTGTCTCGTATTACATAGGGATTATGTTTGCTGTACACAGCCGAGGTAAGGGCGGAGAATTTCCTCAGACGCGTACCGAGCGACAAGGAGTATTTTTGATCCCAAAATCGAGATAAACGAGCCGATACATTGCCGACGAATGGACGATTAGCCTTTTTGGTAATGATATTGACGACGCCGCTCAGGGCATTAGACCCGTAGAGAGTAGACATTGCTCCCTTCACTATCTCGATGCGTTCGATATTGTCTATCCCTATCCGATTGAAGTCTATGGTCTCCGAAGCTCCTTCGCCCGCGATACGCTCTCCATCAATAAGGAAGAGCAGATAACGCCCGTACATTCCTTGAAAAGACATCGCAGGCAGCCCCGAGCCGTGTGCCCGCCCGAACTGCAAACCGGGCAACTCGTACTCGAGCAGACTTTTGAAGTCCTGCGGGTCTACTCGCTTTATCTGTTCGGCTGTGATGACACGTGTTATCACAGGCACGTCTTTGAGCATCTTCTCCGACTGCGTACTGGTAACCACCACTTCCGACAGGTCGTTTTCGGACATATCAAGCGTAATATCGAGATTGAGGTTTTCGGTTACGTCTATTTCGAGCGTCTTGGTCTTGTAGTTCTGATGCGATACCCGCAGACGGTAGCTACCGCTGTTGAGTTTCAGATTAAACGTTCCTCCCACACCGGTCGATATAGTAACATTGGTACCAACCACAGCTACCTGTGCATAAGCTATAGGTTCTCCGACAGTATCTTTTACTACACCATATACGGTATGTCTGTGTGTTTGTGTATTTGCATAAATACCAATACTACACACAGTTAATATTAAAACTGTGATATATTTCATACAAACTATATTTAACTCTCCAAATTCCCGCGAAATTCGGAAGTTTTACATTT
>ERZ772960.1772-NODE-1772-length-16650-cov-3.027900_pt1 | contig 16650 bp, 10 predicted proteins | sample MGYA00580678_ERZ772960 | MGnify/ENA primary metagenome ERZ772960 (study PRJEB29015, sample SAMEA2737930) | human oral metagenome | biome: human oral; feature: human-associated habitat; material: dental | place: China | collected 2059 ... | reverse complement strand
GGTCCCATGAGTTTCCCCCCTTCGAAGTAATACAGCGAACGCAGGAAGAACAGCTCGCCTTCGCGCGATTTAGCTACATCCGCGGCTATATCTTTGGCTTTCTTCAGGGCTCTCAATGCAATATTACATCGCTGTACCCCTTTATAGGTCCATTCCCATTTTTGCCGTACGTAATCGTTCGTCGTGAGCGGAGCATACGTTTCTATTTCGTTGATAACGGATTGGTCGCCGGCAGACGAGCCTTTGTTGGCATCACCGCCGATAATACTGCCGAATACCCAGTTAAAGGGCGTCGCTCCCCAGCCGTTCTCCGTCAGATTCGCATATGCGTTGGTCGTAAGCAATTCTACCCCCTGCGCGTTTTCCAACATGTCACCTGAAAAGCTGCCCTGAGGATCTTTGTAAAGAAAGTTTTCGCCGCATGAAGTCATCCCCAGAACTGCGGCTGTCAGAGTGATGGTATATATAATTCGTTTCATGATGTTATTTTTTAAGATGATACATATTTACTTCAGAATACCAGATTGACACCAAAGATAAATTTGATGCTGTTCGGAATTCCCCCTACGTCGATTCCTTTTTCCAAATCGCCACCCGAAGCCGTTTTGTCACGGTTCGTTACTTCAGGGTCGATTCCCTTATAGCCTGTGATCGTCAGTAGATTCTCCGCTTGCACGTAGAAGCGCAGGTTCTCGATCGTCGCTTTCCGGAGCCAGTTCTTCGGGAGGGTATATCCCAATGTAATATGCTTCATCCGTGCATACGTTCCATCTTCCACATAGTAGGAGTTCGCATTCGTTCCGGATTTGTTATCCTGTTTGTCAAGGATCGGCAAAATGGCATTCTTCTTGCCCGGTTCCCATGAGAGATCGCGCATACGAGACGAACGGTTCCCGTTAAACATCCAGAAGTCGGTAAAATACTTGGCTCCGTTGAAGATTTCGTTTCCGACACAGGCATACCAGAACATCGAGAAGTCAAATCCTTTATAACCCAGTCCGACATTCAACCCCGCCGTAAAATCGGGATGCGGTGAGCCAAGCACATCACGATCGTTGGTCGTAATCTTACCGTCGCCATCTACATCACGATATTTGAATTTACCGATATACGTTTTCGGGTCGAATTTCCCGGCCGTTTCACCCAGCGGAGTCAATGCCTTTACTTCTTCTTCCGACTCATAGAATCCGTCGATCTGATATCCGTAAAATTCACCGATCGGACGACCTTTCATCGTACGCGAAACCGGGCCTGAAATACGGTCGGAGTAGCCATACTTGGCCGCCTTGTCCGAAACGCCAATTTTCAAGACCTCATTTTTATAGGTAGAAACGTTCAGATTGACATTCCACGACAGATCACCGTTTCTGTCCTGATAGTTGATCATAAAGTCGACTCCCGTATTCTTCATGTCGCCGATGTTGATGTACGGTTTGTCTGCTCCTCCGGCCAGATTTGAATAAACGGCCTCAACCAGCATATCCGTACTTTTCTTATACCACCATTCTATATTGGTCGAGAATTTACCTTCGAGGAAGGTGGCATCCAAACCGATATTCGTCGTTTCTACGCGCTCCCACTTCGTATCCGGGTTGCCGAAGGTACCCATCCGGTAACCGAGCTGAGAAGATGTTTGTCTGCCAGTGAAGTCGTAATTCGTGCGACTGGGATTGGTAGAATAAGTTGAAATAAAGTTCGTAGCTCGCGGGAAGGTCGAGTTACCGGCCTGTCCGTATCCGACACGCAGTTTCAGGTCGTCGAGCCATTCGAAGTCTTTCATAAACTCTTCGGACGAGAGACGCCATGCAGCCGAGACAGACGGGAAGGTTCCGTAACGGTTCGACTTGGAGAAACGCGATACGCCGTCGCGCCGTACCGTAGCCGTCAACAGGTATTTATCGGCAAACGAATAGTTGGCGCGTCCGAAAATACCGAACGAAGCATATTCGCCTTTGTAGTCGGATTCCGCTCTACGGAAATTATTGTATTCACCCATATCCAAGGTCCAGGTTCTGACATCGTCTTCGTAAAGGTAATTCCGGCGATATCCAAGCATCTTCCGTCCTAATCCGTCGCGAACGGCTTCGGTACCCACCAGTAAGTTGAGTTTGTGCACTTCGTTGAATGTCCGATTGAATGTTAACGTATTGGTCCATACCCAGCGGAAGTTAAAGCCGGCTTCTTCGGTCAATCCGTTCGCCCCGGGCGATTCGGAGAATTCCAAATCTTTTTTCGACATGCTGTAACTGTAATTTCCAGTATAGTCGATACCGAAGCTGGTACGGAAGGTCAGGTCTTTCATGAAATCTACTTCGCCCCAGATGTTTCCGAAAATGCGGGTATTCGACCAGTAATTGTCTTTGTTTCGAATAGCATCAGCCACCGGATTGATAAAGTTTCCGGTACCGGCGATTTTCGAACCGGCAAAATGTCCCTGTATATCGTAGACGGGTACCCACGGTGAGGCGCGGTACGTCCACGAATAAGGGGTGGCTTCGTTCGATTTTTCATTCAGACCGTTATCTTTTGTCCATGCGTATGTCAGGTTTTCCCCCACGCGCAACCAGTCGCGCACATTATACGATGTATTGGCGCGGATCTGATAACGACGGAAATACTGGTGAATGACCGTTCCTTCCTGATCGTAATAATTGGCCGAGAACAGGTAAGAGCCGTGGTTCGAACCGCCTTGCAAAGAGAGTTGATGGTTCTGAATCACTCCGGTACGGCTTAATTCGTTCCACCAGTCTGTTCCTTGGGCATCCCAGGGAACCATTTGATTCGCCGGATAACTGTAATCGGCAGGGTTCAGTTGCTGCCCCTCTGCTCCTTTGGTCGAGAGATAATTGGGGATGGAAGGGGTGGCTCCGGTGCCGAATTGCTTATGCGAGGGCAGATCGTTGCTGTTTCTGATTTTGTAGCCATTGGCTTGTGCCGCCCATTCCACGTTCAGACGGTCGGTGGCATTCAGAACGTCGTACTTCTTGCCGGTCGTTGATCCGCCGATGTACGCGTCATAGGTCAATTTCGGACGCTGGGCGGTTTTCAGTCCTTTTTTCGTGGTGATCAGGATGACACCGTTCGAGGCCTCTGCTCCGTAGATCGCGGCCGAAGACGCATCTTTCAACACCTGCATGCTCTCGATGTCGTTCGGGTTGATGCTGTTGAGGTTCTGGTTACGGGTTGACACTCCGTCGATCACGTAAAGCGGGCCGTTATCATTGACCGTACCGATACCGCGGATACGCACCATCGACTTCGAGCCGGGCGAACCGGTGGAACCGATCACTACGCCAGCGGCACGTCCCTGCAACTGCTGAGTAGCCGAAGCCGAAGGTGTTTTCAACAACTCGTCTGCATTCACCACAGCTACCGAGCCGGTGATGTCCTTCTTCTGCTGGGTACCGTACCCTACGACTACAACCTCCTGTAGCTTTTGAGTGTCTTCTTTTAAAACCACTCTCGATAAATTGTTGGACGAGGGCAGTGTTTGGGAAATAAAACCGATGTAGGAGAACGTCAATTGTGCTCCTGCCGGTACTTCGAGTGTAAATTTGCCGTCAATGTCGGTGATCGTTCCCGTAGTTGTACCGGAAACGGATACGTTCACTCCCAGCAAAGGGACGCCCTGTTCATCCACTACCGTTCCTGAAACGGTTCTTGACTGCTGCGTAACGGCAACAGTCACATTCTCTGCATACGACGAAAAGGAAGGCACTCCTGTTGTAAGCAACAGGCCGAACGCCATGCCCATTCCGTGTTTCAATACTGATTGCTTGTGCATCATGGTACAAAATGAAAAGATTAATTAAAGATTGTGTTTATAATTCGTACTGTCTGCAAAAGACGACTTGTAGCTTTGCTTCCGTATGAACGTTTCAAAAAAAGAAAAACCACGACTCGTCTTTTTTGTAAGACGGTTCAAAGTAAAGGATATTTTTTTAAAAGTGGCATTTTTTTGAAAAGTAAAAACTATGTTATTAAACATGATTTTTCTCGTTTTATCTAATAAAAAATCATAATGTATTATATCTTTGCAACTTCAAACAAACAGAGAAGAGAAATAAAATGGAGTCGTTGCAATATGATGCCTCGCTGTTTTCGCTCAGGGATATCATCGAATATGCGGGAACGATCGTTTTTGCCATCAGCGGTATCCGGCTGGCGGCAGCGAAGGAGTTCGACTGGTTCGGGGCGTTTGTGGTCGGTCTTGTTACGGCCATCGGTGGCGGGACGCTGCGCGATTTGCTGCTCGGAGTCACTCCGTTTTGGATGCTCAGCCCGTCATACATGTACTGTACCCTGCTGGGGATGGGGATTGTGTTTATCTTCAGCAAACAGCTGGTGCGGCTCGATACGCCTTTCTTTATTTTCGACGCGATTGGTCTGGCGCTTTTTGTCGTCATCGGCGTAGAGAAGACGCTGGAGCTGAATTATCCGTTCTGGGTGGCCATTACGATGGGGACGATTACAGGTATCGCCGGCGGAGTGGTGCGTGATATTTTTATCAACGAAACGCCGCTCGTCTTCCGGCAGGAAGTCTACGCACTGGCCTGCGTGATGGGAGGGATTGTCTTTGCTATCTGTTATACATTAGCTTATAGCAATGAGGCATGCGAGCTGCTTTCGTCGGCCACGATCCTGCTGATACGCATACTTGCCGTCAAATACCATTGGAGGCTTCCCAAAATGAAACATTGAAAGTGCTTTTCATTAACTTTTCGAGGTGTTGATCGGGGGCAATAGTATGCCAGCTTTGCCATGATACCGCTACGAATGAAAGACGTATCACGTATGTTTGACTCATTATGAAATGTACTTTTCATTCCTCAGAGAGATATATGACTGCTGAGCGGAAAATGCTTAAATCATCGATCAATGCTTAAACCGTAAACTGATCAATACTTCCGATGGACGTAACTTATCTGTTTGCGTAACCGTGTTTATCGTGTTATAACCACTGATGACATGCAGTTTCCGGTTGAAGATATTGCTCCAGTCAAGGATGAGGGTAAGATGTTGAAAATCATATTGGATACCCAAGTCGGTAAATAATAGGTTCGATGTCGATGTATAGGGAGCTTTGATGTAGAAATGCTGCAGGTTACATGTGAAGAAAAGTCGATCGGTTGCTCCGAAATAAGTATACAACCGATGGTTGATCAGAGGAATGTATGAGTCTATAGGCCTATGATTCATGCTTATTCCCGAAAAAAAAGCATTCATCATATAATCGAAATTTAGATTGCGTTTAGCTTTCCACTTCAACGATGGTTCCACACCGAATGAGTGTTGAGTATAATTGATGCTCGATCCTTGCTGTTCCACCACGGATTTGCTTTGATTATATGACAAATTTATACTTGCTGTGAGCGAGATTTCCATAAATAATTTAGACGCTGACAGGGTATTGATCCAAAAGGAAGACAATCGGTCTTTTTGCTCCCACCATGAGAAAGTGTAGATGTCACGAACAAAGCTTGCTGGTATAAGATTGTCTTTATAGAGGGAATAAATAGTTAGGTAGCTCATCTGAAGAAAGTGTGAAATGTTTTTATAAAAAACACCAAAGTTTATGCTTTGCGAAGCATTGAACTGTAATGCCTCGATTCCTTTTGAAAACAAATTATATCGTTCGAGCACATAGCCTGTTCTCATCTCGTTGAGATCGCCGTAGTAGGTGGTGTATGAATATCCGGCATTGAATTTGAAATCTCCGCTGGGGGCGAACATTAAACGAAGGCGAGGATGGATATAGGTATATGTTGCTTTCTTCCCCGAGTAATTTGTTCGCAGGTGATTGGCGGAGGCCGACGATGAAATCGTCCAACTCCGGTAATTTATTCGGTACGAAGGCTCTACATAAAACCGAGACGTGTGCCACGTAAGATCGTTAACGAAGGTATCTGTCACCAGCGGACATGGTGATAAATCTGATTCGATTTTTTGCCCGGTCCATGCGATACCACATTTCAAGCCGAAGGATTGGTCGTGTTTTTTGTAGTTCAACGTAATATGCGTGTTGCTGAAACCTTCACTAAATCTGCAAGATTGACCGACATTGCCAGCTCGAAATAGCGGCAAACTGTCGGATGAGGAGAGCATCAACTTCTGTGGGAGGTGTGTGTATTCGGACTCATTCTCGATTCCGGCCGATACGTTGCCAAGAAGTCGGAGTATCGAGGTGTTATTTTTCAGGTGCACACGCGGAAGATGTATTTTCTGGCGTAGTGTATATGGACTGGAAAAGTCTTTCAGCTTGATGTTCAATGCGGCTTGTTCCGTCTGGCTACGGTCGCGAAGCATTTTTATCGGTTCGTGATTTTCATAAACTTGCACAGCGGCAATATCACTGGGTGACAAATTTTTGGTGGCAAGCGAATAGCGTTCTCCGAGCAAATTCATGTCTTCGATATAAAACCGGTTGATAGGTTTTCCGTCATATTGTACGCGTCCGTCACTTTGTACATGGATTCCAGGCATACGTGCCAGTACATCGGCCAGATTTCGGTCTTGCGGGCGATGAAAGTTCGACATATAGTAACTGATCGTATCTCCTTGCCGGCGGATGGGAGAGGAAATGACTTTTACCTCACGTAGCGTTAGGGACGATTCTTTGAGCAGAATCTCCGTCTGTTGGGTCTGTGCCGGTATTTTTTGCCGGTACGGTTCGTATCCCAGACGCGAAGTCGTTAGAAGAAATTCTTGTTGAGGGCCTTGTGGACATTCGAGTATAAAGCTCCCATCCGGTTGCGAATACGAATAGGCCAGAATTGTTTTTCCATCTTCAGTCATGAGCATGATATATACATCGGGAATTGGTTGTCCCGACGTCGCACATTTTAGGATACCTCTTATTTTCTGCTGTGCAGAAAGAGAGAAGATGGTAGAGAGAAAAAAAAAACAAGAAACCGTATTTCATAAAAAGATGTTTATTCCTGCTTTTCTAAGGGGATATAGGGTGTGCCACCTTTTTCACGATGCCGTTCATTTTCTCGCTCCTGCTCGGGACTAAGAAGAATTTCTCCTTTTCCTTCCAAGATAAACAGGTTGGTGAAAGTCATAAAATCGCGATAACGAAGAGCTTCCATCTTCTGATAATCTTTTTTAGTCGTTTTTTTGTAAAGCTTTCCAAATTGTGTTTTATTTTCTATCGAAACAGGCGTTTGATCTTTCAAGGTTTCGAATCCTTGTAGTTCGAACTGAAAAAGTTGCTCAGAGTCAATCGCATAAACAATTAATCCAGGAAATCCCCATAGCTTCCATGGACCTTTATTCAGCGGTATCTCTGGTGCAAAATAAACGGTCCATTTTCTTCCCAGATATATGGCTTGCGCTTCTTTACAGGCATAACCTGCAATTGTTTTCTCTCCTGCTCCAAACGTCCAAGCCGGAAGGAATCTTTTTTCATCATAATAATAGTAATCAACCAAATGTTCTATTACATGAAATTGACCAGGTTCATCCATATTATAAATCGTGGTCTTTGTACCTTTCTTAAACCGGCGATTATCCTCAACCACATCGTAAGCAGATAGCCCTTTCTTCAATCCTGCGATTTTATTTGAATCCCTGACTTGCGTATAACGGCTGTAATACTTAGATGAATTATTGCCAATATCCAAATATATCAGATCGGTCTCTACAAAATCTTTTTGCAGCGGATCTGTTTTATAAGAGAATGTATAGCTTGCCCGAAATAGGAACTGGTCTGTTGTTTTCTGTGGGAAAACAGGCTGAAAAAATAGCCATAGTATAAGTATGTGTATGGATTTCATTGATTTTGTTATTGTGTTTTTTGTTAAAAATGTGCTGGATGTGTTGTATAACATAAATATTCTGTCAACATAGGCTTGGGGTTTATTTGATGGCTTTCTTTCCTCTTATGGTCATAAGCGGCAGGAAGATCCAGAGGCCGAGGATCGACATGGCTAATCCGCCGATGGTGCCGGCAGCTAACGGAAACCAGAAGGCTTCTTTTTCCGTGCCTGCCATAAACGGGACGAAACCGAGCATCGTAGAGACGACAGTCAGGAAGATGGGGATGATTTTGGCGTTCCACGCTTTAAGATATGCGTGTATCGGAGCCAGACGTGGACGGAGTCGGCGTACACGATTGTACTCGTTCAGGATATAGATGCTGGCATTGACGGTGATACCCGAAAGCAGGATAAACGATGCGAACCCACCCTGATCGAAGTTCAGCCTAAACCAGTAAAACGTCAGAAATACCCCGATAAACGAAACAGGAATCACGAAGATGACGGCCAGCGGCTGCCTGATGGAGTTGAACAGCACTGACGAGGTGAAGAAAATGATAATAATCAGCAGCCCGAGCAGTCCGTATTGTTTCTTATCTTTATGTCCCCATCCCCATTGGGTGTCTCGCTGTTCGACGGTGTAGCCCATCGGCAGACGTTCACTGAGCGCCTTTACTTCACGTTCGAGCATCTTCCGCCCCTGTGTCCCCGAACCAATATAGTCATACTGTAACGTGAGGCGATATTGCTGGTTTTCCTTAGCCACTTCCTGCGGTGCCTGTCCCTGCGAGATGTCGGCCAGCTCGTCCAATTTGTACATACGCCTTCCCATGCGATGTGCGACGTGTCGCAAGGCCCAGATGTCGTAATGTTTCCCCTGATGACTTGCCAGCTTGATGTCTTCGCGTTCACCTTCGATAATCAGCGAACCCGCCCACATGTCTCTTGCAAAGATGGGTTGCAGCGACGCGAACAGGTCGCCCGGAAGAAAACCGTCGGCGGCGAGGCGTTCCTTTTTCAGATCGAAAGAGAACTCGCGGTAGTCATCTTTGTACCACGAGAAGTCGGAATTGATCGTTACTTCCTTGATGCGCCGGTTGAGCAGGAGCGTGTTTTTGAGCGTATCGGCCCACGCGGCCAGCTCGTCGTAATTATATCCGTAGAATTTCACGCCATAGTTGCCCGCAAATTCCCTCACGCTGTTATCGAAGCCCTGATCCTGCAACCCGTAGACGCTCCAACTGCCTCCGCCCAGCTCCAGCGCTTTGGTGATGACATTACTTTTGAGCAGGTAAGGAAAACCGCCTCGTTCAGCTGCTTTGGTAAAAAATACCCGGATGGATGCACGGCGAGGATTGGGAATATGGGTCTGAAACTGTCGTATTTCGGAGAAACTGCTTAGATAATGCTCCATCTTCTCGACGAGCGCGTTCATCTGCGCCAGTGTGGTACCGTTTGGCATCGAAGCGGTGATGGTCAAAATCAACTCTTCGTTACGGGTGAAGTAACTGCCTTGATACACTTTGTCGGCAAAAAGCCGCAACGTGCCACCCAATACTTTGTTGACAATGGGTTTGATTTTTTCCTTATACGTGGCGTTGTCGAAAATTCGGTTGTATTGTTCTGCGAATTTCGTTTCTTTTTCAATCTTGTCGGGAATCAGGAAGACAGGCAGTCCGAAAGTCAGTACGATGGCTGTGAAAGGAATCCATTTGCGACGTGAGAGCAGGCGGATCATCGCACCGTAAAAACGGTTAAACCATACAATCAGTCGTTTGGGACGCAGAGGAAACCACCGTAGAATACGCGTGCGGGAGATGCGTTTTTTCAGGCGTACTTTCTCGGCCATGGCGGGAACGAAGAACAAGGCTACAGCGAGCGACACACACAAGTTAACCATCACTACGGCAGAGAAATCCTGCAGGTTCAGGCGTATTTTTTCGTCGAGGAAAAAGATGATCGAGAGGGCGCCTACGGTTGTCATCGTCGCCGCTAACACGGGCATGAAAACGTTACGGTTGCCGTGGTGCATGAGGTGGTCGGTCATGATGATCGTATTGTCGATGATCAGGCTTAATGAAATGGTAATCCCGGCCAGCGAATAGAGTTGAATCTCCAATCCGAGGAGATAGTAGAAAATTACGGCAATAGCCAGATTGATGGTCAGACTTACGGTGATAAGGAACAGATAGCGCACGTTTCGGGTAATCAGAAGGACGAAGAGCAGCAGGATAAGGACGGTCAGGCCGCTGCGCAGGTAGATTTTGTTCAGTTCGGCATGGATATATTCGGTGGCATCGTAGCTGCTGTGTATCTCGTATCCGGGCGGAAGCAGGCGACGGATTTCGTCCATAGTCTCTTGAACGCGTTCACTGAGACGAAGCTGGTTAGCGGTTTCTTCGGCCGTGAGCGAGATGTAAATCGAATTCAAGCCGTTGATGCGGTAATAGCTTTGCGGTTCCTGTTCGGTATGCACTACTTCGACGAGCTGATCCAAGCGAATCAGTGCGCCGTCGCAGTTTTTTACGGTGATGGCTGTAGCATCAAAAGCATCGCTTCGACTGCCCGACATCAGCATGATACGCATCCATGCCGCTGTGCCGTCGGCGCTGCGCGTCTCGGCCATACCCAGAAAGTCGGTCGTGTAGTGTTGCGAAACGGCTTCACGGATGTCGTTGACGGTCATACCGAGGGCTTGCAACCGGTCATTGTCGTACATCAGTTGCCATTCCATCGGTGTGGCGCCGTGTACTTCGATCTTGTAAAGTCCGGCAATATCGTTGAGCCGGGGTTTGATATGGTTCTCGGCATATTGCTGGATGACGACGGGTACTGCGGCAGAGTTGACCGTAAAAGTCATGAAGGGGCGCGCCGCATTTTCGTCGGGGCGACGCACGGAAATGTAGGGGTACGAGACTTCGCGCGGCAAGTCGTGCCATGTTTGCCGAACGATGGTCGATGCTTCGAAGCGGGCGGCATCGATGGGCGTATGTTTGTCGAGTTCGAGGGTGACGCGCCCCCATCCGTTACCCGATGTAGAATAAATGTTCTTGACGCCTTTGATACGTGCCAGCATCGCTTCGAGCTTCGAGGTCGCCGTCATCTCGATTACGCGGGCGGAGTTATTGGGCATCGAGAAGTAGACTGTCAGACCGGGCAACGTGTGTGAGGGCGCAAGTTTGACGGGCAACAGCGGAACAAGCGCCAGTCCCATGAGCGCCACACTCAGAAACGCTACGATAACGGTAAAAGCGGATATGGATTTCTTAGCAGACATCGGATTATCCATTCATTTTCTGATCGCATTGAAGTCTATTTCGATAGTGCGGTTCTTTTCAAAATCGAAGAGGGTGAGTTTACGCAACTTGAAATAGCTTTGCCAATAGTTTTTCAGGGCGGCGATATAGTTGCGCTGCGCTTCCTGCCGACGGTTCGTTGAAAGAGTGAGACTGCTGATGTCTGCTTTGCCGATAATAAACCGTTCCTGCGTCTGTTCGTAGGCGACTTTTGCCAATTCGACGGCTTCTTCGGCGCTGCGGATCATCTGTTGCTGCATGATGAAATCGCCAACGGTCATAATGATGTCTTCCTCGAGGCGAAGTTCGTCTTGCTGCGCGGTGAGTTGCACGATATTGAGGTTGCTTTTGGCCATATTGTACTGTCCCTTGCGCACGCCCCAATCGACGAGGGGAATGGAAAGCGTAAGCTCCACAAATTCCCGCTGCGAAGGATTACGATAGACATCGCGGAAGGTATTGGCAATTTGATTAAAGCCGATACTGGCCGAGAAGCCGGCGTTAAACAGCGCTTCCTTTCGTGTTTTGTCCAACTTTTGTTGAGATTCGAGCAGTTGGCGCTTCGATTCGAGGTAGCGGGGATTATTTTGGCGGGCGTGCATGAGCGCATCGTCTGTCGAGATGGCGAATGTTTTGGGGTAGTCGGGTAATTGCAGTGTAATTTTCGTGTTTTTGTCGAAGTTCAGGTAAGCAGCGAGCGCGAACATGGTACGTTTGAGACGAATCTCGGCATTCTGAAACGAATTTTGCGCATTTACGCGGTCGAGCTTTAACGTAAACAGTTCGGCCTGCCCGATGGACGCGATTTTGTATTTCTCTTCGCCGATACGGTACAGTTTTTCGGTATTGCTGCGATTTTCTTCGGCCAGCTCATATTCAGCTTGCGCCATCGCCAAGTCGAAAAAATAACCCGCGGCGACTTCGGCCGTTTCTTCCAACTGCGAGATCAATTCTTTCTGCGCTTTTTCAAATTTGAGGGGTGCAATTTTTCTTTCCCAGCGGAAACGATTGTAACCGATCAGCTCCTGATTATATCCGATACTGACAGGAATACTGCTGAACTGACTTTTTTCGTTCTTCCCGAAATTCTGAATATAACCTAATCCCGTATGGATGGAAAATGTTCCTCCCGTAAGGTCAAAATTTTGCTTCGCGGATAAATTACCGTAAGAAGCAAGCGTCTGTTGCCGGCGATAGATGTCGATATCCTGCTGCGAATCGTACCGGTTGGTGAAAGAATGTTTATAGCTCAGCGGAGTCATGCCGAGGCTCAGCGAAGGTAAGCGATCGGCCCGGAAAGAACGATATTCCCAATAGTTAGCCATGTACATGTTCTTGGCACGAAAGGCGGACAGGGAGCTGTCGCCGGCAAGGCGCACGGTTTCTTCGAGGCTGAGGGTGACCGTGCCGGGTTGTTGCGCCGATATACGCAGGCCGCACAGTCCGCTTAGCAGAACCGCGAACGTGATAAAGCCGCACTTTTTGATTTGATCTTCGTATTTCTTTAGCGTTTTCATATCCGTTTTTTATTTTTTGATTTCGTGATACCGATGATCTGCTTTCCGATAGATAGCCCAATAAACCAACGGGATAATAAACAAACTGACGAGCACTCCGATGATCATCGTCCCGATCATGGCGAGCGCAAGGGGCTTTTGCAATTCGGAACCCAAATCGAAGGAGAAGAGCAAGGGGACCATGGCGAAAATGGTGGTCAGTGATGTCATGATAATGGCGCGCAAACGTTTGACCCCCGCTGTATGAATGGCTTCCATCAGGGGAATACCTTGCTTGCGCAATTCATTGATCATGTCGAGCTTCAAGATACTGTCGTTGATGATGATTCCGCTGGTAACGATCAGTCCGATGGCGCTCATCAGGTTGAGCGTATGACCGGTGAGCCAGAGCAAAGCGAGCGCGAAACCGATGTCGATGGGGATTTCGGCCAGTACGATGAGCGGTTGCAGGAAACTTTCGAACTGCGAAGAGAGGATAAAGTACATGAGCAGCATAGATACGAGCAGAATCACGACCAATTCGCCCAACATCTGTTGATTGGAGAAAAAACTTCCTCCGAAAACGGCTTCCCACGACGCGTCACTGCGAATCGCCTCGTCGGCTTTTTTAATCAAGGCTTCGGGATCTTTTACGTCGTAATAATTTATGGGAACGTATTCGCCATTTTTGCCGGCAACGATGGTTTTAACGTCTTCGCCGCGACTGATGCTTACCAGTGCCTGTAATGGTATGGACATGGAGGCGCGACCGGTGGCCGGAACGGTCTGCACAAGCGTCTGACGCAAGACTTCTTCGACAGTCTGCTGCTTACCTGCAAGCGAGATCGGGAGATATTGCTGATAGGAGCGTAGCGTGGCGATCCGGTTCTCGCGAAAAGCGGTGCGCAACGTGCGATATACTTCGTTATAATCGACATCATAAAGCAGCAACTTCTCCTTATCGATGGCAACGGTGAACTGCTGCTCAAAAGGAATGCCTTCGGCTTCGACCTCGGTGGCCGACTTCAGCCGCTGCTCGATATGACGGATCGCAGCGGCGTCAGGGATGTGATCGCGCTTGACAGGATAAAGCTGCGCGACGACGTCGGCTTCGGAGGTGTCGAATATTTTCTCGAAGATGTTTTCGGGAGGAGAAAACGTGATGACGGATTGTGGATAGTTCGTTTTCGTCCATTCGGCGAGGTGGCCTTTTAATTTGTCGATATCCGACGCTTTGGCCGTGCGGAAGTAAAGTCGCGCTTCGGACGGGGACAAATCGTTTTCTTTGTCGAGAAGATATTGACGGTGACCGACATAGCCGGCATGCTCGATCGTCAACGTATCGGCATACTTCATCAGTTCGCAAATCCTCCGGTTATTTTCGTCTACGTGAATGTTTTCGTTCCATTCTACCATGACCATCGTTTCGGTGTGGTCGATATGAGGCATGGTAGACTTCGGCATAACGCGAAACATCAGCACGCAAAAAGGAATGGAGAGCAGCAAAAACAGAAAGGTGACGGTTTTATGACGGAAGACCCATTCAATCCCCCGGTCGTACCATCCGAATGCCCAACGGTCGATGCCTTCTTGCACGCGCACGAAGAAATTACCGGCCGACAACTTGCGAAAACGTATGCCGTAGATGATTTTATACAACACCGGCAACAGCATAATACCCGTGAAGTACGATACAAGCAGGCCGACGCTGACGGCAAAGGCCTGCGCGAAGAAGATAGCGCCCGCGATGCCGCTCATAAATACAAGAGGAACGAATACGGCGATGGTGGTGAACGTCGAACTGAGAATGGGGGTGATTACTTCGTTCGTACCGCGTATACAAGCGTCTTCGAGGGAGGTTCCTTGCATACGGTACTGGCTGATGATATCGGTTACGATAATGGAGCTGTCGATCATCATTCCCAAGGCGAGGATAAGCCCGGATAAAGAAATGATGTTGAGCGACTGTCCGAAAAGATAGAAAAAGATAAACGAAGTCACGAGCGAAGTTACCATACTGATGCCGATTACAATGGGCGACTGGGCATCGCCCAAAAAGAGCAGGGCGACGATAAACACAAGCAGGAAGCCGAGTGAAAGATTTTCCTTGAGGTTGGAAATCGTGTAGTCGAGCAATTCGGTCTGGTTGCGGTTAATCGTAAATTCTACGTCGGGATAACTGCGCTCGAGGTCGGTAATGGTTTCGCCGAGGGACTTTTTAAGATTTTTCATCGTTTCGTCGGCTTGCTTGATGATGCCGATGGTGACGGCGCGCTTGCCGTTAATAAGCGAAAGGCCTGTCTCGGCTTGACGCACGACGTTAATTTTAGCCAAGTCTTTGAGCTGAAAAATACGTTCGTCCTTACGCAGATAAATGTTGCGGACATCATCGGGCGTGCGCAGCAGCGATGAGAATTTAATGTTGTATTCATAATAACCGTCGCGCACAATCATGCTGCCGGGCTCGATATTGTTGGCTGCCAACGTTCTTTCAATATCGTTCAAGTTGATGGAAGCGGATTTCAACTTGTCGATATCGGGAACAATCTGTACATGACGGTGCATCAAGCCTGTCATATCGGCCATCGCGACTTCGGATAACTGCTCAATGCGGCGTTTAACGATGTTATCGGCGAACTCGGAAAGATCGAGGAACTTTTGTTCGTCGGTCACGGTGTAAGGTTTGTCGTCCTTCAACGTAAGATTGAGGTAGAAGACGGGAATATCGGCGGCGCTGGCTTTGATAACGCGAGGGCGGCGGAAGTCGCGCGGAAGGTTGTTCATCGCGGCGTCGATTTTCTCGTTTACTTCGATAAAGGCGAGGTCGGTATGGGTGCCGTAGTCGAACTTTAAGCGAATGATGGCGGATCCGTCGCGGGTCTCGCTGCGAATATCGCGGAGCTTGCCGGTCTGCATGAGTTGACGGCGAACGGGTTTGACGGCGGTGTTTTCCAATTCGCGGGCGGACATGTTGTCGCCGGTTACCTGCACGGTGATTTCGGGGATGGCAATGTCGGGCAAGAGCGACACGGGCAGCGTGGCGTAGGTGATGATGCCGATAATCACGCAAGCGAGGAAAACCATCAGCACGGCAACAGGACGTTGAAGAAGAAATTTGATCATAAACAAGAAGAATTAAACGTAAATTCTTTTTACCGAAGTCTCTGCTTTATTACATATCGGACTGAAATAAGGCAGGGCTTTGTTCTTTTCACGATATTTTATTCCAATGGCGTAAACCTTACGCGTAAAGGTTTTATATAATGCAGCGCATGGAATGTCCGGATTTATTTTTTCATAGATAGTTTTCATCATATTGTATATTATATTCTTTTAGAAAAAGTAGATATTCTTCTTTAAATGTTAATCTTCGATGATGTTCTTCTTGTTTTAAAATATATTGCGTCGTTTTGTCGTGTAAAGAAGGACTTACGGAAAAACCTCCATACCCTCCTTGCCATGCGAAATGATGATAGTAGTTATCTTTCCCCTTTATCCATTTACTGCTTGAACTTTTTATTTTCTCAATTAATTTAGCTAAAGATATATTTTTTGACAGGGCACACAAAATATGAATATGATCTTCCATACCGTTAATCATGATGGGAATAGAATCCGCAGATTTAATAATGGAGCCAATATATGCATACAATTCGTGAGCATCTTGTTTTCGGATTGGGACACTCGTAGATTTTATATGGAAAATAATATGAATATAAAGTTTAGCTAATGATTGAGGCATATTTTTCTTTTTATGTCAGGCTTTCAGCCCTCCTGAATTACGTACTCGGCATTGCCCCCAACGCTCCGCTTCGCTGCACATTGGGCTAAAATAATACGGGGCTTTGCCCCTTTGGTATTGATGATATACTCGGCATTGCTCCCAACGCTCCGCTTCGCTGCACATTGGGCTAAAATAATGCGAGGCTTTGCCCCTTGGGTATTGATGATATACTCGGCATTGCCCCCAACGCTCCGCTTCGCTACACATTGGGCTAAAATAATGCGGGGCTTTGCCCCTTGGGTATTGATAATGTATTCGACATTGCCCCCAACGCTCCGCTTCGCTGCACATTGGGCTAAAATAATACGGGGCTT
>ERZ772960.1771-NODE-1771-length-16658-cov-13.883696_pt1 | contig 16658 bp, 12 predicted proteins | sample MGYA00580678_ERZ772960 | MGnify/ENA primary metagenome ERZ772960 (study PRJEB29015, sample SAMEA2737930) | human oral metagenome | biome: human oral; feature: human-associated habitat; material: dental | place: China | collected 2059 ... | reverse complement strand
ATTTTCCGGAGTTCCGCGAGCCCGCGCTCATAGGCGCGGTACACTTCCCGAAACTGTTCTGCCGGACAGCTCACCGAATAGTAGTGCGAGAGTTCGGCTCTCTCTTCCTTGACGAGCGCTATTTCCGAGAGCACATTCTGCACCAGACTGCGGAAATCACCGCTCTCCGTCTTTTTCTGCCGGAGCACGGCAGAGACCAGGGCACGCTGCTCCTCCTCGCCGATAACCTGATCCGCCTGATAGCCGTAGGCGGTTCGCAGAATGCGGAAAAAGAAGGCGTGAAAGGTCCCGAACGAGACCCCCGTCCGCTCCCTGCCGCACAGTTTCCGGTAGCGCTCCTCCATCTCCCGCGCCGCGGCGCGCGAAAAAGTGAGAACCAGCACGGACTGCGGCGCCACGCCGCGCTCTTCGGTCAGATAGCGGACACGCTGTGTGAGCACAAAGGTCTTTCCCGATCCCGGCCCCGCAATGACAAGAAGCGGTCCCTCCCCGTGGGTGACCGCTTCTCGCTGCGCAGGATTTAAATTGTCATGCTTCGCTGCTGCCAAGTTTCTTCTGTCCCTCTCTGAGCCGCGCAAGCGACTCCTCTTTGCCGAGTACATCCATAATTTCGGTTGCACCCGCCGGTGTCATGAGCTTGCCGGAAAGTGCAATGCGGAGCGGCCACATCACGAGGCCGGTCTTATAGCCCTTCTCCTCGCCGTAAGCCTTTAAGAGGGCAAAGAGCGTGTCGTTATTCCAGTCCGGAAGTGCTTCGAGACGCGGTAACACCTCCGCGAGAATCTCGCGCGAGCTGTCCGCGGTCGACTTTGACTTTTTATTCACAAAGAGCTCGGTCTCATAGGCCGGAACGGCATTGAAGAAGTCCACCATCTCCCGGATGTCGAGGAAAGTCTCGACGCGCGTTCTGACCATCTCCGCGATTTTCTTTAAGTCCAGGGGCTTCGTCACATACTCTTTGAGATACTTTTCCGCGCGCCGGTAGAATTCTTCGGGCGCCATCGCCTTAAAGTATTCGCCGTTCATCCAGCGGAGCTTGGTCATATCAAAGACCGCCGGCGACTTCGAGATGCGGCGGTAATCGAAGACCTTTGCGAGCTCTTCGAGGCTGAAAATCTCCCTGTCTCCCTCGGGCGACCAGCCAAGCAGCGCGACAAAATTCACGACCGCCTCGCTCACAAAGCCCTGCTCGATCAGATCCTCGAAGGAGGCGTGGCCGCTCCGCTTCGAGAGCTTCTGGTGCTGCTCGTTCGTAATGGTCGGGCAGTGCACATAGACCGGCACCTCCCAGCCGAAGGCCTCGTAGAGGCGGTTGTACTTCGGCGAGGACGAGAGATATTCCTGCCCGCGCACCACATGCGTGATTTCCATCAGGTGGTCATCGACGACATTCGCAAAATTGTAGGTCGGGAAGCCGTCGGACTTGATTAAGACCATGTCGTCGAGTTCCGCATTGTCCACCGTAATATCGCCGTAAATTTCATCGTGGAAGGTCGTGGTGCCGGTCCGCGGATTGTTCTGGCGAATCACAAAGGGCTCGCCCGCCGCAAGCCGCCGCTCCACCTCTTCTTTCGGCAGCGAGAGGCAGTGCTTGTCATACTGCATGATGACTTCGCCGTTCACGGTCTTTTTCAGAGAGTCCAGACGCGCCTGGTCGCAGAAGCAGTAGTAGGCCTCGCCCTTCTCGACGAGTTGCTTCGCGTATTGCATATAAATGCCCGCGCGCATGCGCTCACTCTGCACATAGGGGCCGTAGCCCTTGTCCTTGTCCGGTCCCTCATCGTGCAAAAGACCGGTTTCCTCGAGCGTGCGGTAAATAATCTCGGTCGCTCCCTCGACAAATCTGCCCTGGTCGGTGTCCTCGATGCGGAGAATGAAGGTACCGTCCGCGTGCTTGGCAATGAGATACGCATAGAGTGCTGTCCGCAAGTTTCCGACATGCATGCGCCCGGTGGGACTCGGCGCATATCTGGTTCTGATTTTCATGTTGAACTCTCCCTTCGCTCTGCTCGGCGCAGCTTTTCACTTATTTTAGCACGCTGTGTTTCCCCCCGCAATCGGTCTTACGCCCGCTTCGCCGAGCGCCCGCAGTAAACCCTCGCAACCCGCCGTAATCTGATCGGCGCAAGTCACAAAGTTGCCGGGTATACCAGGGATCCGCAATCTCTGCCTTTTCTCCCGCTTTCTCTGCAAAGGAGAGCAGGAGTCTCAGCTTTTTCTCCGGATCTTTGCCGAGGATGCGCGCCGCATCCCGCAGATTTCTCTGCTCCATACAAATCAAATAATCGTAATTCGCGTAGTCCGCTCTCTTTAACAGAACCGCCCGCTTCTCTCCGCAGGGAATGCCGCGCCGCTTTAATTCCGCCTTTGCGGCCGGATACATCGGATTTCCGATGTCGTAGATAATTTCCTCGCTGCTTGTCGCGGCGGAAGCGCACAGAACCTGCTCCTCGACCCCGGCTTTTTTCACGAGATCCCGCATAATAAATTCCGCCATAGGGCTGCGGCATATATTTCCCAGACAGATAAATAGAATCCTCTTCATAACACACTCCAAACTACAGGCAGACCTTGTTCCGCGCCAAAAAATCGAGTATGATTCTATCATAGGAACAGTGTAAGAATTGTTAAGTTTCCACCGCATTTTTTTGAAAGGAGTCCTGAATATGAAGAAAAAATTAATCCTCATTCTGACGCTCTCTCTCTCCCTCTTCGCAGTCGCCTGCGGCGGCAAAAAAGAGTCCGGCCCTGCGGAGAGCGGCGCGGTCTCTTCGGCAGCCGACAGTTCCGCGGCGGCAAATTCCGAAGCGGGGAGCAAAAGCGGCGCTACCGCCGCGTCCGGTGCCGCAGACGGCAGTCAGGCGGTCACTCCAGCGCCGGATGCGGCCATGGCGACCGCCTTTCGCGCGCTCAAGAAAGATATGAGCTACGCAGAGGTCGAAAAGCTCTTCGGCCGCGCCGGAACCGCGGGTGCCGCAAAGGGCAGTTATACCTGGGCGAGCGAAGACGGCACCGGAATTGTCACCGTCGCATTTGAGAGTGACCATCTGACCAATTACTCCCAGGTCGGCGTCATTGTCGACAAGAGTGCGAAGGCGACCATGGAAGCTTACAACCAGCTGAAGCCCGAGATGAGCTATGACGAGGCCAAGGCACTTCTCGGCGGCGACGGCGTTCCGGTCAGCACGAGTTACATTGCCGGTCAGGTCATTTCGTCTTACACCTGGACCGATCCGGACGGCCTCTCCTTTGCGCTGACCTTCTCGAACGACAAGCTCTCCGCAATGAATACCAACAGCTCACAGTAACGGTAACGCGAGCGGGATCTGAATTTCCGAGACCTGCCCCTTTGCAATGAGAAGTGCGATTTCAACGCGCGGCGGCTTTGACCGGTAGCCGGATACCCGAAACACAGTCTGCTCATCGGGCGGTCCGAAGACCACTCCGGACTGTGCCTCCTTCAATAACTTGCTCACGCCGTCGTAACTGCTGAACCGGGGGCTCGCGGCTGTTGCAACAATCGCAATTCCGACTTCCATTGCCTCGCGGAGCAGATTCTCCCACCAGGCTGTCTTCGACTGGCAGAGGGTCGAAAAACGCTCGGCCCCGTCAATCCAGAGCGCGAGTTCCTTTTCCTGTCTGAAATACTCCCGCATGCGCAGGGTCTTCCCACTGTTTTCGTAGGAAGCCCTGCGCTGTTTGATTTCTTCCTCGAGACGGTCGCCGAGTGCCGCGAGACTCGCGGCATCGTCCGCGTAGTGCGCATCGCCCTCTTTTGCGAGCGGATAGAGATCGCCGCCGCAATCGATCACATAGCTCTGTCCCGCATAGGCCGCATGGAGCAACAGCAGCAGATTGGTCTTTCCGCACTGCGCCCTTCCGAGAATCAGGTTGAGATTCCCGTAGAGGCAGAGGGTGCGCGGCGCAACCTCCGCTGTGTCAAGTCCCGCCGCATACGAAAACGGCTGCCGGACAGCCGCATAGCGCTCCCAAAGCAGATCCGGCGTCAGCACTTCCGGCATCACGGCGAGCGGCGTCGGCCGCCAGCCCATCGCCTTGCGCGCGCAGGCTTCGCAGCGCGCCCGGATTGCCGTGTCATAGTCCTTTTTCTCCGCCGCGCTCGCCCGGTAACACTGCAGGAAATGGATACCGTCTCGCTGTACCAGCGCCCGGCCTTTGATTTCGGGGAGTTTCAACGGACTCCGCCCGACCGCCTCGGCCGCCTCGGAGGGATCCAGCAGGAAAAGCGCAATCTTATCCTTGATATGATTTAAGAGCGAATAGCGCAACGCGCCGGGTCTGGTCGCCGTGAGCGCCATATAAATACCGACCGCCGCGCCGTCCCGCGCGAGCTGCATAAAAAAGGGTTCCAGTTCCGGCTCAAGCTCCTTGACCGCGTCGAAGTGATCCAGAAAGATGACAATTGCTGTCTCCTGTCCCGTCGCCTCGCTAAGTTTTCGCCGCTTTACCTCAGCCGTCAAAAGTGCCATGAGCTTTTTTCGCTTTTCCGTCTCATCAAAGTTCAGATAATCCGCGACATGCGGCAAGCCCCTCACGAGCGACAGGGCGCCCGCGCCAAAATCCAGAAGATAAAAGTAAACGCGCGACGGCGGGTAGCGCTCCGCGAGCGCAATGGCAGCAGTCTGCAAGACCGTGCTCTTTCCCATGCCGCCCGCGCCGAAGACTGCGAAATTGCCGTCCCGCCGGAAGTCGTGCGTGCAGATCTCTGTGCGCTGCTCTTCCGGAATGTCCGCACAGCCGAGCGGAAATGCGAGACTTTCCGTCTCATCCGCTATGCCGCTCTCCGCCGCCGGCAGTTCCAGCATGGTCGGGAGCGGCGGCAGCCATAACTTTTCCGGCAGTTTCAGCGTTCCGGCAGCGGCAACACGACAAATCTCCCGAAGCACCGCGCCGAGTTCGCTCAGCTCTTCGCGCTCCGCTGTCTCGCCGCGCCCTGCGCGGCACAGAAGTTCCCGGTGTCCGCGCGCCGTCCGCCGGTAAATCCGCCGGTCGGCCGCCTCGCCTGCGCGCCGGTAGGCAGCACCGCTGTAAGCCGACTGGAAGAGTTCGTAGAGCTCATTGTTGCCGACCTGGAGATAAGCCCGGCCGGGCTTGGTGAGTTGCGCGGCGTCCCCGGTCTTTAGCATCTCCTTGCTGTCCGCCTCGGTCTGCACCTTGAGCGCTATCTTGCAGCGCGCATTGCTCCAGATCTGCTCGTTGACCACACCCGAGGGCTTCTGCGTCGCTAGGATCAGATGCACGCCGAGGCTTCGCCCGACGCGGGCGGTCGAGATCAGTTCCGCCATAAACTCCGGCTGCTCAGCCTTTAATTCGGCGAACTCATCGGCAATCAGAAAGAGATGCGGCAGCGGTACCCCGGTTCGCCCCGCGCGGCAAGCCTCTCCGTAATCGTCAATGTGATTGACGCCGAGTTCCCGGAAGAGCCGCTGTCTTCTCGCGAGTTCGCTCTTCACCGCGATCAGCGCGCGGTAGCTGTCGCTCCCGTCCAGATTTGTGATGGTGCCGAGCAGGTGCGGAAGCTCCGCAAAGAGATTTGCCATGCCGCCGCCCTTGTAGTCGATCAAGAGAAAGCCCACTTCCTCCGGCGAGAACTGCAGGGCGAGAGAGAGAATCAGGCTCTGTAAGAGCTCCGACTTGCCGGAGCCCGTGGTACCGGCGACCAGCGCATGCGGACCGTGCGCGCTCTCATGGAGATCTAGGCAGACTGTCTCCGCTGCCGTGCGCACCCCGAGCGGCGCCGCGAGCCCGTCCGCCGCCCGGTTTTTCTTCCAGCGCGCCGCAATCCGCAGGTCCTCCGGACTCTGTGCGCTAAAGAGCTCGAGGAAACCGAGTTTCTCCGGTAGTTCCTCGCTCGTATCCCGGCGATGAATCAGCCCCGCGAGACGGCGCGCCGCACGCTCGATGGCCGCGGCATCCGGAAGCTCGAGTCGCAAGCGCTCCGTCGCGATCAGACCGTTTCTGAGGCAGAGCAAGCCTTCACCGCCGCCCTCGACCGAGACTATGGTCTTTACACTCTCCGGCAGCTGTTCCCGCCGCTCGGCACAGTAAATCAGCGAAATGCCGAGCTCCGGCGAAGCTTCGTCGAGATAGGACAGGAGACTGTGCCCCGCGAGCAGGCTCGCATCCTCTGCGACCAGCAGATACTGCGGCAAAAAATATCCGCTTTTCTTTCCCTCCCCCGCCTTCCGTTTTCTCTCTTTGATCTGCTGCAGAAGACCGCCGAGCACGGTCTCGGCCTCCTGCGTGTGGGACAGAATGTCGCTGCACCGAAAATCCTTTCCCTCGAACTGCGGACACCAGGAAAAGGCGCGCCGCAGCGCGCTGTCCGCCGCTCGGCAGAGCAGAATCATCGAGAGATCCCGGTAACTCTGAAAAAAGCAGAGCCGGAACAGATAATTCGATAGCACTGCGCGGCACAGTTCCGGCGCGCCGAGGATACCGAGCTGGGACTCCCTGAGATTCACAAATACCGGCATATCCGGTAAAGTTTCAAATTCCCGCTTTAGGGCAAGCGCCTCGAGGCAGAGCGGATCCCGCTCCCGCCTGGTCTCCTGTTCCGAAAACCGTATGGCATAGGGCGCCGCCTGCCGCTGCCGCCCGAGTACGAGGCACATGAAATCCGCATCCCGGGGACTGCGCTCATAAATTCGCGGCGCATAGCGCTCTGCCATCAAAAGCAGTTCCCGGGTCTCCGGCGCCGTCAGCCGGGCGGCCTGTATACTCTGTTCCCGAAGCGAAAAGAAACGCTTCTGCATGCGAAGCAGATAGGCCGCATAGCCCTCCGCTCTCTCCGCCATGCGCGCTTTGGCGGCCTTTTTCCCCTGCAACAACGCGATGACGGCAAAGCAGACCGTGAGCAACACGGTGCCGCCGCTCAGCGCAAACATCGAGGCGCGCCCCAGCGCAAAGGCCGTGCCGCCCATCACAAGCACTGTGCCGAGCGGCATCAGGAGGCGACGAAGCTGCTCGCCCCGCTGTACTTCCGGGAGGTTCTCGGGACGCAAAAGTTCAATGCTCTTTTGTATCGGCGGCGACAGGCGCCGCGGCGATCGGTCATAGAGCGGAAACTCGGGCGGGAGCTTCGGCTCGGCGAGGCAGGGCGGGAGCGAACACAAAACGCCCTTGCCGCAGAGAAGTAAAGTATCGCCCCGGTAGCAGAGCAGCACAGTTCCGAAAAAGAGCTTGTCCCCCGTCTCGAGCCGCACGCTCCCCGCCTCCAGCTTTCTGCCGTTCCGGTAGACCTCGCCGCGGTAAAGCGAAAATTCTCCTTCCGGGGAGAGCACGGCAAAGAGTTCTTTCCCCGGAAAGATCAGCCGGCAGGGCGCACTGTCCCCGAAGAAAACTTTCTCCCGCGGCAAATAGTAAGACTGCTCGTCGGACAACACGGTGAGAAGAGGCGCCCCTTCCTGTTGCAGCGGCGCCGGTGTCTCCAGAATCAATTCATTCCGCAGGTACAGATAGCGTTTCATTCGTCTCCTCCTGTTCCGGCTGCATCTTTTTCCGGAGTGTCTCGATTTCCGCTTCGATGCGCCGTTCCTCTGCCTCTTTCTCCTGCCCGCTCTTTGTGCGGTCCCCGGCGAGCATGCTCTCTTCTTTTAACAACGCATAGAGCTGCATCTCCGAGTCGCCGCGCCGTTTTGCCGCATCGAGCGCCTCGGGAAAGTGGTTCTGTCCGATGTAAATCCAGAACAGCAGTGTCTCCTCATCGCTCTTTGGGTGCAGCCCCGCCAGAATATGCTCGCGCTGCTCAGGAGTAAGCCCCTCCGTAAAGATGCTCGCGCGCGCCAGCATATATCTGCCTTCCGCCGAAAGTTCTCCGGGCTTCACCCCGCGGAGTGCCTCTCCGACCGCGAGATAGTCCTCTCGGAGATAGGCCTCTACCGCCGCAATCAAGTGCTCCGCCTTCCGGAATCGAATGCGATACCAGTAAAAGAAACTGCCCGCGAGTGCCAGCAGGGAGATGCTCAGCAACGGAAGTGCAATGCGACTCAGAAGAAGACGCTGCCGCGAGACTTGCACCGTTTTCTCCCGGCGTCTTTTCCGCCGACTCTCCCACTGCGCCGAAAAATAAGCCGAGAGTTCCTTCGAATCGGTCTGCCGCGCGAGTCCCGAGAGCTGCTTTTCCGCCCGGAACAGCCGCTCGCCGCCAGCCAAAAAGTCCTCATAGGTATGGCGTTTCGAGAGCAGCGAGGCCGCCAGCGCCCGGTAAGCGCGAAAGAAGTCTTCTTTTGTATCCTCTTCGGCCGCCGCATCCCGCACCAGAATGCGCGGGCACAAATTCCGGTCAAAGACCAGATTGTCCGGAGACAGTGCAAAGTAATAGTGCGCACGAGCGGCTTCGAGCGCAGCACAGTTGGCGAGCAGGCGGAATTTCTCCTCTGTCTCCAGTGCCGCAGCCGCCGCAAAATCCTGCCAGTCCTCGTCCGTCACAAAGCAAAAGAAAAATCCGTTTTCCGCCTCCTCTATCTCGCAGGGACAAAAGAGAGGATTGCTCACGGCGAGCAATCCTCTCTTTTCTCTCTCCGCGCGAGACTCTGCATTCCGGATAAAAATGCGTCTTGTCGCGTCCATCTCTCCTCCTCAGATCAGTTCGAGTGCATCTCCGCTCGCAATGCGGGCTGTTGCAAAGGACTGCGCGGTGCAGAGGACTTCACGGCAGAGGCGCGAGCGCACATAGCAGCAGTCCGCCGCCTGTCGGCTGAAAATCCCCTTGGCCGCAAGACGCTCAAGCGTCTCCTGTATCATGAGACCGTCATCCAGAATCAGCGTCTCCTCCCGCGTCTCCTCCCGCACCGTAATCATAATCTCCATCGTGATTTTCAACCCTTTCGCCGCGCATAAAAGCTCATGCCGCAACCGGAAAGCAGTGAGAGAAGCGCTACCGTTACCTGCCAGGGTTGTAACCGTCCCACTGTCTTTCCTGTGCGCTCCGGCGGTTTCGGCACTGTGTTCACCGGCACTGTCGGAACATCTCCCGGCTTTTCTTCCCGCAGTGCAAGCGGTGCCGCCATCTTCTCATAACTCTCCTTATTCGGCAGACTGCCGTTTCGTGTATGCGGCAGCTTCTTCGAAAAACTTCCGAACAGGCGCTCGTTTTCCGTCGCGCCCGCGCCGAGTTTTTCCTGCAGACCGCCGACCGCCGCCTTGACGCGCGACTCGCTGTCCTGTTCCGCCGTCGTAAACGCGCGATACAGCGCTTCGCTGTACTGCATGGCGCGCTGCTTTGCCTCGCGCTGTTCCCGGTCTGTCTCGTGTATGCTGTTCTGCAGCTGCTCCCGCTCCTGCCGCACTGCCTCGCGCTGCGCACTGCGGCGCGCTCTGCTGTCGGTCTCTGTCTGCTCGGCCGCGAAGATTGCGTTTGAAAACGTTTCACTCTCCCGCCGTATTTCCGTGAGTGTCGTCTCCCGCCGCTGTCGCATGGCCGCAACCATATCGTTTGCGACAATTTGTTTCATCGTCTCCTCAGGGAAGGCTGTCTCCTGTGTGAGTTCGCCCTCCAGCGCATGGAGCGCATCGCGTGTCGCGTTCGAAGCGCTCGCAAGCCGGTTCCGCTCCTCGCGCCAGAAACTCACATCCGCTCGGGACAGTGCCTCCGAGGGACTCGCCAGAAAAACAGCATTTGACGCAGAGGCCGTCCGCGAAAGGAAGTTCGTCGTATGCAGCACACCGGCATTGGAGTTGCTCGCGAGCTTTTCCGTGAGCTGACCGCGACTCTCTTCAATCCGAGCGCGGTAGAGCGAAAGCTGCTCCTGTAATTTCTGCTCCCCTGCCTCGCCGATGGCCTCCAGCGCGACACCTTCTTCCGCAAGTTCTTCCATGCGCTTTTCGAGTCGTTCCCGCTCATCCAGCAGACGCGTCAGGAGGCGCGCCTCCTGCTCGCTCTCGGCGAGCAGCGCATCGTATGCGCGACGAGTGATTTCGGCTTTTTGAGACGGCGCCGTTTCTTCCGGGCGCTCCGGCAGCTCTGCGTGTTGTATCCACTGCTCGCTTCCGAGCCCCTTGACATGCTTAAGCTCCTCCGCCTGATTTCGGAGCGCCGTCTGCACGGCATCCTGTGCCCCGTGAAATTCACCGAGCACCGCGTGAAAGTAGAGGTAGACGATATTCTGATTCATCCGCTCGCCGAAACCGTCGAGACGCCGCTGCAACTCTGCCCGCTCGCTCTGCGGCAGCTCCGCGGAGAGGCGATACCGCACCGTCGCCTGCTCCGGATGGCGGGAGATGCTGTCAACCTTCTCGGAGAAGTCTCCGGGAATCACGAGATACGCCGCATAATAACCGCTCCGCACACCGCTCTCCGCCTCCGGCATGCTCACAGAGACAAAGTCGGTATCCGGAAACTCCATCGCATCGGCCGCATAGTAAAGATGTTTTTCGCCGCGTCGTATGCCGTTATCCAGATTGACCACCGCAATCCGCCGGCTGTACTGTGCCGCACGGACAGGCGTCGGCGCCGCCCGGCTCTGTAACCCCGTATAGCCGCTGCCCATCGCAAATCCCGACAGAAAAAAAGCCACCATGGCCGCATACAGGCTTTTTTGCATAGACTTCACCTCCCCCGAAAAAAGAGAGAGGGCGGTTGCCCTCTCTCCCGCCGCACAGCTTGTCAGGATGAAAACTTCCGTGCCATTTCGCTGTCCAGTCTTTCGGTCGCTTCCGCCACGCCGTCACACTGTCTGGCAATGCTCTCAATGAGTTCGGCCATCTCGTTGAACGAGGGTCGCAGCGACTCAAACTGTGCGGCGAACTGCCGGCTCGCCTCGCCTTCCCACTCATCCTGCAAAGTCGTGATGAGATTGCTCATGGTCCGAATGACCTGCTCAAAGTCGCCTTTGGCTGTGCGAAACTCGGTTGCTCTGCCATGCATGGTTTCCGGTGTGACGCGAATCTGACCTGCCATTTGTTAACTCCTCTCATTGGTGCGGTTAGTGGTTACAGCACAATACTACCAACTTTACAAACTTAAGTCAAGTAATTTTGTTCATTTAATCTAGAATATTTCTCATGGTTTTTGATATTTAGTTAATCTCTGTGTTTGTTCCATAAAGCCCCTTCCGCAAGTTCTTCTTGTTTCGCGTCGCTCTGTCTATGGTGCCCGGCTCTCTGTAGCTGCCGGAGACCGCAGAAGAAGCAGAGAAGCGCAAAGCCGGCGAGGGCGAACCCGGGGAACCTGTTTTCTGCCTCTCCCCTTGCGGCTGTCCGCACATAGCTGACCGTGCGCGGCGCAGCAAAAAGCCCCGCCGCTTCGCTCCTCTTTTGCAGCTCTGCCTGCGGGGATGATGCGGTCTCCGGCAAAAAGCGGAGTCCCTGCAACAGAGATTCCCGCTCTGCCGCCTTTGCGGCCTGTCTCGCCTCCCGCTGTTTGTCCGAGCCCTCGGTAAAGAGCGGGAGGTCCGGACAGCGATCGGTATACGCCTGCTCTGCCTCATAGTCCCGCTCCCGCAAATGCTGCGGATCCAGCTGCAATGCTTCCGGCTGCTCTCCCATCTTTTGTTCTCCTCTCCGAATTTTGTCCGACTCTCGCGCTCTATAGTAATAGTTTATTTCATTTTGTTATTCACCTCAAGTCTAATGTATATGTTTAGTTCTCGAATTTTGCGCAACAAAAAAACGGCCGGAGCCGCTTTTTCGCAAATGAATAGAGCGCTCGGGGGAGAGCGCTCTATTTCTCTTGGGGGTTGTGCTTCTCATTTGTTGCATGATACAACGTTTGTCTTTCTTACAGGCATGTCCTCCTTTCTCTCGGATTTACATTGCGAGACCTGACAAATTCTCGGGCATCACAAATTGTAGGCTTCCTTCCGACATCGGCGCAACTTCGCCTTCGTCAAAGCAGATGACCAGACGGCCTTCGCTGTTCACATAGAAGCTCTGGTCCTTCTTGATTTCCTTAAAATCGTCTTCCGGAATCTCCGAACTCAGGAAGAAAACTTTTCCGGAATCTCCGGTCATTTCTGCCTGCATCTGCCGCTTAACTTCCTCACTCAGCGTCTTCAAATAATCGCTACCCGGCGCAAACAGGTCACTGAGTTGCATCAGCTTCCCGTCGCTCTTTCGAATTGTAAAATACCGGTTTGCCTCCGCGCTGTCGGCACTTTGCCGGACTTGCGTCAAACAGACCGAATACCACGCGTCACTGTCGGTCACAACTTGGGTCGAAATCTCCAGATTCGAGTACCCTTCACGCCCCATTTCCTCACGGAACGCGGCAACCTGCTCGTCCGTGATGCGCTGTATTTCCGCATTCACTTCCTCGGCACTCTTTTCCGCGCGGACGGCCTGTGTGCCGCTCTGGCTCTCCGGCTGAATTTCTCCGACCTGCACGGTCGCGGTGTGCCCGCCCTCCGCGAGCGTATAGTCGCGCACCGTCACCAGCCGGAAGTATGCACCGGCAATCGGCAGACTCTGCAGGGCGTAGGCGGTCGTGCGGTTTAAGTTCGGCAGCACCGCGCTGATTAACGCGAGGCTCGCCGCAACGCCGAGTATCGAGCGAAACCGGTGGCGCCTGATCGGCCGCACCTTGCTCTCATCCGCGGAGATTTCTCTCTGTTCCGGCAGTTGTAACGGCTGCTCCGCAGCCTCCTCTATCCAGTCCTCCGAGATATTGGCAACTGCCTCCATGATGTCCTGACTCCTCAAAGAAATTCCTCCTCTCTCAAGACAAGTGCCAGATTTTTGCGAATCCGATATAGACTCACCTTCACGGCACTCTCGCTCATACCCTGCCGAAGCGCGATTTCCTGAATCGAATCGGTATAGAAGTAGCGCCGCACGAAGAGAATCCGCTGGGTCTTGGGGAGCTTTTCCAGAAAGCGGTCAATGCAGGCCGCGAGGCGGTTTTTGTCCGCAACCTCCTCAGTGCTCTCGCTGGTCGGGAGTACGTCCTCATCGAGCTCATCCAATGCAAGCTGATACTGCTCGCTGCAACGCTTCTCTGCATGCTGTTTCCGAAACAGGCTAAGTGCCAGATTTTTGACAATCCGGCTCAAATACGCGCGGAAATACTTCGGCTTTTCCGGCGGGATGCTGTTCCACGCCCGAAGCCAGGTGTCGTTCAGACACTCTTCCACATCTTCGCGCGAGGAGAGCACCGCACCCGCCACCTTGGAAAGGTAGCGCCCGTACGCAGCTTCCGTCTCCTGTATTGCTCTCTGATCCCGCTGCTCATAGAGCGCGAGTAATTCCTGTTCCGTCATGCAAACTTCCCCCGTTTTGCTTCTCTATAAGATAAGACGCAAGCGTCCCCCGATTGGTTACTGTATTTTAGCATTTTTTTGAGAAATATTTTTCGTATCCCTTTCTCACACTGCCGCGGCGCTACGATGCCTCTGTTTTCCCGCGCGTTCGGCGAAACAGACAAACAGAGACCGTACCGACACCGCCGTCGGGATTCGAATCGATACTTCCCGTAGTTCATACTCAAGCCGCAACGGGAAGTACAGATTCCATTCTATCAGTTCTTTTGTCCGATTGCGCGCGCTGTCGGCAAAATGCAAAACAGCTGCCCGCACATGCGGACAGCTGTCTTGTCTGTAAAACTCGTATGGACTCTTACTTGAGGTTCATAACCTCTTTGACCTTCTCGATGATGTGGAGGCCGATGTCTCTCGACGCGTCGACCGTCTGTGCACCAATGTGGGGGCTGATGACAAAGTTATCGCAGGAGAAGAGCGGGCTCTGGAACTCGTCGTTGCCGCTGAGACCGCTGCCTGCGAGCTCATTCTCCATAACATCGGCAGCGTAGCCGCCGATTCTGCCCGCGCAAAGTGCCTCGTACATATCCTGCTCGTTGACGATGCCGCCGCGGCTCATGTTGAGCACGACTGCGCCGTCCTTCATCTCTGCGATTGACTTCTTATTGAAGAGATCCTTGGTCTCCGGGGTCAGCGGAATGTGCAGGGAGATGAAGTCCGACACCTTGATCAACTCGTCGATACCCATGCCCTTTGCGCCCTCGCGCTCAAAGTCCTCGGGCTTCAGGAACGGATCGTAAGCGACAATCGTCATGCCGAAAGCCTTTGCGAGCTCGGCGACACGGCGGCCGATGCGGCCGAAGCCCATCACGCCGAGGGTCTTGCCGCGCAACTCTCTGCCGACATACTTGTACTTATCCCAGATGTGGTTAACCTTGACATCCTGGTTCGCCGGAATCGTGTGACGGGAGATGTCGAGCATCTTGGAGATTGTGAGCTCCGCAACCGCATTTGCGTTGAGGCCCGGTGCGTTGAAGACCTGAATGCCCTTTTCCTTCGCATACTCGAGATCAACATGGTTCAGACCGACTGCGCAGACGCCGATTGCCTTCAGGTTCTTTGCGGCATCCAGAACATCGCGGTCAATCTTCGGATCGACGCGCATGATGAGCACATCCGCATCCGCAATCTCGCGAATCATCTCTTCCTTGGAGAGCGGCTTCCCGTCGGAAGTCTTAACATCCATGAACTTCTTCAGCTCCTCGGCAATGCCGGGATACACAGCGTCTGTAATCAGGCACTTCATCGCTACTTTCCTCCTATTTGTACAAAAACAGTTTCTTAGAAAAAAGCGACCGGAATTTGCGTTCCGGTCGCCTCAGTCTTGTTTGGTTTAACTTACAGTGCGCGACCCTGCTTAATCATAGCGTCCGCAACCTTCTCGAATCCGACAAGGTTAGCACCTGCAACGAGGTCGTAGCCGAGGCCGTAGCGCTCAGCTGCAGCTGCGGAACCATCGTGGATGCCCTTCATGATCTTGTGCAGCCACTTGTCAACTTCCTCACCGTCCCAGAAGAGTCTCTCGGAGTTCTGAGACATCTCGAGTGCGGAGACAGAGACACCGCCTGCGTTGACTGCCTTGGACGGAGCAACGATCATGTTCTTCTGCTCAAGGAGATACTTCAGAGCCTCGTTCGTGGTCGGCATGTTAGCAACTTCGATGTAGTACTTAATGCCGTTCGCAACAATCTTCTTAGCCTCGTCGAGGTCAACGTCGTTCTGCGTTGCGCACGGCATCACGATATCGACATCTTTCAGTCCCCACGGCTTCTGGCCTGCGAAGAACTGAACGCCGAACTTGTCAGCATAATCCTGAACCTTGTTGCGGCCGGAAGCTCTCATCTCAAGCATGAAGTCGATCTTCTCCTTGGTCGTAACGCCATCCGGATCGTAGATATAGCCATCCGGGCCGGACAGGGTGACAGCCTTCGCGCCGAGCTGTGCGAGCTTGGTTGCAACGCCCCATGCGACGTTACCGAAGCCTGCCAGAGCAACTCTCTTGCCCTTTATCTCGTCCTTCTCGTGCTTCAGAACCTCCTCGAGGTAGTAGACAGCACCGAAGCCGGTTGCTTCCGGACGGAATGCGGAGCCGCCGAACAGCGGGTCCTTGCCGGACAGCGCGCCGTTTGCATAAGAAGCCGTCAGTCTTCTCCAAGCGCCGAACATGTAGCCGATCTCACGGCCGCCGACGCCGAGATCACCTGCCGGGCAGTCGACATCCGGTCCGATGAAGCGGAACAGGCCTTCCATGAAGGAACGGCAGAATCTCTGAATCTCGGCATCGCTCTTGCCGTTCGGATCGAAGTCGGAACCACCCTTAGCGCCGCCGATCGGAAGCGTGGTGAGCGAATCCTTAAAGGTCTGCTCAAAGCCAAGGAACTTGATGATGGAAAGGTTTACGTTCGGAGCGAAACGAAGGCCGCCCTTGTAGGGTCCAATCACGCTCGAGAACTGGACGCGGTAGCCGCGATTCACGTGCATGTTGCCCTTGTCATCCTCCCACGGAACACGGAACATGATGACACGCTCCGGCTCGACCATTCTCTCGAGAATAGCGTTCTTCTCATACTCCGGATGTGCGTCGACCAGCGGGCTCAGCGAAGAGAAAACCTCCTCGACCGTCTGGCAGAACTCCGGCTCGTGCGAATTCTTCGCCTTAACCTCGGCAATGACTCTCTCAATGTACGGATTCAACTTGCTCATGTCACTTTCCTCCTACAGAAAATAAGATGATACAAACAATTATGTGGCAGGTTTTCCATATATTACCCACTCACGATGAAACCATTATAACACTTTTCCTGAATCTTGGCTATCAGTCTTCTCAAATTGGTTATTGTAGATAGCGATAGGCGGCCTATACCGGGTTATACGCCGACCGGCTTGCAAAAAACGTACAGCTTACAGATGGAAGAAGCTCGTCAGGAAACCTGCGAAGCCGGTGATAATCAGGCCGTTCACGAAGTCGATGAAGAGCGAGCCGACCAGCGGCACAATCATGAATGCAACCGGTGCCGGACCGTAGATGTTCGTGATTGCCTGCATGTTTGCCATTGCGTTCGGGGTTGCACCCATACCGAAACCGCAGAAACCGGACGAAATGGTAGCAGCATCGTAGTCTCTGCCCATGACATTGAAGACCACGAAGGATGCGTAGAAGTACATGACAACCGTCTCAAGCAGAAGGATGACGATCATCGGAACCGCGAGGTCCACGAGCTGCCAGAGCTTCAGATTGCACATTGCGAGTGCAAGGAAGAGAGACAGGCAGACATTGCCGAGCGCATTCATCTCACCCATCGGCATCTTGACGCCGCGCGCCTCCTGGATGTTGCGGATGATGGCACCGACGATCATAGCGCCGATGTAAGCCGGCATCGTCAG
>ERZ772960.1770-NODE-1770-length-16666-cov-14.626633_pt1 | contig 16666 bp, 13 predicted proteins | sample MGYA00580678_ERZ772960 | MGnify/ENA primary metagenome ERZ772960 (study PRJEB29015, sample SAMEA2737930) | human oral metagenome | biome: human oral; feature: human-associated habitat; material: dental | place: China | collected 2059 ... | reverse complement strand
GCGGTTACACGCAGCAGCCGGAGGCAGATCTGAAGATTACAGCGAAAAACGGCGGCGCACGCGGCGCATCGTTCGACGAACTGACGGGCGAGGCGCAGCTGAGTCATGCCGTCATTCATCTGAACAATCTTGTGGTGACGAAGTACATCGACGGCATTGCCTACACAGCAAGCGCGCATGGAGAAATCCCGCTGCGTGCGCTTACGGCAGAGCGCAGTGAGCTTGTGACCGCCTACGACGAGATCGATCTGACGATCGCCCTCGACAATGCCGACCTTTCTCTCCTGCCTGTGTTCTCCGGGCAAGTGGAGTGGGCACTGGGGCGGACGGAGGGCAGCCTAAAGCTTCACGGGACGCTCGCGGAGCCGCGTCTCAACGGAACGCTGCGCGTCACAGGCGGTGCGGTGAAGATCAAGTGGCTTGAGAATCCATTTACCGATATGGAGCTCCGCATTGACGCGCTCGGCGACAGTGTTGTCGTGCGCGAATGTACGGGACGCATGGGCGCGGGCAGCTATATGCTGACCGGGCGTATGGGGCTCAACGGTATCGACCCGTCGGCATATGATTTTACCTTTGTCATGAATGATCTTGCGGTCAAAACGTCGTTCTTCGATGGGCCGATCAGCGGATCGCTGCAGCTGACGGAGAGTGAATACTGGGGCGAGAAGCTGCCGAAGCTCGCGGGGACGATCAATATCGACCGTGCTCTTGTTACCATCCCATCGATTCCGGAGACAAGTGACGAACTGCCCCACATCATTCTCGATGTGGGCGTGACGGTCGATCGGCATGTGCATTTCTTCAGTCCGAGTTTCTACGACATTCACCCGTCGGGGTATGTGCATTTCGGCGGGACGACGCGTCACCCGCGTACGACGGGCATGATCGGCGTGCGGCGCGGCGACACGGTGAGCTATCTCCGCACGGTGTTCAAGATCCGCGAGGGGACTGCGACGTTCAATCAGGCGGAGTCGTTCCTGCCGGAGATCGCCTTTTCTGCCGAGGCGCGCCTCACACATACGCGCGTGTTCCTCTCGGCACACGGGCCGCTCGACCATATGGATTTCCGTCTGTGGTCGAATCCTGAGATGTCGCAGGAGGAGATCATCCGCATGCTCACGCTGCGCAGTGCCTATCGGAGCGGTGAGGGCGGCATTACGGCGGCGGATGTGCTCTCGATCGGGCTTCAGATGAGCATTCTCTCGGAGGTGGAGGATTCGCTCAAGGACTTCCTGCATCTCGATGTGCTGCGGCTCTCAAGCGGGAGCGGTGCACTCTTCGAGACGAAGGACGATGAGGCGGTGCGGAAGAACGAGAATGAATACAACATCGAAATCGGCAAATACTTCGGCGACCGCGTACTCGTGCGCTATGTGCAGGGGCTCGGTGCGGCATCGGACAAGCATCGTTACGGCATACAGTACGATTTTAGCGACACGTTCGGCATCTCATATGACCGTGAGGGCTCCGATCAGCTCATCAGTATGGAGGCAAGGATAAGGTTCTAACGATAAGAGGTGGAAGGGCGAATCGGAGGTGTACCTATGTTTTCGGATTATGTAAAAAAGCTGTCTGCCGTGCAGAAACTCACACCGGCAGAGGAGCGGGAACTCTGGTGCGCCTACAAGGAGGCGGGGGATGAGGCGGCACGACGGCGGATTATCGAGGCGTACCAGCCGCTGGTCTTCCGCGAGGTCATGCCGTATCGTGCTCTGTCCTCCGTGATGGATGCGGTGCAGGAGGGGACAATTGGTCTGATTGAGGCAGTGGAACGCTATGACACTGCACGCAATGTTGCGTTCAGTCTCTATGCCGTGCATCGTGTGCGCGGACGTATTCTGGACTTCCTTCGGCGCGAGGGGCAGGTGGATCTGCCCTGCCTCGATGCGGAGACAGGTGCGGCGGAGACGGCGAAGGAGCTGCTTGTCGATGAATGCCCCTCAGTTGCAGAGGTGGCGGAGCGTCACGCTCTTGTCGGTGTGCTCGATGCTGCGATGGAACGTCTGCCCATGCGCGAACGTCTCGTGCTCGAGGGGGTGACGATCGGCGGTGCGCGGCCGCAGTTGATGGCAGACACGCTCGGCGTAACGCCGGCGCATATCTATCGTCTTCAGCAGAGCGGTATTCGCCGTGTGCGCGGGATGCTCTCGCGTTTTATGCAGCATTGGAACTAAGTATTTTAGGATCATGTTTTGATGTTGCTTTCTTGAATCTATCCTATGGAGTGTAGTATAATCAAAGAATCACTGAGTCTGTCAGTGATTCCTTTTGGGGAAGGGGGAGCGGCGATGGACGCAGACCGCAGGGAACGTGCGAAGTCGATTCGTGCGGCGCGTGAATGGCTCACGGGGGCGGAGGTTGCGCTCGCGGGTGAGGACGATCTCGCAGGTGATCTGAAGCTCATGCTTGCACGCGCGGAGCTGGCGCGCCTCGCAGCGGATCGCCGCGCACGTGTGCGCCGATGGGCGGGACGGCTGCTGCCTCCGCTCACTGCGGCAGCGGCGATCACATGGATTGTGTGGGACGCGCCTCCCGTCGAGGAGTTTGCAACATCCACGCCTGCGCAGATATCGGAGCTGCATACGGATGCCCCCGTACCGACATCCGCACCGATAGAGACTGCTCTGCCGATCCAGAGTGTGGAGCGATCTGCAGCGGCTGTACCTGTGGAAGAACCCAACGTACAGCAGGAGACTGCGCGCCCAACCCCGGCAGAACATCAGGAAGAGGAGCGTATGGAGGCCGCACAGACGTACAGCATACCGACGCATGCGGAGACTGCTGCACCGGAGCGTGCCGTCATTGCACAGCCGCGTGTGCCAAATGCCGATATGCAGCATCTCATGCAGGTCGGCGGAAAGATTTTGCGGGAATAGTTTACAAGTACCGCCGCTCTTTGCGGCGGGATTGCAATAGTGCACCGATATGTGCACATTCTAGGAGGTTTCGCCCTTGAACAGTAAGAAATATCAGAGACTCACACTCGCCGTTGCCCTTGGCGTTGGGGCATCTGTGCTGGCTCTGCCGCATGGCTTTGCCGCAGAGGATACTGCGGTCACGGATGCGCCCGTGCTGAGCGGGACTGTGACATCCACGGCGAATGCCGCTGCGGATGCACCCGTTGCAGACGCGCCTGTGCTGACCACGCCATCCACGCCCACAGCCTCGGACGAACGTGCTGCTGCATGGGCGGCAAAGCGTCCGGCGGAGGATGAGATCTCCAAGTATCTCGCCGCACAGGTGGGTAAGACGATCGTAGAGATCAACTTCAGCGGTGCATCGGCGGCAACCGAGCCGACGGCACGCGCGGCACTGGCGATGCACGTTGGCGATGCGGTCTCGGAAGCCGGCCTCGTGAAGGATCGTGATGCAGTCTATGCGACGGGATACTTCTATGACCTCTATCCGACGTTTGAGCAGGTGCCCGAGGGCGTTGTCCTGACCTACAATGTGCTTGAGAATCCTGTGCTCAAGGAAGTGAAGATCGAGGGGAATACGGTCGAGACGACGGAGTCCCTGATGGATCTCGTCACCGTGAAGAATGGTGAGTTGCTGAATTCGCGTACCTTGCAGGAAAATGTGCAGGCGATCCAGGAGAAGTACCGTGCGGATGGCTACATCCTCGCGAAGATTACGGATCTGAACATTGCGCAGGACGGTACGCTTACGATCAAGATCAGTGAGGGCGTTCTCGAGGATTACAAGGTCAAGGGGAACAAGAAAACGAAGGATTATGTTATCCTCCGCGAGATGCGCCAGAAGACGGGCGAGCCGTTCAATGCGAACCTTGCGCGGCGCAGTATGCAGCGCGTCTACAACCTCGGGTTCTTCGAGGATGTCAATGTCAAGATGAACCCCGGCGTTGAGCCAAATGCGGTCGTCATGGAGATCGATGTCAAGGAGAAGCGTACGGGCTCGTTCGGCATCGGCGCGGGTTACTCGAGCTCCGATGGCATGGTTGGCATGGTGAGCGTCAGTGACACGAATTTCCGTGGGATGGGCGATACGATCAGTATCAGCTACGAGATGAGCGGTGATGATACGGATGCGCGCGGCTATACGTTTATGTACCGCCGTCCGTGGCTGGATAAGAAGGAGACGGCGGGGACGCTTCGCGTCTACAACCGCACCTATGAATACGACGACTACGATGAAGACGGCAACCACAAGGAATCGTTTATGCGGAAGTATTCGGGCGGTGAGTTCACACTGAGCCGCCCCATGAGCGAGTATTCGACGAACTTCGTCACGCTTCGCAACCGCAAGGATAAATACGTCAAGCACACGGAGATGGGGAACGCCGGCAATCGCAGCGGCAATACGGCATGGCTCGGCAGCAATTTCGGCACGACGCGCAGCATTACGCTTGAGCATGTCACGGATACGCGCGACAATGTCTATGAGCCGACGATGGGCGCACGGGCCTCGATCTCGACAGAGTTTGCGGGGCTCGGCGGCGATTTCAACTATCAAAAGGTCATTCTCGGTGACACGCACTACCTCAAGGCGGGGCGTGCGCAGGTATTCGTCCTGCGTGGGCAGTACGGGATCAGCCACGGGACGATCTCCGAGTTCAGTCAGTTCCGCCTTGGCGGACAGGATACGATTCGCGGTTACCGTGAGGATCAGTTCCGTGGTACGCGCATGGCACTTGCCTCACTCGAGTACCGCTTCCCGATTGTATCCAAGGTGACGGGGGCACTCTTCACGGATTACGGCGGAGCATGGTCGGACGGCTTCATGCCGGAGAAGCTGCACGGGAGCATCGGTGTCGGGCTTGGGCTCAACACACCGATCGGTCCGCTGCGTCTTGACTACGGGCGCGGGTCGCAGGGCGGCCGCGTGCACTTCCGCGTCGGCGGCACGTTCTGATGCAGCCGCTTTGTCCTCTCTTGCGTATGTGGGTGCTCGTTCTTCTCGTATGCGCAGGATGGGGGCTCTCTGCCCCCGCATACGCCGCAGCGTCCTCCCGCGTGGAGGAGACTGCGGCGATTGTCATAGGTGACCAAACGATTCCCTCCATTGTGCGTGCCCGCATGGAACGCACGGTTGCGGCAATCGCGGCGGAGCGCATGGAGGGACGTGCGGTGACGGCGGTCTCGCCGGCGGAGGAGGAGGCCGTTATTGGCGCGGTCTTTGACCGTCTGCTCGTCGGGTACACGGTGACGGCGGTCTTAGTGCGTCCCGATGTGCGTACGGAGGTAGAGATCCACCTCGCACCGTGGGCGGCTACGATCCAAAGTGTCGCTGTTGAGACAGCGGTCGAGGGGATGCCGTCCGAAGTGGAGGAGCTGGTACGGGCGGATCTTGCGGGGGTGCAGACGGTGTTCTCGGATGCCCTCGTGGGTCTGCCGCTTGCGGCAACGGACTGGGCGGCGGGTGCACTCAAGCGCAGTCTGACCGCGTATATGGACGTGCATCTGCCGGAATTTCGCGCAGACTATGATATTGACGTGGAACAGACGGCAAAGGTGCACCTCACGGTCTATCCGCGTCTGCCCGTTGTACGAACGGTCGATCTCTCGATGCGCTCGGATACGATTCCGAATGTCACCTTGCTCACGCGGCGCAGCGTGATGGAGGGCGAAGTGAATCGTCTGGTCGGTGTGCCTGTCTCCTTTGTCGCGCGTCATCGGGGGGCGTTCGAGCAGCGTCTCGCACAGACCCTGGATGGGGGCAGTGATTTTCGACGTCTCCATCTCGTCTCCCGCGTGACGATTGCACCGGCGGAGCGAATGGCGGTGATGAGCCGCACGGACACAAGCCGCTATCGCCTGCGCCTGACGGGCTGGCTCGATGTCGGACACGCAGCGGAAGAGCGCGATGGGGATCAGCGTGATCTGCATATGCGCCTGCATGCAGGACAGATGCTGAGTGCGCGTGACGAACTCTATGTGGAGACGGATGCCGCCCCCGAGGACATGCGGCTGGACTGGCGCGTGGGCTATGCGCGTGCACTGCTGCCACAGCTGACAGGTGAGCTGCGTTACGATTTGAGCGACGGACGCTTTTCGTTTGCAGCGGGCTATGCGCTGCATCCGCGTTGGCATCTGCGCTATGAACATTGGACGGATACGGATGTGTATGAGTGGGAGCTGCGCTACAAGGTGCACGACTTTATGAGCGTTGCGGGGTTGGTCGATCGCCATGACACATGGCTGCGTCTGATTGGAAATTTTTAGGGGTGAGACGGTGAAGCGGATTTCGATTGTGGTTCCGGTTTACAACGAGGAGGAGAATATCGCGCATTTTACGGAGAGCGTGGAAAAGGTCATGGACACGCTGCCCTATGCGTACGAGATTCTCTTTATCGACGACGGTTCACGTGACCGCAGCCGTGAAATCCTGCGTGAACTGAGCGCACGGGATGCGCATGTGCAGTCGATCTTCCTCGCACGCAACTCCGGACATCAGCTCGCGCTCACCTGCGGCATCGACCATGCGGACGGCGATGCGGTCATCACGATGGACGGCGATATGCAGCACCCGCCGGAACTCCTCCCTGTGCTCCTTGCCAAATGGGAGGCGGGGGATGAGATCGTCCAAACGGTGCGGCTCACGACAGAGGGGGTGTCCCCCTTCAAACGGCTGACCTCGAAGTATTACTACCGTCTGCTCAACGCGATGTCGGATGTGGAGATCGTCGAGGGCGGCTCGGACTTCCGCCTGATGGATCGCAAGGCGGTGCTCGCACTGCGCCGTTACCGTGAACACGCGCGCTTCATCCGTGGGATTGTCGGCTCGATGGGGTTCCGCAAGACGACGGTGGAGTTCGTCGCACACGAGCGGTTCGCAGGGCAGTCGAAGTTCTCCCTGCACAGGATGATCTCGTTCGCGCTCGACGGTATTCTCGCCTACTCAGTGCAGCCGCTGCGTGTGGCATTCTATGTGGGGGTGTTCTCGGCACTGCTCGCCGTGCTGCTCTTTCTCCACGTTCTCTTTGAGACGCTGAGCGGGGCGACGGTGCCGGGCTGGTCGACGATTGTTGTGTGCAGTCTCTTCTTCGGTGGGATGCAGATGATGATGCTTGGCATCTGCGGCGAATACATTGCCCGCATTCTGCAGGAGGTAAAGAATCGTCCGCTCTATCTGATCGCATGTGACAATCGGCATCCGAGCGGACAGTAGGGGGAGGTATGTGAGTGAATGAACGTCTGACAAGCTTTGTGGCGATCTTCTGCCTCGTCCTGCTGTATTTTTGGGGGAACGGAACGCTCCCTGTTACCGCACCCGTCGAGGTGAACTACGCGCAGACGGCAAAGGAGATGCTGGCGGCGGGGGACTGGCTCTCGCCGCAGATCTACGGGAACTACTGGTACGATAAGCCGATCTTCTTTTATTGGGAGCTTGTCGCGGCGTTCTCCATGTTCGGCGTGACGGATTTCGCCGCACGGTTTTTCCCTGCACTCTTCGCGGCGGCAGGGCTCGCTCTGACCTATGCCTTTGCGCGGCGGATCTACGACGAGCGAACGGCGTTCTGGTCGACGATCATCCTCGGGACGGGCGTGCTCTATGCCGTGCTCGCAAAACTCATCCTCACGGATATGAGCCTCTTCCTCTTTTTCGGCGGAACGCTTGCGGCATTTTTCATTGGCTATCGTGAGCAGCGGCGGAAATATTTCTACATCGCCTATGCCTGCGCGGGGCTCGCCGTGCTGACGAAGGGGCCGATCGGACTGCTCCTGCCGGGGCTTATCATTTTGGTGTTTCTCGCACTAGAACGCGATCTCTCCGCGCTCCGCCGCATCTGTATTCCGACGGGGCTTCTCGTCTTTGCGGCGGTCTGTGCGCCGTGGTACGTCTATATGTATCTCACGCACGGGGCGGATTTCGTGAACACATTCCTCGGCATCCACAACGTGCTGCGTGCGACGGTCTCCGAGCACGCGCAGTGGAATGTCTGGTATTTCTACCTCGGCATCTACTTCATCGGGATGTTCCCGTGGAGCTTTGCTCTGCCGCTTGCCCTCTATCGTGCGTGGCGGATCCGTCCCGTCATCGACGTGCGGACGCTTTTTCTGCTTGTTTGGGCGATCATTGTGCCGCTCTTTTTTCAGTGTATGGCGACCAAGTATCCGACATATAGCTTCCCCGCGTTCCTGCCGACGGCAATTCTCACGGCGCGTCTGCTCGCGCACAACCCGCGCGTGCTGAAGGCGGGAGCGATTGTCGGGATGGGGCTCTATCTCGCCGTGGTCTTCGTGGTGACGAACTACGCGGAGCGTGACGGGCATTTTACAGGAAAGAGTGCGGCGGCGATTCTCGCGCAGACGATGCGCGCAGACGATCTGCTTGTCTGTTACGGCGACTATACGGCGACTGTTCCCTACTATACAGGGCACACGATGTATGCACTTGCGACGCGCGAGGAGATTGCGCAGCGCGCGCCGAAGGAGATGAGCTGGAACAGCAAGAACGTCATGCCATTTCTGCCAATGGACGAACTTCCTACGGATCGGACGGTGTATCTCGTCGTGGAGCGTCACGCGTTCGACGCGTTTGAGGCAAATCTCGCGGCGCAGGGCTGGGAGGAACTCGGGACTCTGCCGCGCGAGGGGCGGACGAAGCTGCGTCTCTATCGGCGGACGGTGCGGCCGTAAGGAGTTCGTTTTTCTTCTTGAATGAACGTTCGGAATGGTGTATGATAAAAGAGTATTTTAGAGGGGTTTACGAAGAAAGAGGGATTATCATGATGAAAGTCAGCAAAATTGGGTTTGTCGCTGCGGCTTTTGCAGCTTCGTCGATGCTTATCGCAGGCTGCGGCGGTGCAAAGACTGCGGATCGCGCGCCGGGACCCGGAGCACTGCAGGGAAGCTATGATAAGCAGGATGTCATCACGAAGGAGAACTTTGATGGGCTTCGTGCGGATCTGAGCCTCAGCGATCTGGAAGGAATGTATGGCAAGGCAAATCTCGTTCAACGAACCATTGTGGACGGTGTCTACAGCTCTACTTACCGCTTTCAGGATGGACCCAAGACCGTGGACGTGACCTTTGCACATGCGAATTGGCTGAACAATCCGCTTAGCTGTCCGAAGATCGTGGACATGGAGTTTTCAGAGATGCCGCTGCTCGCCTACCGCGCAACAAAATGATATTGAACTGTACGCCGCTCTTTGCTATAATGGGGGCGTTCGGTCATCATACAAATGTATGGGATAGAAAAGGAGAATATATTCATGATCAAATTGCAGCAGAAACAGGTTAAGATTATCAGCATTCTCATCGCCGTTGTCTTTGTCGGCTCGGTGGTTGCACTTGCGCTGACACAGAGCGGATCGGGCATCGCCTCGGCGGCAACGTCCTCCGTCGGCGTGGTGGACTATCGTCAGGTCGGCAGCCAGCATCCGCAGCTTGCAGCGGCGAACGCTGAGATGCAGAAGGCTTCGCAGGAGGCACAGGCAGACTTTGAAGCAAAGTCTGCGAGCATGAACGACCAGGAGAAGTCGGATTACTACCAGCAGACGATGCAGCGTCTCCAGCAGAAGAATGAGGAACTGATGGAGCCCATTGAGAAGAGCATCCAGGACGCAGTTAAGGCTGTCGCTGAGAAGAAGGGGCTCTCCGTCGTCATTGAGAAGGGCGCTGTGGTCTACGGCGGACAGGACATCACGCAGGATGTCGTCAAGCAGCTGAGCAAGTAATTCGCAGGGAATGTGCATATGTACCGGGCAGAGCTCTGCTCGGTACATTTTTATAAACGGGCAAATGCGGGGAGGGATGGCTGTGCAAAAACTATGGCAGACAAGACGCAGGGAGATCCTTGCGGGGGCTGTGTGCATCATCGCCCTTCTCGCTGTGCTCCTTCTCCGCCCCGCATCCGAGACACCGCTGCCGGAGAGTGAGATCGGCACGATGCGTCTTGCGGAGGTTCTTGCGGCACATCCCGCCTATGCACATCTGCGCGAACTGCGCGCAGAGGAACAGACACTCACGCTGCTCCTGCGCGATCTCCCCAAGCTGCCCGAAATTGAGCCGCCCAAGACGGATGATGCGCCGTTCGAGGACTCCGTCTGGCAGAAAAATGCACAGACGGTGATCTCGGCACGCGTTGCGCTTGAGCGCGAACAGAAGCGATTGACGGAGCTCTATCGCAAGCAGACGGAGGCGGACTACGAGGCGCGTAAGAAGGCGATTGACGACGACTATCTGAACGCTATTCTGAACATTAACCTCAAGATTGACAATCAGCGGGCGATGCACGGCCCCGATGTGTCGGAGGAGGAGCTCACGCGTGAGCGCGCTGTTTGGGAGGCGGAACGGGCGATGTTGAAGCAGGAGCGCGGGGAGCGTCAGATGGCACTCTATCGCCAGTGGCAGGAGGAGATCCGTGCCCGCGTCGCTGCGCGCATCGAGCCGCAGCAGGCGGCATGGACAAAACAGACGCAGGAGGCTGTGGATGCCCAGAAGGCGGAGGCGGAGCGTCTCAAACAAGAGGTAAAGGAGCGGAGCACCAACGAGATGACGCGTGCACTTGCGGCCCAAGATACACAGTCCGCGCAGAATCGTCGCGTGATGCGTCTTGCCGCTGTGCGCGCAGAGGCGGATGCGCTCGAGGCGGAGATCCTGCGTGATGTGCGCAGCCGTGCGGCGAAGCTCGCGCTTCAGCACCATTTTACCCTCGTGCTTACCTCGCCCGAGGCGGATCGCATGATGCTGCTGCCCGCTGCCGCATCGTTCACCGTGCCGCGCTATGCACCGATTATCAGCAACACAGCGCGGGATGTGACCGACGAGATGGTGCGCGAGATGCAGAGCATCGAGGCTGTCGCGCAGAAATGAAGCAAATTCCTTCGACACTCATGAAAGGACTAATTTACAGATGAATTATCTCAACAAGGCGGCTGCGGCTGTCCTTCTTACCTCAAGTTTCTTCGCGGCGGGCTGCGGTCAGGTGCATATCGGTACGGTCGACAGTACGCGTGTGCAGACCGAGGCACCGCAGATCAAAGCAGTGATTGATGAGGCGAACGGAAAACTCATGGAGGCGCAGCAGGAGGCGCAGGCGAAGTTCGAGGCGTCACCGAACATGACGACCGAGGAGGCGCAGCAGCTCCAGATGGAGACGCAGCGCAAGATGGCGGGGCTCAATCAGATGTATACAATTCAGCTCCAACAGAAGCTGGATGTCGCCGTGCAGGATATTGTCAAAGAAAAAAAACTGGATATTGTGCTTGACAGCGGCACCAAGACGCAACCAAGTGTCCTCACGGGCGGTGTGGACATTACCGACGAAGTGATCGGCAAACTCCAATAAGAGGGCAAGAGCATGGAAAAGACAGTCAATGAGATCGCAGCACTCGTCGGCGGTACGGTCAGCGGCGACGGTGCACGCGTGATTCGCGGGCTTGCCGCGTTGGATGAGGCGGGTGCGGACGATCTCGCCTTTGCTGTGCCGCCGCACATCGAGGCGGCACGCACGGGGGCAAAGGCGGGGGCTCTCCTCCTGCCGACGGGGACGGAAGGCTTTGACGGTTCCGTGATCTTTGTCGAGGAGCCGAAGGCCGCATTTGCAAAGCTGCTGACGATCTTTGTCCCGCCTATTGAGCACGCCGTTGGTGTCAGCGATGAGGCGTACATCGGTCGCGGTGTGCAGATCGGCGCGGGTGTGACCATCCTGCCCTTTGCCTATGTGGACGACTACGCAGTGCTCGGCGCGGGCGTGACCATCTATCCCCATGCCTATGTTGGGCAGTACAGCGTGATCGGCGACCACACGGTCATCTACCCGAGTGCGACCGTGCGCGAGCACTGCCGCATCGGTGCGCGCTGTACGATCCACAGCTCTGCGGTGATTGGTGCGGATGGCTTCGGCTTTACGACCGAGGCGGGCGTGCATACGAAGGTGCCGCAGGTGGGCGGTGTCATCATCGAGGATGACGTGGAGATCGGCGCACACGTCGGCATTGACCGCGCGACGCTCGGTGCGACTGTGATCGGCAAGGGGACGAAGATCGACAATCTCGTGCACATCGGGCACAACTGCAACATCGGCGCGAACTGTCTCATCGTTGCCCAGACGGGCATCTCTGGCTCGACGAAGGTCGGGCACAATGTCACGTTCGGCGGGCAGGTCGGTACGGTCGGACACATCAATATCGGGGCAAACTCGGTGTACGCCGCGCGCTCCGGCATTATCGCAGATATGCCAGAGGGGGCCTTCTGTGCGGGTTTCCCCGTGCAGCCGCATACGGAATGGCTGCGTGTACAGGCGGCGATCCGCCGTTTGCCCGAGATGGTGAAAAAAATAAAATCGCTCGAAAAGGAGCTCGCGGATCTGCGCGGGAAGAACTGAGATGTTCTCCTACTATGCGATGAAAGCCTTGAGCTTCCTCATCTGCCTCCTGCCGCACCGTGCGGCGATGGCGCTCGGTGCGGGATTGGCGCAGCTTGCGTGGAACTTCATCCCCGCGCGGCGCAAGGCCCTCGCACGGGAGCAGGTCATGCGCTGCCTTAACGTTTCGGAGACAGAGGCAGAACGCATCGCACGCGCGAGCAGTCTGCGCTTCGGCCCGATGCTCATGGAGGTACTGCGCTTTCCCGTTATGAAGGAGCATATGGAGGACTACGTTACGCTCACGGGTGCTGTGGAGGAAGTGCGTGCGGCTGTCGTCGAGGGGCGCGGAGCGATCTTTGCCACCTCGCACAGTGGCAACTGGGAACTCATGGGCGGTGCGTTTGCCTCGGCGGGGTTCCCCGTGGTCGGCGTTGCAAAGAAGCAGAGTTCGGCGGGGATGGATCGCTTCATCAATGAGTATCGTGCGCTCGTCGGTATGCATATCACCTATCGCTCGGGCGTCCGCGAGATGTTTCGCATGATCGACGAGGGCTGGATCATCGGCCTCATCAGCGATCAAGATCCGAGTCTGCGCGACGGCGTCATCATCGACTTCTTCGGGCAGCCGACGAACGCGTTCACGGGGGCGGCGGCGATTGCACGCCGCTGCGAGGTGCCGATCTTTCCCGTGTTCATCCATCGTGAGCCGGACGGACATCATGTCATCACCGTCGAGCAGGGCATCATGGTCGAAAAGACCGATGACCGTGCGGCGGATGTCAAACGTGTGACACAGCTCGTCAGTGACCGCCTTGAAGCGTGGATTCGCCGTTATCCCGAGGAGTGGTTCTGGCTGCATGACCGCTGGAAGTCTCTGCGGGAGGAAGCAAACGAAAAGGGTGAGCTATGAGGCATTTGCTTCATGGCTCACCCTTTTCGTGTTGGGGTCAATCGTAACGCATAAGGTCGTCGATGGTGATATTGCCGCCGCCTTGCGCGGGGGCAGGAGGTGTCCGGTGTTCTTTCGGTGCGATGTCTGCGGCGTTCTGCCCCAGTGTGCCGCGGGCGGCGATGCCGGAGAGGATCGCACTCGCGGCGGGGGCATTCCCGTCGGAGGCGGGAGCGCTGTTCAGTGACTCGAGCGGGGTGAACGCTACTTCGAGTGTATCACCTGTACGGATGGGACTGGTGAAGTCCGCCTTAACGCCATTGACAAGGAGCGTGAAGGTGACGCGGCTCGTCGCGGGCGGCGGCGTGAAGCCGACGGCAAGCAGTGCCTCGCTGACGTTCGCTGTGCCCGTGCCCTTTTGATATGCAATGATCGCACCATCCTCGACCACCGTGCCGGGCGATGCTTCACGTCCGTTGATGGTGAGGGAGAATCCGGAGGCGGGCACCTGATGCTCCCTGCCCTCGTAGGTGATGGTCGCGTAGGAGGATGCAGCGGAGAGGTCAAGGACGGACTCGACCGTCGGGATGGCGGTCTCCTCGTACTCGATAACATCGCCCTCGTGCAGCATGGTGGAGAGCGGTGCAGGGGCATCGTTCAGCGTGATCTTCGGCAGGGTGGAGAAACGGCGTGCCTCGCCGTTCAGCGTATAGGAAATGCGCCGTCCCGTGGGCGGCAGGTGTGCTGCGCGCAGCACTTCGCCGAGGGTGCGCTCGCGGCGTGAGATGATGGAGTCGCCGTCACGCAGGACCGGATCGCCGTCGGGGGCGCTGTCGTTCACGAGAATGCTTGCGGTGACAGGTGTTTCCTCTCCATTGAGAATAACGGTGTAGCTGTCGATTGTGCCGATGATCTCACTTAGATGGATCTCGGGTTGTGTGCCGTTCTCACCCGCAACGAGCTTGATGCGGCAGTCGTCATGGATGGGGGAGTCGAGGCTTGCGCTCTTGCCGTCGATTGTGATCTGTGCGAGCGTGCCCATCGTGCCGGGGAAGCTGCGCCGCTCGCCATTCACGGTAATCATGAGTCCCATGCCGGGGCGGCCGTTGTATTTGCGCAGACTGATGCCGGCGGCGAGCAGGGCATCGGAGACGTTGAGCTCGCGGAAGTTGAAGAGACTGTACTCGATGTCGTTGATCCAGACGGCGAGGAAGTGCAGCGTGTTGATGGAGGCAATCTTGAGGATGCCGAGCGGCGTGACCGCATCGGGCGCGTGGAGCTCGGCGGGCAGATCCGCAACACCGTCCACCTCGTCCGGCTGACGCACGGCAACACGCGCTTCGGGGATGCCGAGTGCCGCAGCCACAAGCTCCGGCATCATGGGCGTGCGCGCACCGCCGCCGACAAGCATGACCGCCTGCGGCGGCTCGCCGTTGAGCTCCAAAATTTGCTTTGCGATCGCATTTGCAAGGTTCTCGACGCCCGGTTTGATGGCGGTGAGAACCTGCTCGGCAGTGAGTGAGAGCTTCATGCCGAGGATGTCGGTGAACGAGACATCCTGTCCGTCCGCCGCCTTGCGTTTGATGTCCTCGGCAATGTTGAAGTCGAGCAGGTACTCGCGCGAGATCGCTTCGGTGATCTCATCGCCCGCCATTGGCACCATGCCGTAAGCAATGACCGAACCGCCGCGCGTGATGGCGACGTCGGAGGTGCCCGCACCGATATCGACGAGGACGAGGTTCAGGTGGCGCATCGTCGGCGGAATGAGGACGTTGATGCCCGCGATCGGCTCGAGGGTCAGCGCGCGCATCTCAAGATGCGTCTCGCGCAGCGCGGACTGCATGGAGTCGACGACCTGACGCGGGAGGAAGGTTGCAATGACCGTCGCCTTTGCGTGCCTGCCGCGCTGTCCGACGAGCGTCTTGAGTTCGTTGCCGTCGAGCTCGTAGCGGATCGTGCTGTAGCCGACGCAGTAGTAGCGCGTCGGATCGTCGACCGTATGCGAGTGCGCGAGTTTTCGCTGCGCAGCCTGCACGCCGGCAAAGTCGAGATCGCGCTGCTGCGCGGGTGTAATCGTGCCCGTGATGTCCTGTTCCGCGTCGGCAGTCATCGTGTAGAGTGCACGTCCTGCCGCAGCGACGGCGGCACTGCTCAGTGTGCCCGTGCGCTCCGTGAGCCGGCGTTTGACCTCGCGGATGATGGCGGCAACCTGCGGCACGTCGTGAATCTGTCCGTCGAGCATGGCGCGCGTCTTGTGCTCCATGCGCTCTGTGGCGAGGATGTGGAGCTGCCCGTCGCGCTGTTCGGCAACGATGCCGATGACGCTGCGCGTGCCGATGTCGAGTGCAAAGACCAGCTCTGTCGGGCGTTCGCGGCGCACGGGTGCATGACTTGCTGCGCCCGCGCCCTTCTTCGGACGGCCGCGTTTTTTGGCGGCAGTATCCTCCGTCTCTTCCTGTATGCGCTTTTTGGGACGGCCACGTTTTTTTGCCGGCGCGTCCTCGGGTCTCTCTTCGTTCGTTTTATCCAGATCCGACATGTCGATCTCCCCTGATCCTGTGTAACCTTGTATAACATTATATTTATTCGTGTCTTTTTGAAAAAATCCTGCCACTGTGCGCATACAAAAAGGTCAGAACAGAGCCGCCGCAGGGGCAGTTCCACTCTGACCGCAAGAGAGGGGTCTGAAATGCCGTATGACTTATATGTCTATACCTGCGTAAAGCAGGTGGGTACCCTAAGTCCGGCTGCCGCGTTCACCGAAGCGCATCGCGTTCACCGGAATCAATTCGGATTCCCTGAAAGATCTGTAGGTTAGACATTGCTAAGGCATACGCACACCTAAGGCTCACCTTCTTGTCCATTATGATATCATAAAAAAAAATGACCTGCAAGACTTGACAAATACAGGAAGACCAATTTGTTGTAAGAATGTGAAATCTGTCTTTTTGGGGGAAGTTTATCGAAATGTTTGAATCCTCTTTTCCTATGGAAAATCCCGTGCTATAATATATGGGAGAATATGGGGAAGCACTGATAAATTCAGCCACGCCGTCTTGGCGCACCTTTTCCGCCCTCTCTTTGTCGATAGGACGAAAATCTGTACCAATCCGGCGGACTTCATTTTATCAGCAATTCCGTGGAATCATGTAACTACTGGGAAAGTTGGTGCGATGGAGATGGCAAACGTAAGGGATGCGGTGAATGCGGTCATCACTGCGATTATGGCGCAGAAAGATTATCTCACGGCAGTGGATGCAAAGACCGGAGACGGGGATCATGGTCTGAATATGGCGCGCGGTTTTACGGCGGCGGAGGAGCGTCTGGCGGAGCTGCCGCCCGATGCGCCGGTCAGCGACGTGCTCCATCACATCGGACGTGCGTTCATCGAGAACGTCGGCGGCGCGGCGGGGCCTCTCTACGGCATCGCCTTCGTCCGTGCGGGCGAAGCGGTGAACGAGAAGACGCGGCTCGACGTACATAGCTTCGAGAAGCTCT
>ERZ772960.1769-NODE-1769-length-16674-cov-8.601841_pt1 | contig 16674 bp, 22 predicted proteins | sample MGYA00580678_ERZ772960 | MGnify/ENA primary metagenome ERZ772960 (study PRJEB29015, sample SAMEA2737930) | human oral metagenome | biome: human oral; feature: human-associated habitat; material: dental | place: China | collected 2059 ... | reverse complement strand
GTCCACATGGAAGACCAACAGCAATAAAAATAAGTCTTTATGATTTAGAAAGGAAGTTTTCAAGAAAATGATAATACCTGTAATTGTAGGACCAACAGCAAGTCGGAAAAACATCACTTAGTATAAAACTTGCAAAAAAAATAAATGCAGAAATAATATCAATAGATAGTATGCAAATATATAAATATATGGATATAGGTACTGCAAAAGTTACAGAAGAAGAAAAAGAAAATGTTATTCATCATATGATAGATATAAAAGAGCCCGATGAAAGATTTTCTGTTGCAGAATATGTAAAAAAAGTAAAAGAAATAGAAAAAGAAATATTAAAAAAGGGTAAAAATATAATTATAATAGGTGGAACACGGATTATATGTAAATAGCTTAATATATGGATATAATTTTGAAGAAAATGATGAAAATATTCTTTTAAGCTATAGAAAAATGTTAGAAGATAGTATAAAATCTGGAAAAGAAACTTTAGAAACATTATATGAAAAAGCAAAAAAGATAGATGAAAAAGCTATTAAAAATATATTAAAAAATGATAAAAAAAGAATATTTAGAATACTTGAAATATATTATTTGTCAAATATAAGTAAAACAGATATAGATATTATAAGAAAAGATAAAGGTATAAAAAAAGAACAAAATATAGAAGAAGAAAATAATAATCATGAAAATTTAAGCTATAAAATCTTTTATATAGATATGGAAAGAGAAAAACTATATGAAAGAATAAATAAAAGAGCAGATATAATGCTAGATCAAGGAATCATTGAAGAAACAAAAAGAGTAATAGAAAAAATAGCAGATAGGCAAAATAAAAGTATATATGATATATTAGATAATTATAATGAAATAACATCACTTCAAGCAATAGGGTATAGAGAGGTTATAGCATATCTAAAAGGTGAATATACTAAAAAAGAAATGTTAAAAAAAATAAAACAAAATACAAGAAGATATGCAAAAAGACAAATAACGTGGTTTAAAAAAAATCAAAAAATAGTCTTAGACAGAAATTTAGATGATAATATATTATTAAAGATTATAGAAGAAAATATATAATATAATAATAAAATATATTATACTAGATTAAAATAAATTAAATAAAAAAGAGATAAGAAAGGAGAAATACATTTTGAAAAATAATAGAATAATAATAATTACGATATTTTTAATAATTATTATGACAATTTTAATAAATGCAATACCAAGACTTATCTCTTTTATAGTAGAACCTGCACAAAAATTTATGGTAAATGTTCGGTAAGCTTTCAGATGAAGAACAAGTAGAACGGAATTTTGATACGTTCAGAAGAGGTTTTAAATGTAGAAAATGGGCAAAAGATACAAAAAATAAAAGAGAACAATGAAAGAGTATCAAAAAATGAAATTGTAGCAAAAGTATCTACACAAAGTGAGCAAGATATCATAAAAAAGATAGAAGAGATAAACAAGAATATAGAAGAAGCATTAGCAGAAAATCAAATAAATGTAAATTCAACACAAAATATAACTATTAATGAAAAAATAGAAAGAGTCCTTGCAAATGTAAATAATACTAATTTACAAAATAAGATAGAGGAATATGATAAAGAAATAAAAAGTGCATTATATGAAAAAGCTAAAATATCAGGAGAATTAACAAAAGAGGGAAGTAAATTAAAAAGCCTTATAAAAGCAAAAGAGAATTTAGAAAATACATTAAATTCTAATACAAAAACAATTTTATCACCAAGTGCACGGAAATATATCATATATTGTAGATCGGATATGAAGAAAAACTAAAGGCAGATAATTTTGAATACTTAACAGAAGACTTACTTAAAAGTATTGATATAAAAAAAGGAGCGATATTAAGTAGTAGTGATAATAAGCTTAAGATAATAAAGGATTTTAATACATATATTGCTTGTATTGTAGATAAAAATAAACTACGGAGATTTGAAAAGAGGTAAAACTTTAGAACTTAATTTAAATAATGAACATGAAGTATTAACAATGGTTGAATATATTAAGGATATTGGGAATAATAAGAGCATAATAGTTTTTTCTACAAATAAATTATCAACAGAACTTGCAAAATATAGAAAGATAAGTGTAGGAATAATATGGTGGTCAGAAGTAGGCTTAAAAGTAAGTAATAAGGCAATAAAGAAAATAGAAAATCAAGATTTTGTTGTTAAGAATAAATCAGGCTTTTCAGAATTAGTTCCTATAAAAATAATAAAAGAAACTGCAGAATATAGTTTGGTACAAGGCTATTCATCTAAACTAAGAGCAAAAAATGAGTCTAAAGAACTTATAGACATACCAATACTACAAGAATTTGATGAGGTAATATTAAATCCAAAGATTGTAGAAGAAGAAGCAAGTGTATATTTAAAACTTAACTTAAATAATAGTAGTACAACAGAAGAAGCAGAAATCAAGTAGAAATTTTACATTTATGTTAAAAAAAATAAAAAAACAATTAAAAGATTGAAAAAACGTTCCGTAAAATGTATATATAATAATATATGATCTTTAAATACATGTATTTAAATGATTTTAAAAAAATAACAACAGAATATGTAAACATTAATATGAATTACATAAGAAAAAAACATTAAAATTATAATATACAAAGGAGCAATAATAATGTTAGAAAAATTAGGAGCATATTTTAACAATTTTAAAAAAGAAGATGAAGATATATATGACGAAGATATATATGATGAAGGATATGAAACAGAAGAAGATTTTTCGGGATATCAAGAAACACCAAGAGAAGAAATTAAAAAGCCAAGTATTTTTAGTATGGGAAGTAGTAGAAATACTAAACAAAGAACAACAATAGATCCAAATACAGTAAGAATGCAAATATTTAAACCATCAGAATATGAAGATTCAAAAGAAATAATAATGTTATTAAAGAAAAATGAAGCAGTTGTTCTAAATTTAGAATTTGTAAGTAAAGAAGATGGAAGAAGAATTGTAGACACAGTAAGTGGTGGTATAACTGCATTAGATGGACAAATAGTAAAAGTTACAAACTCAATATTTATAGCAGTTCCAAAAAACTATCAAATTGAAGGTGGATTTGAAAAAAGAAGAAAATCATATTTTAATTAATTAGTTTTTTATGCTATAATATAATACGTATAAAAAAATATAAAGAGAAGAGGAAATATGTTAACACCAGAAGATATAGATAGACAACAATTTAGCAAGCAATTTAAAGGATATGCTGTAGAAGAAGTTGATGATTTTTTAGAAGAATTAACAAATGATTATGAAGTATTAATGCTTGCAAATAAAAAACAAGAAGATAGAATAAAAGATTTGGAAACTAAATTAGAAGGTATATCAAACAATACAAATATATTACAAGAAACATTATTAATTGCAAAACAAACTGCAGATGATATGAAGAGAAAAGCAGAAGAAGAAGCAAATATAATAGTTGCAGAAGCAAAAAAGATGCTTGAAGATAGAGCAGGAAATATTGATCAAATAATACAAGAAAAACAAGATACACTAGAATTCTTAAAAAAAGAAATAGAAGAATATAAGTCAAAAGCAGAAAGAATGCTTATAGAACAACTAGAAATATTAAAAAAGATAGAAGAACAAGGATAAGAACTTGTTCTTTCTTTTTTTAAAGTGTTTACTATAAACTAAAATTATGATATTATATTTACGTTAATAAAACAAAAAAATAAAAATGATCAGTTCCGAATAAAATATTTGGGACTGATGGGAAAAGAGGAAAAGTTATGGAATCAGTAAAATTTCTGAAAGAGATCAAATGGGAAAAAGTTCTAGGTGGCAAACCTAGAATAAAAAACTTGAAAGAAATTAAATTTTTTGGTGAGTTAGAAAAGCAAACTTCTCTAACAAGGATAATAAAACTTAAGATCTTGGACCAAGAGTATATCATGAATCATTATGATTCATGTGAAATAGAGCAGATTGAAATAAAAAACAACCGATCGGTGTTGCTCTTGAAATTGAATTACAATAAAAAAACTGAAAAGTTAGTGAAAAAGGTCAATTATGATTTCTGTGAAATCGTAATTTATTTCTTGGAGACTTTTTTTCAAAAAAGACTCCAGAATGACAAGGAGTTTAACTCCATAAAAAAAATGCTTGAAAAATATTCTGAAATCTCTTTAGAGATAAGTGAATGTGCTCTATAGTTTTTTTAGACAGGTATATTGCCTGTCTTTTTTGTATGTATAATGTAACAAAAAAATAAAAGGGATGAAAAATATTAAAAGATATGCTATAATATAATAAATATATATGTTTTTTAGATTTGGGGGATAAAGTGGATCAAAATAAGCAAAGTAAAACGTTAAAAATATTTAGTTATATGTTTCGGAATAATAGCAATATTGTTTACTATATATTCAATGTTTAACATATATAGGTATAAGATTTTAAGTTTTAATAATATTAATACATATCTATATATTGCAGGTATAGTTTGTATATTTTTAATTATAATATGTATGTTTAAATTTAAAAAGACTAATATTGTACTTTCAATATTTGTTATAGTGTTAAATATAGGAGCAAGTTTTACACTACAAAGTGTTGTAGGTATGTTTGATAAATTTAATAATAATGCGAAATATGAAGAAACAAATGTAGGAATTTATGTTTTAAAAGATAGCAAAAAAACTGATATTAACAGTATAATAACAGAACTTAAGGAAAATAAGGATATTATTATAATGGGAGCTAAAAATGATGAGGAAACATCAGAAAAAACAAAGAAAAAACTTATAGAAGATATTATAGCGAAAAATAATAATGAATTAAAAAAAGATCAAATTGAATCAAAAATTAAGTTAGAATACAAAAATACATATGTAGATATATATAATGACATATTATCAAAAGAAAGAGAAATGATGATATTAAATTCTGCATATAATGGAATACTTGAACTATATGATGAAAAATATAATGATAAGATAAAAAGTATTTATGACACAAATTTAAAAGAAGAGATAAAAAAACGAGAAGATAATTCAAAAGCTGAAGAAAAACAAGCTGAAAATAATAATTCTGAAGAAAAACATATAGGTAAAAAGAAAGGTGTATATAATATATATATATCAGGTATTGATGTTGCAGGAAATATTAATACAGTATCAAGATCTGATGTTAATATCATAATGACAGTAAATACAAATACTAAAAAGATATTATTAACAACAACACCAAGAGATACATATGTTAAGATACCTCGGAAAAGGACAAAATCAATATGATAAGTTAACACATGCAGGAATGTATGGGATACAAACATCTATAGACACATTAGAAAGATTATATAATATGGATATAGATTATTATGTAAGACTTAATTTTACATCATTTTTAAATATAATAGACTTAGTACGGTAGTATAGAAGTATATAATGATCAGGCATTTAAAGCATATCATGGTGGGTACAATATGCCAAAAGGTAATATTAAGTTAGATTCAAAACTTGCACTTTCATTTGTTCGAGAAAGACATCATTTAGAAAATGGTGATTATGATAGAGGAAAAAACCAAGAAAAAGTTATAGAAGCAGTACTTAAAAAGATTGCTAGAATAGAAAATATAACACAGTTAAATAGAATAATGGATGGGGTGGCAAATTCTGTACAAACAAATGTAAAAATGGATGAAGTTATGGATATTGTAAATAAGGCTATGGAAAATAAGGATGATTATGAGATAAAATCACAAGCTTTAGTTGTAAAAGAAAGACTAGATTTAGTATCATTTGCACTTCGGTAAAAAAATACATATGGGAGAAATAAACAAAGAAAGTTTAAATAATGTAAGACAAAAAATAATGGAAACAATGGGTAACTAATAATGATAGACATACATTCACATATATTATTTGGAGTAGATGATGGAGCAAAAACGATTGAAGATTCTCTAGCATTAATAGAAGAGATGTATAATCAAGGAGTTAAAATCTTCATACTTACTCCACATAGAAGAAAAAATATGTTTGAAAAAAGTAAACAAGAGATAGAAGAAAATTTTAAGAAATTAAAACAGGCAGTAAAAGAAAAATATAATGATTTAATAAGAATATACTTAGGAACAGAAATTTATTATACAGAAGATATACCTGATAAAATAGAAAGAAATGAAATACATTCTATGGCAGGTACAAGAAATGTACTAGTAGAATTTAATTATGGGATACGTGCTAAAGATTTAGAAGATGCTATATATAATATTGTAACACTTGGAAAAACACCAATAATTGCACATATAGAAAGATATGATTGTTTAGAAAAAAATGATGAAACAATATTAAATCTAATAGAACTTGGAGCAAAAATGCAAGTAAATGCGGAAAGTATATTAAAAATAAATCTTTTTGGTGATAATAAGAAAGTGTATAAAAAACGTGCTAAATATTTTTTAGAAAATGATTTGGTAGATATTATAGCATCAGATGCACATAATTTAAGCACAAGAAAACCATATATGAAAAAAGCATATGATATAATAGTAGATAAATATGGAAAAAAAAGAGCAGAAAACTTATTTTATAAGACACCTGCAAGGATAATGATGGAAAGAGATTAAGAGGAAGAATAAATGGAGAACAAAGAAGATATGATAGATATAGATCCAGTATTAATATTAAAAAGAGTATTAAAATATTTATGGATTATAGTTTTAGCAGGATTTGTATTTGGTATTATTGCATTTTTGTGGAGTAGTATAATGATAACACCAAAGTATAAGAGTAGTACAAAGGTATATGTACTTAATAATAATTTAGCTAATAAGAAACTTACAACACAAGATTTCCAAATAGGTAATTATTTACTTAAAGACTATAAGGAAATAATATTATCAAGCAAGGTATTAGAAAGAGTTATTGAAAAAAAGAATATAAAATATGGTATACGGAGTACTTAGAAATAAGATAGAAGTTAAAATACCACAAGAAACAAGAATATTAACAATTACTGTTGAAGATACAGATGGTGATAAAGCAGCAGAACTTGCAAATTCTGTAAGAGATGAAGCATTTGAAGAAATTAAAGAAATAACTAAAGAAGATAGTGTTAATATATTAGAAAAAGCACAACCATCAAAAACACCATCATCACCAGATATTAAGAAAAATACAATATTAGCAGTAGGACTTCGGAGTACTTTTAACATTTGCAATACTTGTATTAAGAGAAGTATTAGATGATAGGGTTAAAAGACAAGAAGATGTAGAAGAAGGACTTCGGAATGGTACTTTTAGGCATAGTACCACTTATAAAAACGGCAAAGAGAGGTGCTAAAAAATAATTATGAAAGAAAAAATGACAGTTATTGGAAATAAAGTTTTACATAGTAAAGTAGAAGAATATTATAATAAGATAAGAACAAATATACAATTTAGCCGGACCTAATATTAAGGTTATTGTAGTTACATCAGTACAAGAAAATGAAGGAAAAAGTGTAGTATCACTTAATCTTGCAATATCATTTGCAAAATTAGAAAAAAGAGTTCTTCTTTTAGATGCAGATATTAGAAATTCTGTAATGGCAGGAAGAATAAAATTTAATAAAAAGATAGAAGGATTTACATCATATTTATCAGGACAAACAAGAATAGAAGATAATATTTATGAAACAGAGATAGAAAATCTTCATATAATTCCATCTGGAAAATACTCACCAAACCCAACAAATTTACTTCAAAATAATAGGGTGGATTTAGCATTAGAAGTATTTAGGGAATTTTATGATATAATAATAATAGATACAGCACCTATAGGACTTGTTATAGATGCTTCACTTTTAGCTAAAAAAGCAGATGCAAGTATATTAGTATTAGAAAGTGGAAGAATACCTAAAAAGATGGTTAGAAAAGCAAAATTGGATTTAGAACAAACAGGAACTAAGTTTTTAGGAGTAATATTAAATAAGGTTAATATGAAAGAACTTAGTTATGGTGGATATCGGAAATTATCGGAAACTACCGGAAATAATAATAATAAAGAGGCAGGAGAAAGATAGAGAAAATGGAGAATTCAGGACATAATTTTATGCTTAAAAGAATACAGAAGATAAACGAAAAACAAAACACTTTTAAATATAAGTTATATCTTGTGATAAAAAGGATAATTGATATTATAGGATCAATATTTGGAATTATTGTAATGATACCATTAATGCTTATTATAAAAATATCATATGTACTTATAGGAGATTATAAAAGTATATTTTATATACAAAAAAGAGTTGGGAAAAACGGAAAAATAATTAAAATGTATAAGTTTAGAAGTATGGTATATAATGCGGATGAGATATTAAAAGAAGTTCTAAAAGATGAAAAAAAATTAGAAGAATGGAAGAATTATCAAAAATTAGAAAATGATCCTAGGATTACTAAGATAGGAAAGTTTTTAAGAAAAACATCTTTAGATGAGTTCCCACAGTTTTTGAATGTTTTTAAAGGTGATATGACACTTATAGGACCAAGACCACTTGTTCCAGGTGAATTAGAAGAACATCGGACGGGATAGAAGCAATATACCAATCTGTAACACCAGGAATAGCAAGTTATTGGTCAATACATGGAAGATCAAATTGTAAATATGAAGAAAGACTAGAACTTGAATATTATTATATAGAAAATATGAACTTAATATTTGATATAAAATGTGTTATAAGAGTATTTTTTGTTGTTATAGGGAAGAAGGGAGCTATTTAAAATATGAAAGAACAGAATATTATAGTTGCACATATAATGGGAAAATGGCTTCGGACGGACGGTGTAGAGTCTGTTGTTATGAATTATTATAGAAATATAGATAAAAGTAAGGTGCAATTTCATTTTATATGTGATGAAGATTCAACAGATATTCCTTATGATGAAATAGAAAAATTAGGTGGCAAAGTAATAGTAGTTCCACCATATCAAAAATTATTTAAATATCAAAAAGAATTGTATAAAATATTTAAAGAAAATAATTATAAGATAGTACATTCACATATAAGTACATTATCAATGTTTCCTTTAAGAATAGCTAAAAAAGCAGGGATTCCAATTAGGATAGCACATAGTCATTCTACTAGCAATAAAAAAGAATGGAAGAGAAATTTAATAAAAAATATTTTAAGACCATTTTCCAAAGTATATGCAAATGTATTTTTTGGCTGTTCACAATTATCAGGAAAATGGCTTTTTGGTAATAAAGCATTTTTAAATGGTAATATTAAGATTATAAACAATGCTATAGATTTAGAGAAGTTTAAATTTAATAAAGAAAAAAGAAATGAAATAAGGAAAGAAATAGGACTAGATGAAGATACAATATTAATAGGCCATATAGGGAGATTTGTAACACAAAAAAATCATGAGTTTTTAATAGATGTTTTTGATGAAATACATAGAAGAAAACAAAATTCAAAACTTATTTTAATAGGACAAGGAAATTTAAAAGAGAAGATAAAACAAAAGATAAAAGAGTTGGGAATAGAGGAATATGTTATATTTACAGGGCAAATTAATAATGTTAGTGATTATTATAATGCAATGGATATATTTGTTCTTCCAAGTCTATATGAAGGATTACCAGTTGTAGGAATAGAAGCACAAGCAAATGGACTTTTATGTGAGTTTTCTACAGATATGACAAAAGAAACAAAAGTTTTAAGTACGACAAGATTTATAAGTCTAAAAGAAACAGCAAAAAAATGGGCAGAAATAATATTAGAAGATTATAAGAATTTTAAAAGAAAAGATAGTTTTGATGAAATGACAAAAAATAATTTTAATATAATTGAGGAAGCAAAAAAATTAGAAAAATATTATATTAATTTAAATAATAGGTAGAAAGGAGTGTAGCTTGAAAAAAATATTGCATTTAATAAGTCATGATAAATTTTCTGGTGCAGAGAATGTAGCATGTCAAATTATAAATAATATGGATAAAGAAAATTATGAATCAGTTTATTGTGCACCAATAGGAGATAATAAAAAACAATTAGAGAATAGAAATGTTAGATACTTAAAATTAAATGAATTTAATTATTTTAATGTAAAAAAAGCAGTAGAAGAATTTAAGCCAGATGTAATACATGCACATGATGTGATTGCAAGTATAATAGCTTCTCTTTTTTATAAAAAAAGCAAGATAATATCTCAAATACATGGTAATCATGAAAATATGAGAAGATTTACATTAAAAACTTTTTTATATAATTTAACTACAAAAAAATATGATAAAATAATATGGGTATCTGATTCAGCAAAAGATAGTTATTATTTTAATAAAAATATTCAGGGAGATAAATCAATAGTATTATATAATACTATTTCTTCAGAAGATATTTTAAAAAAGGCAAATGAAGATAAGAATGATTATAAATTTGATGTGATTTATTTAGGTAGGTTAGCATATCCTAAAGATCCATTAAGGCTAATTGAAATAATTTATATTATGAAACAAAAATATCATAATATAAAAGTTGCAATAGTAGGTGATGGACAAGACAGAAAAATAGTGGAAGAGAAAATAAGAGAATTAGGGCTTGAAGAAAATATTGTATTGTTTGGAAATATGTTAAATCCATATAAAGTTTTAAAATCTTCTAAAGTTATGATTTTAACTTCGATATATGAAGGCACACCTATGTGTGCATTAGAAGCGATAGCATGTAATGTTCCAGTAGTATCTACAAGAGTAGATGGGCTTATAAAAATAATTAAACAAGGAGAATTAGGATATTTATCAAATGATAATGAAGAACTTGCAGAAAAAATAGTATATATTTTGGAAAATGAAAAAGAAAGAAAAAGATTATCTAAGAATATAGAGAAAGCTAATAAGTATATAAATAATATGGAAAAATATATTATGACAATAAGTGAAATATATTCATAAAAAATATTAAGGAAAAAAATGAAGGTAAAAATAGAGATAAAGAAAACAAAGATAATAGAAGGAATTATATTAATTGGATTTATATTATATAAATACATATTATTATGGATTAGAGATCCTAATATATATACAAACCTTACTATTATAGGATTAATTTCAATATCATTTTTGATATTAATACAGAAAAAGTTTAGTAGAAGCGAAATACTAAAAGTAATGATATTATTTTTATTTGGATGTGCAGCTTATTATAACTCCACAATAATAGATATATTTGTAGCAACTATCTTTGCAATGTTATATGCTAGAGATAAGGATGGTATAAAAGATTTTATTAAAATATTTACATATACATCAATAATATTATATGTAATTACTATATTATTATTTTTATTAGGCTTTTTAGGAAATGTTGCATCACAAAGATATGTTAATGAATATTTAGTTGAAAGAAATAGTTTAGGGTTTATGCATGTTAATTCACCATTTTTACATTTTGTTCCTATAGTATTAGGTCTTATATATATAAATAGGGAAAAATCTGAAACATATAAATTTATAACTATTATAGTGGTAGATATAATTTCTATAGTATTATATAATTATACGCTTAGCAGGACAGGAGCAATAATTATAATAATATTAAATATAATTATGATCTTTCAAAAATATATTTTAAATAACAAAGTAATTAAATATATATTTAAATATGCATTTATTACTTTAGGAATATTTTTAACATTTTATATCGCATATCAATTTGGGAATGATTTTACAGAAGGAAGTTTGAATAAAATGTTAAGTTTTAGACCGAGATTGGCTCTAGATGCGATAAATACTTATAATATAAAACCACTTGGTAATGTATTTGAGGAAAGAATTGTACTTGATTCATTGTATTTAAGAGTGTTATTAGGGGCAGGATATATATCATATATGTTTTACACATATTTTCAAATAAAGACATTTAAATATATAGAAAAAGATAAATATTTGTATCTAATATTAATAGTATTTTCAATTTATCAACTTTTTGAAAATGTAGTTACATATAATATGAATTTTTTATTGACAATACAATTTATGTTATATTTAAGATATAGTGATAAAAGAAATTTAAAAGATAAAAATAAAAAAGATAATTTAATAGAGAAAGAATTGAAGGATGAATAGGAAAGAACCTAAAATTTCTGTAATAATGCCAGTATATAATGCAGAAAAGACAATAGAAAGAGCAATATTAAGTATTATAAATCAGACTTATAATAATATAGAACTTATACTAATAAATGATGGATCTACAGATGAAACTGAAAGTATAATAAAAAAATATATAGAAAAAGAAAAAAAGATTGATATTAGATATTATTTTCAAGAAAATTCAGGCCCATCTATTGCTAAAAATTTAGGTATTGATATGGCAATAGGTGAATATATATTATTTGTAGATTCAGATGATACTATAAGTGAGAATTATATAGAAAGTTTAGTTATAAATCAAAAAGAAGGTACACTTATAGGTGCATCATATAAAATAATAGAAGGTATAAAAAGAAAAAATAAAAATGTTAAAATAACAATCAAGGACTATTATATAAGAGATGAAATCTTAAATAATTTAGTAGTAGGAAAGTTAAATGGATTTGTTGTTCTTTATTTGTTTAATAAAGAAAAAATGAAAAATATATATTTTGAAAAAGATATAATATATATGGAAGATACATTATTTTTGATTAAATATATAATAAATAATAATATAAATAATATTATATATTTAAAAGATATTTATTATAATTATTACCAAACAGATGGAAGCATAACAAATAATACAAATAAAATAATAAAAAATATATTAAGCTTTACTAATTCTATTAGGAAAATAGAAAATATTATACCAAAAGAGGAAAAAGAACTAAAGGAAATTTGTAAGAAAAATAGAGCAAATAGGATATCTAAATTAATTGAGAATAATGTTTCTAAAATAAAAGAAAGAAAGATTTTAAAGGAATATCAGAAATCAGAAGAGATAAAGCAAATAATTAAAGAATTAATAGAAGATTGTAATATAAAGAGCGGATATAAGTTATATTTAAAGTTTACAATGAATTCACCATATATATTGTTTTTGGCGTATGTTAAAATTAGAGAAATATTAAAGAAAATGAAATGATTTTATGAAAGAGAGAAAAAATGAAATTATCAATTATAATACCTATATACAATAAAGAAAAATATATAAAAGAGTGCTTAGAAAGTATAATAAAAGGAATAGAATTAAATAATTATGGTTATTTAAATAAAGAAGATAATATAGAGCTAATATTAATAAATGATGGATCTACAGATAAATCAAAAACAGAATATGAAAAATACATAAAAACATTAAAATTGGAAACAAAAGAAATAGTTGATATAAAGATATATGAAAATAAAAATAATGGAGTATCATATACAAGAAATTTTGGAATAGAAAAAGCACAAAATGAATATATATTTTATGTAGATGCTGATGATAAATTAGAAGAAAATTGGTTTAAGATTATAAAAGAAAATGTAAAAGAAAATATATATGATGTAATTTATTTTAGAAGAAATTGGATGAATAATAATAAAAATTTGAAAAAAGATGAATTAATTGAATATATATTAGGACTAGATAAAGAAATAACACTATCTTCTTTATGGTCTGCAATATATAAAAAAAGTGTAATAAAAGATAATGACATTAAATTTGAAAAAGATGTTATTATAGGTGAAGATATGTTATTTAATATTGATTATGCTATAAATTCAGAAAAGAATTGTATAATAAATAAAGGATTTTATAAATACAGAAATGCTATAGGATCACTTACAAATACATATAGTGATAAATACATAAAAGCAGATATAAGTTTTAAAAAAGCATTGAAAGATAGGTTGGAATTATTAGTTATAAAAAAAGAAATTTCTGAAGACTATATGCTACAAGTAATTCTTAGAAATAATATTAATGCATTTTTTAACTTATTGGTAAAAATATCATATATTAAAAATATCAAGGAAGTAGAGAAAAAACTTAAAGAAATAGAAAGTGAATTTAATGTAATAAAAAGTGAAAATAGAGATGATGACGAATTTTTAAAATATATGGATAATAAACAGCAAAAGATATATAAAATGTATGAAAACAAGGAATACAAAAAAATATATATAATATATAGAACTAGAAATATAATAAAAAACAGTATAAAAAAAGTAATTGCATTAATTTTGAAAATAGCAAATAAAGAAGATTTATTTAAGAGAGTCTAAAAAAGGAGAAAAGATGGAAGAAAAAAACAAAAAGAATAAAAAAATCGGAATAATAACATTTCATAATTCATATAATTGTGGATCTATGATGCAAACATACGCATTACAAACAATATTAGAAAAAAATGGGTATAAACCAGAAATAGTAGATTACTACACTGAGGGACAAACTCAAATGTATAAAACATTTTTTAAACCTGACAGTATAAAAAATATAATAAAAAATATATTGCTATTTCCAAATAGTAAAAAGATAGATAATAATAATATGAAATATGAAGAATTTAAAAATAAAAATTTAAAATTAAGTAAAGAAATTAAAAAATATGAAGATCTTAATGATAGAGAATATTCAGCAGTTATAGCAGGTAGTGACCAAGTATGGAATATAACAATAGAAGATTATTCAAAAGCATATTTTTTACCATGGGTAGAAAATGCAAGAAAAATAGGCTATGCACCAAGTTTTGGATCTAAAAAAATAAAAGACTATGTAAAGAATGAAACGGAATATCAAGAATTTAAGGATTATCTTAATAATTTTAATTCAATTTCAATAAGAGAAAATAACGGGCAAAAATGGATTAAAGAAATGATAGGAAAAGAGGTACCAGTAGTTTTAGATCCGACATTATTATTAGATGAAGAAGATTATAAAAATGTAGAAAGTAATGATGTAAATGAAAAAGGAGATTATATATTCTTTTATTCACCAGGATTTGATAGAGGAATATGTAAATTTGTGAAGGAATTATCTAAGAAATATAATATTCCAGTAATAACATGGAGTAGAAAGAATTATGAAATAAAGCAAATATGGACATTTGGTTTTAAAACACCTGAATATGAAAATCCGGCTAAATACTTAAGTTTAATAAAAAATGCAAAATTAGTATTAACAACATCTTTTCATGGGGCAATATTTGCTACAACATATAGAAAGAAATTTTATGTTTTAAAAAATGGAGCAATGTTTGGAAATGATGATAGAGTAAGAACAATGTTAAATACATTAAAAATGAATGACAGATTAATAGATTATAAAATAGATGAAAATAAAGATTATTTAGAAGAAATAGATTATACAGAATATGAAAAAGCATTAAAAGTAGAAAGAGAAAAATCAATTAAATATTTGTTAGATGCAATAAATGGAGTAGATAATATATAATGAAAAAGGTAAATAAAAATTTTATGTATAATATGGTGTATCAAATATTATTATATATAATTCCGTTTATAGTAACTCCATATATATCTAGAGTTTTAGGAGCAGAGAATATAGGAATATATAGTTATACATATTCAATAGTCACATATTTTATGTTACTTACATTATTAGGGATTAATAATTATGGGACAAGAAACATAGCAAAAAATCATAAAAATAGAGAAAAGTTAAGTTATACGTTTAGCAGTATATATTATTTACAGATAATCATGGGAATTATAATGCTTGTAATATATAATATAAGTATTATATTTATGGATAAAGCATATACAATGCTATTTATTATTAATAATTTATTTATAATATCAGCAATTTTAGATATTAATTGGTTATTTTTTGGATTAGAAGAATTTAAAATTACCACAGTTAGAAATGGTATAATTAAGATTGTTTCAGTTTTGCTTATATTTCTTTTAGTAAAAGAAAAACAAGATTTATGGAAATATCTTCTTATAATGAGTGGTAGTTTAGTTATAAGTCAATTATATTTATTTCTATTTAGAAAAAAATATGTAGATTTTAAAAAAGTAAAAATAAAAGATATAACAAAACATATAAAAAGTGTATGTGTATTGTTTATTCCAGTAATTGCATATAGTGTATATAGGGTTATGGATAAAACAATGATACGGTGGAATAAGTAGTAAAACAGAATTAGGTCTGTATGAAAATGCGGAAAAAATAATTAATTTACCTATTGGGATTATAACAGCTTTAGGAACAGTTATGATACCATATATTTCAAAAATAGATATGAATGAAAAGAATGAAATAAGAAAAAGATTAAATGAATCTTTTCAATTAGTATTTTTCTTAATATTTCCAATAATATTTGGAATATTAGGAATATCTAAAGATTTTTCAAATGTCTATTTTGGAAATGGATTTTCTAAGGCATCAGATATAATGAATATGTTAACTTTTACAATTATATTTGCAGGAATAGCAAATGTTATACGTACAAATTATTTAATTCCTTTTGCAAAAGATAATATATATGTAAAATCAACTATAATTCGGGGCAACTATAAACTTAATATTAAATTTGATTTTAATTAGAACATATGGAGCAGTAGGTGCATGTATAGGAACAATAGTAGCAGAATTTTCTGTTATGTTATATCAGATTATAAAAACAAGAGAAATAATTGATTTTAAACTTAATATAAGAAATTTATTAAAGTATACGTTAAAAGGAATAATAATATATATATATATTATTATTATGAATACTATAG
>ERZ772960.1768-NODE-1768-length-16679-cov-5.527009_pt1 | contig 16679 bp, 12 predicted proteins | sample MGYA00580678_ERZ772960 | MGnify/ENA primary metagenome ERZ772960 (study PRJEB29015, sample SAMEA2737930) | human oral metagenome | biome: human oral; feature: human-associated habitat; material: dental | place: China | collected 2059 ... | reverse complement strand
TCAGATGATTTTTTACTTTCCGAGGCCTCGGAAATGCCATCGTCAGATGATTTTTTACTTTCCGAGGCCTCGGAAATGCCATCGTCAGATGATTTTTACTTTCCGAGGCCTCGGCCGCATCATCGCCAAATGGATTTTAAATAATTTAGATAGAAACGGATAGAAATAACTTTTTATATTATAAACATGATATTCAGATTATTCATAAGAACAATAATTGTGCTCAGCGCATTGCTCGGGCTAAGGGCTGAGGCTGCTACATTAGAACTTTTGTCGCCGGGCGGAAAAATTAAAGTTGCGGTTCAGACCGACAAGGAGATTTCTTACAGCGTGTCGTTCGGCGGAAAAGAACTTTTACGGCAGAACAACTTAACGTTGACAACGAATAAAGGGACGCTTGGGAGGAATGCCAAACTACTATCGGCCAACTCAAGCATTGTAAATGAGACGAAAGAACCGGTTGTTCCGTTGAAGTTTTCGCGCATAGAGACGAAGTATCGAAAAGCCGTTTTGAAGTTCAAAGGAAATTTCTACATAGAATTCAGGGTGACAGACCATGCCGTTGCTTATCGATTTGCGACTCGATTGGGAAAGATGCTCGATGTTGATGACGAAAGTTTCAATCTGCAAACGATTGTACCCATGACGGCACATTTACAACCAACCGACAAGTTCCGCACCTCGTATGAGACGCGCTACGTGCACCAGCAACTCTTTGCTCCTGCAGACGGCAAGATGGCGACACTGCCTGCACTGCTAACGGGAAAAGACGATATGAACGTATTGGTGTCGGAGACAGGTGTGCTCGATTATCCGAAAATGTTTTTAAAGCGCAACGGAATCGGCGGCTTCTCGGCTACATTTCCCAAGTGCCCACTGGCATGGGCCGAAGAGAGTGACCGTGCGATGAATGTAACGAGTGAAGGATCGTATATTGCGCGCACGAATGGAACGCGCGCATTCCCTTGGCGCTATATGGTTTTCGGGACTTCGAAGGAGATAGCCATGCAAACGCTTCCCGTGGTGCTCTCGGAACCGTGCGCATTGCAGGAGACTGATTGGATAAGGCCGGGGAAAGTGTCGTGGGAATGGTGGTGTGGCGCCACACCCTATGGGAAAGATGTAAATTTCAAAGCGGGCTGTAATACGGCAACTTATAAATACTTCATCGACTTTGCTGCCCGTTTCGGCTTGGAATATATTCTGCTCGACGAGGGCTGGGCCAAATCTACGCGCGATCCTTTCGTGCCAAATGATGCGCTTGACCTTCAGGAGGTGATTCGCTACGGAAAATCGAAAGGCGTGGGCGTCGTTCTGTGGTTATCGTGGCTCACCGTTGAGCGGCACTTCGATTTGTTCAAAAAATATGAGGAATGGGGCGTGGCCGGTGTGAAAGTGGATTTTATGGACCACAGTCACCAGTGGATGGTTAATTTTTACGAACGCGTGGCAGAAGCGGCTGCCAAGCACAAGTTGGTGGTGGATTTCCATGGGGCCTACAGTCCGGCGGGATTGGAATTCAAGTTTCCTAATGTGCTGTCGTACGAGGGTGTTGTGGGCATGGAGATGATGAGCAGATGCACGCCCGAAAACACGGTTTATTATCCATTTATCCGCAACACAGCGGGTGCGATGGATTATACACCGGGCGCGATGATCAACATGCAACCCGAGGTGTATCGCTCTGTGCGTCCCAACTCGGCCGCTATCGGCACACGGTGTTACAACATGGCTTTATATGTGATTTTTGAGAGTGGCGTGCAAATGTTGGCGGATAATCCCACAAATTACTATAAAAACGAGGAGTGCACGCGATTTATTTCCTCTGTGCCGGTTACGTGGGACGAAACGCGTGTGTTGGAAGCCAGCGCAGGGGAGTATTTCATCGTGGCGCGCCGCAAGGGAGACTGCTGGTTTGTGGGTGGCTTCTGCAACGGCAAAGAAAATGTGCGCCATTTCCGTGTGCGGCTCGATTTTCTGTCGGCCGGGGTGGATTATCGGATTTCTGCTTTCTGTGACGGACCGAACGCCGGCTATCAGGCGATGGACTATCGCACGAGCGAGCAAAATGTAGACCACGGTACGGAGCTGACTATAGATATGGTCAGAAATGGGGGTTGGGCAGCGGTCATAGCGCGCCGTTAATGAGGATATATAGAAATAGGTGGCTGCCGCCGAGCATCTCAGGCGGTAGCCGCTACTAATATAATAAGGTATGAAAAACATCATTTTCGTTGCAGTTTTATTTTGTTTTTCCATCAGCATCGCGGCGCAAACTTCGCGCAGAGAGATACTTCTGAATAAAAACCTTTCGGGAAATAACTACGTGGCCTATCCTGGGCCCGCAAACCAGAAGCTCACGCCGGCGCCGAAGGGCTATGTGCCGTTCTACATCAGTCATTACGGGCGGCACGGGTCGCGCTATCTAATCAATGTGAACGATTATAACAGACCGTTCGTGGCCCTTCGTCGGGCCGATCAGCAAGGCAAGCTCACTCGTTTCGGGAAGGACGTTCTCCGCCGAGTGGCGCTTTTTCGTGAGGAGGCGCGAGGACGTGAGGGCGAATTGACGGAACTGGGTGCACAGCAGCATAAGGGCATTGCGCGACGTATGTATGAACGTTTCCCGGGCATCTTCGCAGGACGAGCCGTGGTAGACGCTAAGAGTACGGTGGTGATCCGCTGTATCTTATCGATGGAAAACGCGCTGCAGCAGTTGTTGGTGCTGAATTCTCGGCTACAAATCAAGCATGACGCTTCTCGGCACGACATGTATTACATGAATCACCGTGACGCGCATCTCGACAGCCTGAAAATGACGCCCACTGCCAAGGAGGCCTTCGCGGCTTTCTCTGCACGTCACGCGCGGTGTGATTCCCTGATGCGGAAGCTGTTTAACGACGAACGTTATTGGCGGGACTCCATCAATGCCCTGCAATTGAACGACCAGCTTTATCATCTGGCCTGCAATGTGCAAAGCACAGAGCTGCGCCATAGCGAGACTCTTTACGACTTGTTCACCGATGAGGAGCTGTATGATTGCTGGTTGCGCAAGAACGCGTGGTGGTATATTAACTATGGCCCGAGTCCGCTGAACGGGGGGCTGCAGGTATATTCGCAGCGTTTCCTTATTCGCAGGATTATAGAAGAGGCCGACAGCTGTATTGCGCTTGAACGTCCGGGCGTAACACTGCGCTACGGGCACGATACGATGATGATGCCGTTGGTTTGTTTGCTCGACGTCAATGGCTTCGGAAAACAGATAACCGATTTGGAGAAATTGGCCGAGGGCGGTTGGCGTAACTATCGGATTTACCCGATGGCTTGTAACCTGCAGTTCGTTTTCTATCGTCGCACGCGCGGAGAGAAAGATGTGCTTTTCAAAGTGCTTTTGAATGAGAACGAAGCGACGTTGCCCCTTCCGGTCGTGGCCAAAGCTTATTATCATTGGACAGACTTCAAGGCGTATGTGTTTGAGAAGCTGAAACGCTATGTGGGGCATCTGCAGGGCAATTAGAAATGTAACCACAAATGATTTGGACGATGAAACGCTATTTTTTCTTCAGTTTTCTGCTGCTTTCGGGGTCTATACTGTATGCGCAGACGGCCCAGTTGCAGCGGCTGTTCGTCGCTCCGCCAGCCTCGGCGCGCCCTTGTGTCTGGTGGCATTGGATGAATGGGAACGTAACGAAAGACGGTATCCGCAAGGATATCCTGTGGATGGATCGCGTGGGAATTGCGGGACTTCACCATTTCGATGCGGGAATGAAGACGCCGCAGGTTGTGGGCAAGCGTCTGATCTATATGGACGAGGGCTGGCAAGATGCGTTCCGATATGCCTTGCATCTTCTCGACTCGCTGCAGATGGAGGGCGGTATTACGAGTGCGCCGGGCTGGAGCAATACCGGTGGTCCGTGGGTCAGCCCCGCACGCGCGATGAAAAAGTTGGTGTGGCGCGAATTTGTCGTTGACGGCGGGCGGAAAATCACGGTGTCGCTGCCTCAACCTTATCAGATGCCCGGCCGCTATCAGAACCTGAAGACCGGAGGTGTGACCGAAGCCGACCGCTATTACCGTGACATCGCCGTGGTGGGCGTACGCTTGAGCTCGTCGGACAGGAGTTTGTCGCAGCTTGGCGCAGTCGTGGAATCGAGCGGGGGCCGCTTTACGGTCGGTCAGTTGACAGACGGTGACCTGACGAATGCGTCTTCTTTGCCACGCGACGACGGCCGCGGTTATGCGTGGATACAATATCGCTTTGCCACACCCCAGACCATGAAAGCTGTCCGTATCGCCGACGGCAGGGCGCGGCACAACTGGTATTGTGCGCCTGCACCGGTGTTGAAACATGTCGAAGTGAGCGATGACGGCGTACATTTCCGCCGTATTTGCGACATTCCGCACGGCGGCATCGTCTGTCAGACCGTCACAATCCCTCCCACAACGGCCAAGGTCTTTCGCATTGTGTTTGACAATCCTGTCGTAGAGACCTTCGAAGCCGCGATGCGGGGAGCCAAACCGGCCCGTGATATCAAGGTCTCGGAGTTGGTGTTCTACCCCATGACGAAGATAAACCACGCGGAGGAGAAGGCCGGTTATGCCTCGCCGCACGACATGATGCGCTATACAACGCCCGAAGATGCCGATGTACCTTCGGCTGCCGATGTTGTCTTGCTGACAGACAAGGTCGCTCCCGACGGACGTTTGACGTGGAATGCCCCGGCAGGTGTATGGCGGATTTATCGCTTCGGCTGCTCGCTTACGGGAAAGAAAAACCATCCGGCACCGCCCGAAGCCACGGGATTGGAAGTCGACAAGCTGGATTCGGTGGCCGTTTCCGATTACCTTACGACCTATCTGCAGATGTATCGTCAGGCAACTAAGGGTAACATGGGGGCGAAAGGCATTCGTTCGTTCCTCATCGACAGCTATGAAGCGGGGTGGGAAACGTGGACCGAGCGCATGGCCGAGGAGTTTGAGAGACGCCGCGGCTACGGTTTACTCAAGTGGTTGCCAGTATTGACCGGGCAACCCATTGGCAGTGTACGGCAGAGCGAACAGTTCCTGTGGGATTGGCGCAAGACCATCGGCGAACTGATTGCCGACAATCTGTACCGACAAACCGCAAGGGTGTTGAGGCAATGGGGCATGAAGACCTACTTTGAGTCGCACGAGAACGGCCGTATTTATCTGGCTGACGGAATGGAAGTGAAGAAATGGGCCGACGTTCCGATGGCCGCCATCTGGGCACGTGACAGTGCTGGCGGCGCAAACCATGTCATGTCCGAATGCGATATCCGCGAAACGGCTTCCACGGCCCATCTTTATGGAAAGCCAATCGTCGCCTGCGAGAGTTTCACGGTCGATGGATTGAACAACCGCGCCTATGCTTTCTTTCCCGGCAATCTGAAACCCGTGGCCGATTTGGCATTGGCTTGCGGCGTGAACAAGTTCTTCTTGCACGACTCGGCCCATCAACCCGTCGATGATAAGCGGCCGGGTCTGGGCTTGGCGCAGTATGGTCATTGGTTCAACCGGCACGAAACGTGGGCCAATCAGGCCAAACCTTGGATCGATTACCTTGCACGTAGCTCTTATTTGTTGCAGCAGGGGCACAACGTGGCCGATGTTCTTTACTATTACGGTGAGGACAATTGCATCACGGGGCTCTTCTCGTGGCAACTTCCCGACATACCGTCAGGCTACGCTTTCGATTATATCAACGCCGACGCACTGATGCATCTCGTCTCTTGTCACGACAATCGGCTGCAAACACCCAGTGGAGCGCGTTATCGTCTGCTCTTCTTGGACAAGAATGCTGCCCGCATGTCGCTTCCCGTACTGCGGAAGATTGCCGCATTGGTCAGGCAGGGAGCGTTCGTCAGTGGCCAAGAACCCGTCGAAGAGCCATCGCTGACGGGCGACAAGGAAGAGTTTCGCCACTTGATACACGACATATGGCACACCAACCGTCCCAATGTTCTCGTTGCATCGCGGGTAGAAGACGCTTTGAAGGCAATGGCCGTGAGGCCCGACGTTACCTGTAATGATATGTCAGACCTACGCTTTGTTCACCGCACTTTACCCGAAGCCGAAATCTACTGGGTAGGCAACATGTGCCCCCGACAGCGAATGGCCGACATTGCCTTTCGTGTGACGGGGCGCAGACCGCGGTTGTGGCATCCCGAAACGGGCAGAACAGAGGCTGTTACCTATCGAATGGAGAACGAACAAACGACCGTTCGGCTCCATCTGACGGAGAACGACGCGCTGTTTGTCGTGTTTGACGAACCAACTACGCTAACACATTTCGAAACACCACGGGAAGAACTCGTCAGCACGTGGCCCGTGACTACAACTTGGAACGTTTCTTTCGGCAAAACGCCCGACGGTCCCGGCCCAATGCGCCTCGATAAATTGCGCTCTTACACTGAATTGGCCGACACCGCCGTCAAATACTTCTCGGGAACAGCCGTTTATACCACGCACTTCCGGCTCGACAAAACGCTGAAACGGGCTTCAAGGGTGACATTGGATTTGGGAAAGGTGGGCGATATGGCCGAACTCGTCGTCAACGGCCGGTCTATGGGCGTGCTTTGGAAGTCTCCTTACGTGGCAAACATCAGGCCGGCACTGCGCAAAGGCATTAACTGTTTGGAGGTAAAGGTCACCAATCTCTGGCCGAATCGGTTGATTGGCGACAGTCAACCGAACGTGAAAACGCCACACTCCTACACGAGTTATCCTTTTTACAAGGCCGATTCACCCCTTCGGCCATCGGGATTGCTGGGCCCCGTCGTGCTCCGTGCCTATCGTTTGAAGTGAAGTGACGGTCCCATCGATAAATGATGGGAGATAAATATGCATGGACATCGGAGCGGACGCACGGGCCGTGCATCCCTACATGTATTCAAACGGAACGGAGTGTCGGCAACATTGATAATCAATGACTTGCATTCTGCGTTCCAATGTCAGCCATATTACCGCGCAATATGACCCATTTCACTGTGCAATCTCAGCCATTTCATCGCGCAAAATGGCTGATATGAAAAACCGATTAGGCGTATGTAGGGACGCACGGTCCGTGCGTCCGCTCAAAATGCTGCGTGCATTCGCTCCAACAACCGCGCTGTTTGCTTGCCATCGCCTTGCGCGGACACTCCAACAACCGTGCTGTTTGTTTGTTATTAACCTTGCGCGGACGCACGAGCCGTGCGTCCCTACACGCCTCTTGCCTGCAAATCATTTTTTAATAGGGCTAATCCTAAAGTTCAAAGTTCACACTTCAATGTTCAAAGCCCCCAGACTTCAATGTTCAATGTTCAAACTTCAATGTTCAATGTTCAAAGTGCCGCCGTCGTTTCCCTCATGGAACCTATCAATCTGTCGTACATTTCGTGCAAATCGTACCGGGGTTTCCAGCCCAAGGCCTCTAATTTCGCGGCCGAAAGCAGCAGCTTTGTCGTCGGAGAATAGCCCATGCCGCCTTGTAACCTGACCACCGTGCGAATGGAAGAACCGAACTCTCGGCACACCATCTCGGCCATTTCGCGAATCGAAATATAGGTTTCGCGGTTGGAAACGTTATACGCTTCGCCGGCCGTTCCTTTCAACATGACATACAGAATGCCCGAGATGGCATCCATGGTGTAGCAATAACAGCGGCAAAGGTCGCCCTTTGTGTGAAGCGTGATGTCTTGATTTTGAATGACACAACGGGCGAATTGGGCAAACACACGCGTGTCGTCAGGGGCCACACCTGCGCCAAATACCTGCGCCAAACGGGCTATCTTGACCGGGCATCCATACTCTTTGGCATAGCTATGGCACAGGGTTTCGGCGAGTCTTTTAGCCATCGGGTAACTGCTGCGCACCGACATGGGGTCGATATAGCCCTGCACTTCTTCCGTAATGGGGGTAGAATCGTCGGTTATCGTGCCGTAGATTTCGAGCGTGGAAGCAAAGACCAACGACTTCAAAGGCTGTTCCATAGCATACGACAACACGGCTTTTGTGCCACGATACACCGTGTCGATGGTCTCTACCGGCTTGTCTACAAAATACTTGGAAGCCGTTGGAGCGGCGAAATGAAGGACATAATCCACTGCAACGGGGGGCATGAAGGCTCCGTTGTTCGCTGAAAAGTCGTAGACATAATAGCGAAGCTGGTCGCTTTCTGCACCCAACACGCGCCCGGCCTTGGGCACATCGCGGACGACGGCCACCACTTTTGCACCGATACTCAGCAGGCATTTCACGGCCAGACTGCCCAAAAGGCCCGTCGCTCCCGTTACGCAAACCGTCGTTCCGACCAAAGATGAGCCGAGTTCGAAATGCGTTTTGAAGGCCTTGATGTCGTTTTCTAAAACCTTATTCATGCCAAACAACCTATAAACCGAATATCTGTTGGTCTTCATGCACCTTCACCATGGCCCGCAAAACAAAGAAGTCTGTCGGCGTGGTTATCTTGATGTTCTCCATCGGACCAATGATTGTGCCCAGCGTCATGCCCTGACTATTCATCATGGTGCACGAGTCTATGTAGTCATGGCGGCCTTCCTTGATGGCCTTTCTGTGGGCCGCAAGAATGTCATTCAGCCTGAATGACTGCGGTGCACGGGCTATCAGAGAGGCCGATCTCGGTGGAATTTCGAGGCTTCCATCGGCTTGTTTGACGACGAAACTCTCTGTTGCAGGAACGCAGGTGATGCACGATCCGCACGCTTCTACCTTATTTATATTGTCGGTTATCGTTGTTTCAGTGATCAAAGGTCGCACACCATCGTGTATCAACACCGTGGCATTGTCGCCCTTTGCATAGGCTTCTGCGGCGCAAAGTCCGTTGTAAATGGAGTCTTGTCCGGTCGTTCCGCCGGGCACAATGCTTACCACTTTGTTGATTTCAAACTTCTTTAGCTGCTTTTCCAGATAGGGAATCCACCCTTCGATGCAGGCAACAACGATGGCATCTATCAAGGGATGGTCGTCGAAAAGCTCCAAAGTATAGATGATAATGGGCTTTCCATTGAGATCGAGAAACTGTTTTGGCTTCGATTTCGTGTGCATCCGAAGTCCCGATCCACCGGCAAATATAACGGCAATGTTCATTTTTTGAGGTTCAATATGCGTTTGATAGCTTTCAAATCGCGGCGTTTGTCAAGGTCGAAAAACACCTTTTGGTGATGCGAGGCCCGCTGTTCCACGGGCGGAAGCGTCATGTAATCGCCGAAGAAATGGCGAAGATAGGCGTCGTAGTCGTGGGGCAGGTTCACCATGAGGCCCTCGAAGGCAAACATCTGCGGCGTTTCGAGCCACGCTTTCGGGTAGATTTCCTGCCGTTGATAGGCCCCGCTGTAGGTAACAACCCTTGAAGACAGGGCGTAATCATGGCCGTATGCGATGCCGTCCATCTGTTTCAAGAGCCACCGTCTGAGCCACGAACGACAGCAAAAGGCTACGGTCTTCACCGCAAAACGACCCCATTCGCGCCGCTTCGTCAGCAGACCAACATACTCACCGAAGCTGTTGTGCGTGGAAACGGCCTCCAGTTTGTTCATCAACCGCTTGAAACGGCGTTTCTCCCGATAGCATGTTTCCACGTCGTCGCAGGCACCGTCCAAGGGAAAGATGTCGATATAGAGCCCGAAGACGCAGGGGATTCGCTCGTTTTCGAGCAGCGTTGTGCGTGCATTACACATCTTGGCGAAGTACATCGGATAGTCTTTCGTCGCGTAAGGTGACAGTACTTCGTAGCCTTCGGGCATGGATTGGGCAGCCAATCTGAGGAAGCGGTCGTAGTCGGGACGCGGCATGAACACGTCGATATCGTCGTCCCAAGGAATCATTCCCTGATGGCGCACGGCCCCGATGGCCGTTCCTCCCGCGCAGAAATAGCGTAGTCCCTGCGCTTCGCAGATGCGGATAAAGACCGAAAGCACGTCGATGATAACGGCGTTCCACCGTGGTTGGAGTTCTTTTGTCACCTCTTGCATAGCTGCAAACTTACATATTTTTTTTCATTTGCAGCCGCTTTCGTCGCTAAAATATCCGTTTTCTCGGTACAGTTGAACATGAATGGAGAATATTTGCTGCTTTATTTGGGTTCATTCTTACCTTTTCCATGGCAATTAGTACGTGGCTTTTCTCCTCGGATTTTGTTGTTATACAGGGTAATGGTGATGGGCGTGGGGAGCGTATGGAGGACTTGTTTCCCTTTCTATGGCTTAAAAAGAACAACAGAACCAGTCGTATTGATGCGTAATTTGCGCTCCGCTGTAAACCGGTAGGGTTGGTTTTGGAGGGCACAAATCATAAAAAAAGTGCCCGAATGTGGTCGGACACTTTTTCCATGTTATTAATAATGCGTTGTTCGAAACAGGAACTTCGCTCTTATTTCAACTTCTTGTAACCGTATTGTGCGGTGCAGCAGAGTTCCTCTTCGATGCGAATGAGCTGGTTGTACTTGGCCATTCGGTCGGTACGGCTCATCGAACCTGTCTTGATTTGACCTGAGTTTGTTGCCACAGCAATATCAGCTATTGTCGTATCTTCGGTCTCTCCGGAACGGTGAGAGGTCACGGTTGTGTAGCCATGACGGTGAGCCATCTCGATAGCCTCAAGGGTTTCGGTGAGCGAACCAATCTGATTGACCTTGATAAGAATAGAATTTGCCGCACCCATCTTGATGCCCTTTTCGAGGAACTTCACGTTGGTCACGAACAAGTCGTCGCCTACCAACTGGCAACGGTCGCCGATTTTTGCGGTCAGCTTCACCCAGTTCTCCCAGTCGTTCTCATCGAGTCCGTCCTCAATAGAGTCGATAGGATATTTCGTGATGAGCTGCTCAAGGTAAGCAATCTGCTCATCTGCCGTGAGTTTCTTGCCGTTCGGGTCCTTCGGCATGCCGTTCTTCAGCTGGCGATAGTCGTAGAACCACTTGCCATTCTCCTGTACGGCAAACTCCGAAGCGGCGCAGTCCATGGCAATCTTCACGTCTTTTCCGGGTTCATAACCAGCGTCTTTGATGGCCTGAATGATAGAGTCGAGCGCGTCTTCGATGCCATCGAACTTAGGAGCAAAGCCGCCTTCGTCTCCCACAGCCGTTGAAAGTCCGCGCTTTTTTAGGTTCTTTGCCAATGCATGAAACACCTCTGCACCCATGCGAACTGCCTCTTTTTCGCTCGGAGCTCCTACTGGACGGATCATAAACTCTTGGAAAGCAATCGGCGCATCGCTATGTGCTCCGCCGTTAATAATGTTCATCATAGGAACCGGAAGCACGTAAGTATTGGCGCCACCGATGTAACGATACAATGGAATATTAAGGGCTTTGGCAGCCGTTTGTGCCACAGCAAGGCTCACACCAAGAATGGCATTGGCTCCTAATTTGCTCTTTGTTGGGGTGCCATCCAAGCCAAGCATCTTGTAATCGAGGGCGCGTTGGTTAAGCACATTTTCCCCTTTCAGTGCCGGAGCTATCACGTTATTGACGTTCTCTACGGCCTTTAATACGCCCTTACCACAGTAACGTTGCTTGTCACCATCACGGAGTTCGAGGGCCTCGTTCTCGCCGGTTGATGCACCAGACGGCACACTTGCACGGCCCATCACGCCGTTATCGAGCGTCACTTCTACTTCAACTGTCGGGTTACCTCTTGAATCGAGGATTTCTCTTGCATGAATTTTTTCAATCTTCATAATCTCTTTTATTAAGTTGATACTATATATTTTCAGGCAAAGATAGCCATTTTTTTTATTATATGCAATACCTATATATAATGTTTTGCATTTTTTCGGCTACGTGTTTCGGCTGTTTTGCAGACAGAAGCACCCGAAGCGGGTCACTTCTCCTGCAACTTCTGCTCTTTATTGATGCGATGTCGCTCGCAAAGCAAGTCGTAGAGACGTTGCTTGCGCTTGCTTTCAAGCAACCGATGCACGAAGATATGAGGTAAAGCCACGCCCAAAGCAATGCACAAAATGACGAGCGAAGCCTTGATAAGATTGTTCATGGCCACCGTCACTTGACCGATAACGCCCGTCATTTCGATGAAGGCAAAGAGCGCACGATACATCAATACGCCCGGAACCATGGGGATAACGCTCGGTATGGAGATACATTGATGGGGCGTATGGAACCAATGTTGGGCGCGAGTAATAATGAGACTGACGAGCATGGAGCCTGTCAACGAACCGATAATCACGCCTTGGTCGAGGCCAATGTTACCGTTGCTGGCTCCTAAGTTCACGAAATTCCGACAGCAAACGGCAATGATTCCGCCCACCGCAATGACTGGAAGCAGACGGCGAGGTGTGTTGTATATCATCGAGAAACCCATGGCCGAGATAGCTGCGGCAATGGCATATTCAAAGTAATTGTGGTGAGGTGTGATCGGAAGATCGGTCACGAAGTTGTCTATTCCGCATATTTTAATGGCGCAGGCGATGCCGAAAGACATCGCTCCCACCATGATTAGCGTGTTCAAAGCCCGCGTGATGCCGGTCTGAATGTGGCCGTCCAGCATGTCGCTCACAAAGTTGATCAGCGGCACTCCGGGCACAATAAAGAGCGCACAGGCCAGCAACGGGTGCCAAGGAGTGGCCGAATGGAGAAACGCAGGCACTGCATGAGCCATCGGACCCACTGAGAGAAACGTGAAAAGCCAGGCCAACATCGTTGCCACAAAGGCTGAGATTCCGATGCCAGCATAGGCATTCGTGCCCTTCTTCGCAAGAAACATCTTGAGCCGAAAGCCCAATATTGCGGCGATAGATGCATAGAAAAACGATGTCCAGTCACAACCGAATTGAACGCAAAAGCCGCCACATGCGAAGCCACTTCCAATGGATACTTCCCACGGCGTGTACCGGTTTTTCTTCTTACCCAGCTGATTCAGCCTCTCCGCATAGGCATCCAAGGAGAGGTTTTCCTTGATACAACTCCATGAAAGTCGGCTCATTTCGGAGATAACGGCCATGTCGATGATGTGTCGTTTGCAGTGTTGGAACTTCGTAAACGAGTGGGTGTCGTCGTGATAATTCACCATCAAGATGTCGTAGTTGACGTAGAGATGAAGGTTTTCGTTGCGAAGTCCGAGGAAAGCGATGGTTCTTTTGAGGGTCCGCATGATGCGTGTCGTGTCGGCAGAGCACTCCATCAGCAGGCAACCTGTCTGTAAAAGGAGGCCCAATTTGCGGTTCACAACCTCCTCATGTTCTTTCAATACGATGCTATCTTCCATTGTCTTTGTCTGAATTGCGGTGCAAAGTTAATGCTTTTTTCCCGAATATGGTCGGCCCTACCTCGATTATTCACACGCCGAAACAGCCCGTTTCAAGTTTTTTTATTACTTTTGCATGACGACAAAAACAAAGCAATGAACATCAAAAGAAGCTTCAGGATAGGGCTCATGCTGGCCCTCGCAGCCGCAATGATGGGCGGTTGCGGCAGCAAGAACAAAGGAAACGGACAGGCAGGAACAGACTCCGAGGCAGGCAATATCCCTGTAGACACGGCACTCCGGCACCGACTTTCCGACTTTGCCGCACTGCCCCGACCGGCCGGGGCCTTTGGTTTTCATGTCTATGATCTCACGGCAGAGAAGCCCGTTTACGGCTGTAACGAAGACACGGTGCAGCCTTCAGCCTCGTGTTTGAAGCTCCTGAGCGGCATAGCGGGGCTGCATTTGCTTGGCACAAAATATCTTTATACCACATCACTTTACACAAAAGGCGTCACGAAAGACGGCACTTTCAAGGGTGACATCAGCTTCAAGGCCGGCTTGGATCCGCAGGTGAACGAGCCCGACCTCGACATGTTTGCCCGTGCCTTGCGCCGTAAAGGCATCCGAAAACTTGACGGTCGGCTCGTCATCGACCTTGTTTTGGCAACCCCGGTGCAGAGCGAAGTCCACTGGTATCCGTGGGATTTGGCGTTTTCCCGATATGGTTTGTTCTACAGGGGAGCCGAACATGTTGAGAAAGCCCTCAAGCATACGCTCCGAACAGCGGGCATTTCGATTGACGATGAGCAGGTGGTTCGGGGCCGAACGCCACGCGGTTCGCATTGCATCTTCCGTTTCTACCGTTCCATCGACCGCGTCATCGACCGCATGTGGAAGAACAGTTCCAACACACAGGCCACGGCTTTGCTCTATACCATCGGCCATCATGTCAACCCGAACGGCGAACCTATCGCCACCGGACTGGCCTATCTGCGTGGCTTCATGCGCAATGAACTGGGCATAAGAGACACCTCTCACGTGATACATGACGCCTGCGGACTCTGCGTTCACAACCAAGTTTCGCCGCGAACGCTGACCACCGTTCTGCGATATGGCTATCACAACAAGGCCATTTACCGCATGTTGGACAACCATCTGGCCGTTTCCGGTATCGACGGCACACTGCGTCGTGAGCTGGCAAGCCCCAAATTGCGAGGTAAAGTGCGCGGAAAAACGGGCACACTCTCCCACCCTTACGGTATCAGTTCGCTTGCCGGTTACTGTCAAGGCAGCAACGGTCATTTGCTTACCTTTGCCATTATGGACCACAAGATGTCGGTACTTGACGCGCGAGTGCTGCAAAGAAAGCTCTGCGAGATAATGGTTGAAAAGTAGGAAAGTAAAAAGATAAAAAAGGAAAAAGGATTTTTTTTCGTATCTTTGCATTGTTTTTAACACACATAACGATGAAGATGATTTTCAGAATGGCGTCCGTGGCCTTGCTTTGTGCCGCATTCACGTCGTGTATCAAGGAAGAAGCACCGAACGCAGAGTGTGATATCGAACAGGCATTCGTGAGCATTGAGAAGCCGGAGGACGTCTTTTACAATGCCAACGACACGCTGGTCAACATTCCGTCTACCACGGTTGACATTGTTTTCCGCACCAAACGAAAGCCCAAACAGACTGTCTTTGCACCGAAGTTCAGGCTGACCGAGGGCGCAACCATCACGCCGGCAAACGGCTCGGCGCATGATTTCGGTCGCGGACCTGTGGTATATACCGTCACTTCGGAGGACGGAAACAGCAGCCGTGTCTATCGTGTCAGCTTCCAAGGCAGCGCAAAGATGGTGGGCGACGTGGTGAAGTTCGACTTCGAAAACGTGGCCAAAGACAACCTGACCGGCCTTGCCGACTTCTATAAATGGCAGGAAAAAGGACCCAACGGCATGGAAGACGTGTGGGGAACGGGCAATGCCGGCTTCTCATTGTCGGCATGGGACCAACCGATTGATGCCGACCCGACCATTCCAATCAATGGGATGGAGGGCAAAGGTGTGCAGATGACCACCCGAAGTACGGGTGCATTGGGCAAGATGGTCAAGAAACCTATCGCCGCAGGTAACCTCTTTTACGGTGCCTTCGACCTGCAAAATGCACTTGCAGACGCCTTGAAAGCCACGCGATTTGGGCATCCCTTCAATCGCAAACCCATTCGTTTCACGGGCTATTATACGTATAATCCGGCCGAACATGTGACCGATCAGGAGCTCCATACGGTGGATATCAAGGATAGTGCCGCCGTTTACGCCGTGTTCTACCGTAACCACGACGCCAAAGGCAATGCCGTTGTGCTCGACGGTACCAACATCAAGACCTCGCCGCTCATCATTGCAACGGCCGACATGGGCTATGTGAAGCCGCAGAAAGCGTGGACTGCGTTCGAAGTTTCATTCAAATACGTCAGCAATATCGACCTCGACGTGCTCGAACATAACGGCTATAGCTTGGCCATCGTGTTCTCTTCGAGTAAGCGCGGCGACCAATTCATCGGTGCCATCGGCTCAACCTTGTGCGTCGACAAAGTAAGAATCATTTGCGAAAAGGAGGAGAAATAATCATGAGAAAGTTCATCTTGGCCGGCATCATCGCCTTGACAGCCGGCACAGCACAGGCACAATGCTGTTCTAAAGACAACGTTTCGTTCACGGCACGGCTGGGTTATTCCGTCGGAGGAACGGCTCCCGTGGGGCTTCCTCGCAGCATTCGCCGGCTGAACAGCTACACCCTGATGCCTAATTTCCAGTTGGGTATCGACGTAGAAAGGCGGTTCTGCAGCGGCATAGGCATCATGTCGGGCCTCCGTTTCGAGAACAAAGGCATGCAGGAAGACGCCCGTGTGAAGAATTATCACATGGCCTTCAGTCAGGGAAGCCAATATCTTGAGGGCCAATACACGGGCGATGCCAAGACGAAAGTAAACGAATGGATGTTCACGGTGCCCGTCATGGCGACCCTGCATGTGGGCGATAAGGTGCGACTGAAGGCCGGTCCGTATCTCTCTTACGTTGTTTCAAAACAGTTTGAAGGCTGTGCTCACGGCGGTTATCTGCGCGTCGGGGGTCCCACGGGAGCTAAAATCAGCATCGGAGAAGGGCCGGGTCAGCGCGGAGATTACGATTTTAGCGACGACATGCGCCGCTTTCAAGTGGGCTTGACCCTTGGCTGTGACTGGCTGTTTGCAGACAGATTAGGTGGCTATCTCGACCTGAATTGGGGCCTGACCGGCATTCATCACAGCGGTTTCAAGACCATTGAGCAAACCCTCTACCCCATTTTTGCAACGGTAGGTGTGGTGTATGAGCTGTGAGAGGGGCCTACCCCAGACCCTTAAAACCTACCCCCAGCCCCTCCCAAAGGGAGGGGAGGGCCAACAGCGAGGGCTTCTTTAGGGCG
>ERZ772960.1762-NODE-1762-length-16736-cov-3.906121_pt1 | contig 16736 bp, 10 predicted proteins | sample MGYA00580678_ERZ772960 | MGnify/ENA primary metagenome ERZ772960 (study PRJEB29015, sample SAMEA2737930) | human oral metagenome | biome: human oral; feature: human-associated habitat; material: dental | place: China | collected 2059 ... | reverse complement strand
AGAAACAGACTCAAAGGGAAATTACACATTGGTTATAAATGTCCCTTCACAGCCCTTTAAAACTTATGTAACAAAAAAATATTCTCTTTATTTATCTGTTTCTATTGAGGAAGTTACGTTACTAAAATGTAATATTGTATTTAAAGATAATTCCGAACAGGAAAATACTAAAAGTAAAACACTTATAGAAAATAAGCGTTTTCCTGTGGATAATCTTAAACTGCTAAGTGCAAACCTTGATCCTGCTTACACCTTTGATACTTTTGTAGTGGGAAAAAGTAATGATTTAGCTCATGCCACAGCTGTTGCCGTAGCCGAATCACCCGGCAGCCAAAACCCCGGAGAGCATTACAACCCCTTCTTCATATATGGAGGTGTAGGACTTGGTAAAACCCACCTAATGCATTCAATTGCTCATTACATACTTGAGCACAACCCAAAGGCAAAGATACTTTATGTCAGCAGTGAAAAATTCTTAAATGAATATATTGATGCACTAAAAAACAGTAATCTTCAGGAATATCGCTCAAAATATCGCAATGTAGATGTACTTCTTATTGATGATATACAATTTATCGGAGGTAAGGATGCAATACAGGAAGAGCTTTTCCATACCTTCAATGCATTATATGAACAAAAAAAACAGATAATCCTTTCATCGGATAAACCTCCGATGGAGCTTAAGAATCTGGAGGAGAGGCTTCGTTCAAGATTTGCCTGGGGTGTGGCAGTGGAGATATTTTCACCTGATTTTGAAACCAGAATGGCGATACTTAGAAGCAAGGAAGAAAGAGACGGCAAAAATATTGATAATGAGGTAATCCAATTTATTGCCACAAATATAAAAAGTAATATAAGAATGCTTGAAGGAGCTCTTAATAAACTTTATGCCATGAGTCGACTTAATAAAAATCAGGAAATTAATATTGATTTGGCAAAGTCTGTACTAAAGGATATGATTACTCCTGATGCACCTGCGAAAATAACCTCTGAATATATTGCAACTGTGGTAGCCGAGCACTTTAATGTTACAGTTGCAGAACTTAAGGCAAAGGGAAGAAAGGAACCGGTCGCCACTGCAAGGCATATTACAGTATATCTTTGTCGCAAAATGACCAATGATACACAGACAAAGATAGGCCAATTTTTAGGAGACAGAGATCACTCTACGATAGTCAATTCTGAGGACGTAATCACTAAGAGAATCACCTCTGACAGTGAGCTGAATCAAACGATTGAAACTATCAAAAAAAAGATTTCTCCACAATAATCCAAATTATACGGGTAGTCGGCAAACATAGTCATGTTTACAAAAATCGACCGAAAATCCAGTGTTTACAAGGGTTTTAAGACTTTTACACTTATCCACACCCTATAATAATACTAATACTAAAATATATTTAAATATTTGCTATGGCAAAGCCACACAGACTTTTTGCTGTAGCCGGAGGGAAAATGAATTTAAAATTTCAAAAAACACAATTGGTAAATGCACTCAGTATAGTTATGAAAGCTGTATCTACCAAAACAGCAAGTGTTATTTTAGAATCAATACTTATAAATGCTACAGATAACAGAGTTGTTTTAGACGCTACAGATAATGAATTATCAATTCAGACAGAGGTTGATGCAATAATAGTCGAGGAAGGCGGTGTGGTACTGAATGCAAAGCTTTTTTCTGAAATCGTCAGAAAGTTTGAGGATAATGAATCTCTGATAGAACTGGATGTTGACAAAGACTTTAAAACTACAGTCAAATGTGAACAGGCGGTATTTAATATTATGGGTATCGACCCGGTAGAATTTATTCCGATGCCGAATATTAAAAGAGATGATTCTATCAAGATGTCACAGTTCAGTTTAAAGGAGGTTATACGTCAGACTGAGTTTTCTACAGCAATAAGCGATATAAACAGAATGATGGGCGGTGAACTTATAGATGTTAAGGACAATGTAGCAAAGTTTGTTACATTGGACGGTCACAGAATGTCCATCAGAAATATTAATCTGATAGGCGAATATGAAGATCACAGATGTGTGGTACCTGTAAAATCCTTGCAGGAGATTATGAGGATAATAGGCAGTGACACTCAAAAAAATGTTAATATATATTTTTCAAAGGATCATATACTTTTTGAATTTGACAGAACTTTGGTGCTGTCAAGGATTTTAGACGGTGAATTTTTCAGGATTGAGAGCATGCTTTCAAGAGATTATGACACCAAGGTGACTGTAAGCAGACTTAAGTTTCAGAGTGCTATTGAGCAGTCTATGATACTTATCAGAGAGAATGAGCATAAGCCGATGATACTTGATATTGAAAACGGAATGCTCAAAATATCTGTAAATTCATCACTTGGATTTATGGATACAAAGGTGAATATTGAAAAAAGCGGAAGTGATTTAAAGATTGCTTTCAATCCGAAGTTTGTTGTAGATGCACTTAAGGTTATTGATGATGATTTTGTAAATATATATTTTACAAATGCAAAGTCTCCGTGCTTTATAAGAGATGATAAGAATACATACACATATCTTATATTGCCGGTTAATTTTATTGGATAGAGGTATTATGCAGGAAGTTAGAATCAGAGATGAGTATATAAAGTTGGAACAGGCTATGAAGCTTGCAGGTGCCGTATCTATGGGATCTGAAGCCAAGATGGTAATACAGGCCGGTGAAGTTTCGGTAAACTCCGAAGTAGAGCTTAGAAGAGGCAAAAAGCTTAGAAACGGCGATATTTTCACATACGAAAAAAATGATTATAGAATCATTGGAGCTTAAGGACTACAGAAACTATGAGAATTTAAATATAAAGCTGTCAACCGGGGTAAATATATTCTATGGCGACAATGCACAGGGTAAGACCAATATTTTGGAGTCGATATACCTTGCCACCACTTCAAAATCTCATAGAGGAAGTAAGGATAAGGATATCATAAGATTTGGTGCAGGTGAGTCACATATAAAGCTTATGATAAAGAAAATGGATGCGTCTGTCAGGCTTGATATGCATATAAAGAAAAATAAGGCTAAGGGAGTGGCAATCAACGGCATCCCGATAAGGAAGCTGAGTGAGCTTTTCGGTACCTGCAATGTTGTATTTTTCTCACCTGAGGATTTGAATATCATAAAGAGAAGTCCCAAGGAGAGAAGAAATTTTGTAGATATGGAGCTTTGTCAGCTGAATAAGGTCTATGTGTCCACCTTGGTAACTTACAATAAGGTTCTTGAGCAAAGAAATAAACTGCTTAAAGAAATAGGTTTTAAGACCGGTTTGGAGGATACTTTAGATATCTGGGATATGCAGCTTATAAAGTATGGTACGGATTTGATTTCTTACAGAGAAGAGTTTGTAAAAAAGCTGAATGAAGTTATTTTTGATATACATTCAAGACTTACAGGTGGTGAGAAGATAAAAGTAATCTATGAGAAAAATATAGAAAAAGATAATTTTGAAGCCGAGTTGAGAAAATCAAGGACAAATGATATAAAGTATAAGACTACAAATGTCGGACCGCATAGAGATGATTTTTCATTTTTTTTAAATGATGAAATGGATCTGAAGAAGTTCGGTTCACAGGGGCAGCAAAGAAGCCTTGCACTGTCACTCAAGCTTTCCGAGATAGAGCTTATTAAGGTCAGATACGGTGAGTTTCCGGTATTATTGCTTGATGATGTGTTATCAGAGCTGGACGGCAAGCGTCAAAGTCATCTGCTTGAGTCTATAAGACATATACAGACCCTTATTACCTGCACAGGTGTTGAAGATTTTTTGAATAAGTCCTTGGATATAGGTAAGGTATTTAAGGTAACAAAAGGCATAATAGAAGAAAGTAAATGCAATTAAATAATTGTATACAAGGATTTTATAAAATTATTTAAATTTTGAGGAAACAAAAAATTTCTTTTTTGTTGTGTTATGTGGATGTAAAATAAAAATGAAAAACTCATACACTGTTAAAAAATAACAAAAACACAGAGTGTAAAGATAATAATATATAAAAAATAATATTTAAATCTTAGTAAAACTCTGTTAAAATTTGCAGCCTTCAAAATTATGTGTTATAGTATCACTCGTAAATTCATATGTGTATATTTATAAACTGATTTTGGAGGTAATATTCAATGACAAAAAAGAAGATTAATACATTTATAGGATCAATCGGAGCATTTATCGGAGTTTTAGTATTTTTATCTTATATACCACAGATTATAGCAAATATTGGCGGTGAGAAGTCGCAACCTCTACAGCCGCTTGTAGCGGCAATTTCTTGTTTGTTATGGGTAATTTACGGATTAACCAATGAACATAAGATAGATTATATTCTTATAATACCTAACGCTGCGGGTGTCGTTTTCGGATTCCTTACTTTTATAACAGCTTTATAAATATTTATTTTAGAGGGGTGCGTGGCACCTCTTTTTTCTTATTATATGGTGTTTCATATTTCAAAAAAAAATGTTATAATATAGCGATGAAATTTTTTATTGCAGATGAGGAGCGATCCTAAAGATAAATTAAAGGAGTGTTGTATGAATACAGAGTATGGAGCATCCCAAATACAAATACTGGAAGGATTAGAGGCAGTGAGAGTAAGGCCCGGGATGTATATCGGTTCAATATCATCAAGAGGTCTTCATCATCTTGTTTATGAGATAGTAGATAACTCTGTAGATGAAGCTCTTGCAGGATTTTGTACTGAGATAGAAGTCAGTATCAATGAAGACAATTCTATAACTGTAAAGGACAACGGCAGAGGTATACCTGTAGATATTCAAAAGAAAGCGGGGATACCTGCCTTAGAGGTGGTATTTACCATATTGCATGCCGGAGGAAAATTCGGTGGTGGAGGATATAAGACCTCAGGAGGTTTGCATGGTGTAGGTGCTTCAGTGGTGAATGCACTCTCTACATGGCTTGATGTAAAGGTCTATAGAGACGGCAAAGTCTATCATATGAGGTTTGAAAGAGGAAAAGTTGTAGAGAAGATAGAAGTTATAGGCGAGTGCGATCCTCAAAAAACAGGTACGGAGGTGAGCTTTTTACCGGATGCCGGTATATTTGAAGAAACGGTATATGACTTTGATATACTAAAGATAAGACTTCGTGAGACTGCATTCCTTACTAAAGCGTTAAAGATTACATTGATTGACAACAGAGAAGAAAAAAGAAAGATGTCCTTTCACTATGAAGGCGGTATCAAGGAATTTGTGACCTATCTTAACAAGGGAAAGGTGCCGATATATGAGGATGTAATATACTGTGAGGGTACTAAAGAAAAGGTAATGGTTGAAGTTGCAATGCAGCATAATGACAATTACTCGGAAAGCATATATACCTTTGTAAATAATATCAATACTCCTGAAGGCGGAACGCATCTGTCAGGTTTTAAGAATGCACTGACAAAGACATTCAATGAATATGCAAGAAGCAATAAACTTTTAAAGGACAGTGATGAGAATCTCTCGGGTGAGGATATCAGAGAAGGGCTTGTTGCCATTATATCGGTAAAGATAGAGGATCCTCAGTTTGAAGGACAGACTAAGCAAAAGCTTGGAAATTCAGAGGCACAGACGGCTGTAAATTCTATAGTGAGCGAACAGCTCACATATTTTCTTGAGCAAAACCCGGCTGTGGCTAAGATTATCAGTGAGAAGGCTATCACGGCACAAAGAGCAAGGGCGGCTGCCAGAAAGGCAAGAGATCTTACAAGAAGAAAATCAGCTCTTGATAATATGAGTTTACCGGGGAAGCTGGCGGACTGCTCAAGCAAGAATCCGGAAGAATGTGAAATCTTTATAGTTGAGGGAGATTCTGCCGGCGGTTCGGCAAAGGGTGCAAGAAGAAGAGATACACAGGCTATACTGCCGCTTAGAGGAAAGATACTTAATGTAGAGAAGGCAAGACTTGATAAGATATATTCAAATGCCGAGATAAAGGGAATGATTACCGCATTCGGTACAGGAATACATGATGATTTTGATATAACAAAGCTTCGTTACAATAAGATAATAATAATGACCGATGCGGATGTGGACGGAGCACATATCGATACACTGATGCTTACATTCATATACAGGTTTATGCCTGAGCTTATAAAGGAAGGTCATGTATATCTGGCACAGCCTCCACTGTATAAACTTGAGAAGAATAAGAAAGTCTGGTATGCATATTCAGATGAGGAGTTAAACAATATCCTAAAGGAAGTCGGCAGAGATCAGAATAATAAGATACAAAGATACAAAGGTTTGGGTGAGATGGATGCGGAGCAACTTTGGGAAACGACCATGGATCCTGAACGTAGAGTATTAAAGAAAGTAGTACTTGATGAGTCCATGCTTTCAGAAACTGATGTTGTATTCAGTACTCTGATGGGAGATCAAGTGGCTCCCAGAAGAGAGTTTATAGAGGCAAATGCAAAATACGTATCGAATTTGGATATTTAAAAAGGTAGGTTAAAGTATGGAACCAAATGTTTTCGACAAGTTTAATGAGATCGACTTAAAGAAAACCATGGAAAAGTCATATATTGACTATGCAATGAGTGTTATTGCAGCCAGAGCACTTCCGGATGTAAGAGACGGATTAAAGCCTGTTCAAAGAAGAGTGCTCTTTTCTATGATAGAACTGAATAACGGGCCTGATAAACCGCATAGAAAATGTGCTCGTATTGTCGGAGATACAATGGGTAAATATCACCCACATGGAGACTCATCAATATATGGGGCACTTGTAAATATGGCACAGGACTGGTCTATGAGATATACTCTTGTGGACGGGCATGGAAATTTCGGCTCTGTGGACGGTGACGGTGCGGCCGCCATGAGATATACGGAGGCAAGACTCTCAAAGATTGCTATGGAGATGCTTGCCGATATCAATAAGGATACTGTAGACTTTGCTCCGAACTTTGACGAGACTGAAAAAGAGCCTACAGTATTGCCGGCAAGATTTCCAAATCTTTTGGTAAACGGTACTACAGGTATTGCGGTAGGTATGGCTACAAATATTCCGCCACATAATATTAAAGAGGTGATGGATGCGGTAGTAAGGCTGATAGATAATAAGATAGAAGATAAAGATACCACTATTGATGAGATAATCAGCATTATAAAAGGGCCGGATTTCCCTACCGGTGCCAATATATTAGGGCTTAGAGGTATTAAAGAGGCATATACTACAGGTAGAGGAAAGATAAAGGTAAGAGCGGTCACTGAAATAGAGTCTATGTCAAACGGAAAGAGCAGGATTGTGGTCAGTGAGCTTCCATACCTTGTAAATAAGGCAAAACTTATTGAAAAGATTGCAGAGCTTGTAAAAGATAAGAGAATAGACGGTATCACAGATCTGAGAGATGAGTCAAACCGTGAAGGAATGAGAGTTGTAATAGAACTTAGAAAAGATGTGAATGCCAATATTATATTAAACAGATTGTATAAGCATACACAGTTACAGGATACATTCGGTGTAAATATGCTGGCTTTGGTTGACAATCAGCCTAAAGTATTAAATATCTTGCAGATGCTTAAGTACTATCTGGCTCATCAGGAAGATGTAGTTACAAGAAGAACCAAGTATGAGTTAAACAAAGCTAAAGAGAGAGCTCATATCTTAGAGGGACTGCTGATTGCCCTTGACAATATTGATGAAATAATAAAGATTATCAGAGGCAGTGCAAATGTAAATATTGCCAAGGAAGAGCTTATAAAGAGATTCGGACTTTCTGATGCACAGGCACAGGCGATAGTGGATATGCGTCTGAGAGCTCTTACAGGACTTGAAAGAGAAAGACTTGAATCCGAGTACAATGAGCTGCTTGCAAAGATAGAATATTTTGAAGGAATACTTGCAGATGAGAAAAAATTGCTTACACTTATAAAAGAAGAAATCCTTGTAGTTGAAGATAAGTACAAGGATGACAGAAGAACCGGCTTTATGCAGGATGATGATATGGAGGATGAGGATCTTATACAAAAAGAAGATATTATCATCGCAATGACAAAGCTCGGATATATAAAGAGGATGAGTCCTGACAATTTCAATGTTCAAAACAGAGGCGGTAAGGGCATCAAGGGTATGCAGACCATTGATGATGACTTTATTGAAGATATTGTTATGTCAACCACTCACAATGATATATACTTCTTTACCAATAAAGGTAGGGTTTATACTATCAAGGGATATAAGATTCCTGAGGCTTCAAGGACCGCAAGAGGTGTTGCAATAGTAAATTTATTGCAGTTACAGCCTGATGAGAAGATTTCCGCGATAATCCCAAGTGAGGCAAAATCAAATGACGGCTATCTCTTTATGGTTACAAAAAACGGTACTATAAAGAAATGTCAAATAAACTTATTTGACAATATTAGAAAGAACGGACTTGCGGCTATCAACCTGACAGAGGATGACGAACTGATAGAAGTAAAAGTTACTCATGGTGATGATGATCTTATCATTGTTTCAAAGGACGGTATGTGCATCAGAATCAATGACAAGGATATAAGGGCTGTGGGTAGAGGTGCAACAGGTGTTCGTGGTATGAGACTGAATACAGGTGATGAAGTCATAGGAATGCAACTGGCATCTCAAGGGGAATATTTGCTTCTTGTTTCTGAGTATGGATATGGAAAGAGAACAAAGATATCTGAGTTTAAAGTCCAAAACAGAGGCGGTAAAGGTATCATATGTTATAAGGATAATGAAAAGACAGGTAAGCTTGTCGGTGCAAAGCTGGTAAATGAAGACAGAGAGATTTTATTGATAACTACTGAGGGAATTATTATCAGAATAGAGGTCAGCGGAATATCAATACTGGGCAGAACAGCCAGCGGAGTGAAGCTTATGAACGTAGACAGAGAAAGTGATACCAAGATTGCAAGCATTGCAAAGATCAGAGAAGAAAAAAATCCGGAATCTGATGAAGAGAGCAATGAATAGAAAGGAAGTAAAATGCAAAAGATACCATTTTTGACATTGGAACAGGTAAAGGAAATTGTAAAGACATATCCTACACCATGGCATATATATGATGAGAAGGGAATCAGAGAAAATGCCAAGAGATTAAACGAGGCATTCAGTTGGAATAAAGGTTTTAAAGAGTATTTTGCGGTGAAGGCCACTCCTAATCCTTTTATAATGAATATATTAAAGGAATATGGATGTGGTGTGGACTGCTCTTCCATGGTTGAGCTTGAGATGTCGGATGCCTGTGGATTTAGCGGCAAAGATATAATGTTTTCATCAAATGAGACCCCTATTGAGGAGTTTAAGTTTGCAAACGACCTTGGAGCGATAATAAACTTGGATGACATAACACATATTAAGTATGTGGAAGAGGTATGCGGCAAGTTGCCCAAGACTATGTGTGCAAGATATAATCCGGGTGGAGTCTTTACTATGTCAAACGGTATAATGGATAATCCGGGAGATGCAAAGTATGGAATGACTCCCGATCAGCTTATAGAGGCCTTTAAGATAATGCAGTCAAAGGGTGTAAAGCATTTCGGTATTCATGCATTTCTTGCCAGCAATACTGTAACAAATGAGTATTATCCCAAACTTGCAAGAGAGCTGTTTGAGTTTGCAGTAAGGATAAAGAATGAAACAGGTATCAATGTGGAGTTTATCAATCTGTCAGGAGGTATCGGCATACCTTATACTCCTGACAGTGAGCCGAATGATATTTTTGAAATATCAAATGGTGTAAAAAAGGCGTATGAAGAAGTGCTTGAGGCAAACGCTATCATGGATGTAGCCATATTTACAGAGCTTGGAAGATATATGCTTGCACCATATGGTGCTTTAATAACAGAGGCGATACATGAGAAGAATATATATAAGCATTACATCGGTGTGGATGCATGTGCCAGTAATCTGATGCGTCCTGCTATGTACGGAGCTTACCATCATCTTACAGTTCTCGGTAAGGAAAATGAGAAAGCAAGTGAGGTCTATGATGTGGTGGGTTCACTTTGTGAGAATAATGATAAGTTTGCTATAGACAGGAAGTTGCCGAAGATAGAAAAGGGAGATTATATCTATATTCATGATACGGGAGCACATGGATTTGCAATGGGATATAATTACAACGGTAAGCTTAGGTCTGCGGAGTTACTCTTACAGGAGGATGGAAGTGTGAAGATGATAAGAAGAGCGGAGACCGATAAAGACTATTTTGCAACCTTTGATTTTTGTAATATAATGGATAAATATTTAAAATAAGATCTGCATATTTTTTAGAAATATAAGAAATTAAAGGGGATAAGTTAATATGATCTTTAAAAGAAATCGGTCTGTATGCTTTATGTCAATAGTGGTTTGTTTTCTGTTTATCTTTTCACAAAGAGCATCGGCATCAACAGGAGTTTATGTTCCGGATCCTGTAACAAGTTTTGTAGCAAATGTTAAGGATGCAGCCTACGGTGCAACAGGAGACGGTGTCAGTGATGATACTGCGGCGATACAAAGGGCTATTGATGCGGTTTCTGCGGCAGGTGGAGGAATCGTAGACATTCCGGCAGGAAACTATATGATTAACACATTGTATCAGACAGGAAACAGCTATGAGAAAGCCGGACTGGTACTTAAAAGCAATATTATTGTACGTATTGCAAGCGGTGCAACACTTTATGCGATTCCGAACGGAGAGAAGTCCTATCAGATGTTCAGTATCACACATGTTGACAACGTACATATAATAGGAGGTAGATTAATCGGTGACCGTGATAATCATATCGGAAATCTTGGACAGACCGGATACGGTGTCCGAATCACTGATGCTACAAATGTGGTTATTGAAGATTTGTATGCCGGTGAATTTTGGGGAGACGGAGTATTTTTAGGAGAAAACAGTAAAAATATTACTATTTACAAAGTTATTTGTGATCATAACCGTCGTCAGGGAATGTCGATTGTAGGCGGTCAGAATGTTAAAATACTTGAATCTGAGTTTAAACGTTCTGACGGTACACCTCCAAAGTCGGGAATTGATATTGAGCCTGAGGGAGATTATCCGATTGCAAAAGATATTGAGATACGTGGCTGTTTATTTGAAGGGAACACTACAGGCTTTGTGGTAAGCAATCAGTATGCAAACAGTGTTGCAGCAAATATTACATTTGCCGACAATACTGTTCGTGATAATATATACGGAGTAAATCTGGTAGGATTAAAAGGCGGTCTGGTTACAGGTAATAAAGTTTATAATGATCAAACCATAACAGAAATCGATATACATTGGGGTATCAGGCTTCGCAATAACGGACGTTATTCAACAAGTAATGTCAAAGTCAGCGGAAACACTGTATATGGAGGAAATATTGTTGACAGCACAGGAGAGAGCAGTAATACAGTTCAAAACAATACCTTTAAGTCTGCTGTATATATTCTCGGTATAGCACATGCCGGAAAAACACTTAGTGCCAAGGTATATGACGGTGATTATGGAGAACTTCATGTTCATAATTCCATACTTGTTCCTGCATCTTCAATTTCTTCCTATCAGTGGTATGCAGACGGAACAGCAATTGACGGTGCAACAGGGTCAAGCTATATTCCTACAGCAGCAGACTCCGGAAAAAAGATTACTGTGAGGGTTCAGTATACTGATAAAGCCGGAAATGCGGAAGATGCACTAAGTTCTCCTACACTGCCGGTGAATTATGCAAACCATGCACCTACAGATATCACACTCAATCCTCTTTTTATCTACAGCGATGAATATCTGGCGGAAGTGGGACGTTTGAGCACCACAGATCCTGATGCCGGAGATTCACACACATATACTGTTGATGATGAGCGCTTTGAAGTTGTATATGATAATCTCTTGCGTTTGAAAGGAGACAACTATATACCGTTCGGTTCCATAGGAACAATAACTCTTAATGTAACGGCGACAGATGCACTTGGTGCTTCTTTTACAAAAGCCTTTACAATAGAGGTGACAAGGCCTAAGAATCAACCTCCAAAAAAGATTACCCTTTCCAAAAATACAGTTACATCAGGTATTCCCGGTGAAGTTGTAGGAAAGCTTACAACTATTGATCTTAATGTAGGCGATACACATACCTATACTTTAAGTGATTCACGTTTTGAAGTAAGTTCTGACGGTATGCTTAAGTTAAAAGATGGTGTGAGTGTAGATGCCGCTACAGAGTCAAGTATCTATTTGCAGGTAAGGGCGACTGATTCAGGAGGCTGGGTCTGTACAGAAAGCTTTACTTTGCAGGTACAGTCTGGAACAGCAAACAATAACGGAGCAACAAATAACACCGGAACAGCAAACAATAACGGAGCAACAAATAACACCGGTGTCTCAACACCGTCTGTACCGGAACACAGCAAGAGAGGCAGTTTGGGAAGCTCAGGTGGCAGAGATTCAGGATCTTCTTCACATAGTCGCAGAAGTACCGGGCTAAAGAATGGCGGTGCTTCATCCAATTTCTACTCTTATATTCAAACAGGCGGTAAAGTATATAGTCAGGGCAGTTGGAAAAAGGAAGGAAGCATATGGCGACTTGAAGTTGACGGTTCACGGGCAAAATCCGCATGGGCATATATCTTAGAAAATTGGTATCTTTTAAACGATAGAGAAGAGATGGTGACCGGCTGGGCAAATGTTGACGGAAGATGGTATTTTATGGACGGTTCAGGTGCAATGAGAAGCGGATGGCTTAAAGATGCAAGTGGGGAATGGTATTATCTGAATCCTATATCTGACGGTACCAAGGGTGCTATGCGTGTAGGATGGCATCAAATCGACAATAAGTGGTATTATTTTAATACAGTTTCCGACGGTACACAGGGAAGAATGCTTAAGAGCCGGAGAACACCGGACGGTTATCTCCTTAAAGCGGACGGAAGCTGGGATGAGAGCGTCTCAAAGGAGTAATTTAATTTAAAACTGTTTACATATTTAAGAAATAATTCATAATAAGTTTAACAGTATTTCAATTATTTTACGGTGAAGTGTGATAAGATTACATCATCATAAAGAAGCACTTACAATGAATCCTATATATAGAAATCCTTAAGAAAGCACCCGAATCGGGTGCTTTTTTAGTGTTATTCAAATGTATCTTAAAATCATACCTTGCTTAAAATTTAAGAAATTGATAGAATGTACAGGATGTTTTAAGTTATATCTTTTGATATATATTTTTAAGAGGAGAATGGAAATGATTGATAAGATATCATATCTCTTTGGATTCTTAGGCGGTCTTGGGCTGTTCCTATACGGAATGCATATAATGGCGGACGGAATGCAAAAGACTGCCGGCGGAAAGATGCAACAGTTCCTCAGTAAGATAACCGATAACAGATTTACAGCTATCTTATTAGGTGCGGTAATAACAGCCATAATACAAAGCTCAGGTGCTACCACGGTAATGGTCGTAGGCTTTGTCAGTGCCGGAATGTTAAGCCTTGTACAGGCTGTAGGTGTAATCATGGGTGCCAATATCGGTACCACAATTACAGCATGGATAGTATCACTTGGAACAATAGGAGATTCGCTCAAGCTCTTTCAGCCCGGATTCTATGCACCGTTAATGATTGGTATAGGTGCAATATTTATACTGTTTTCAAAAGCCGATAAGAAAAAGACCATTGGTGAAATAGTTCTGGGACTTGGAATGTTATTTTTGGGACTTGACCTTATGGCAGGAAATATAAAGCCGTTCACCACCGCTCCGATATTCTCGGAAGCATTCAGAATACTTGGAGGCAATCCGATACTTGGTATCATAGTAGGTATTGTAGTAACCGCCTTGATGCAAAGCTCATCTGCGTCGGTAGGTATTTTACAGACACTTGCATTTAACGGTGTAGTAAATACAGCGGCAGCAATATATATCACACTTGGACAAAATATAGGTTCCTGCGTTACAGCAATTATCTCAAGTGTAGGAAGTTCAAGAACGGCAAAGAGAGCGGCCGCCATACATCTTCTTTTCAATTCAATAGGTGCAATAGTCTTCGGTATACTTGGATTTATCGTATTTACAGTGAATACAAAACTTGCAAATCACACTATAAATGCTGTAGAGATTTCAATATTTCATACATTCTTCAATCTTACAATGACCTCTATACTGTATCCTTTTGCAAATCTGCTTGTAAAACTTTCAGGAATGCTTGTAAGAGGCAAGGATGAAGAGGTAGTGGAGACTAAAAAAGAGCCTGTATTACAGGTGGATGAAAGAGTACTCCTTACACCTGCATTTGCAGTACAATCAGGAAGTGTGGAGGTGGCACGTATGGGAAGTATTGCACTAAAGAGTTTGAATGCCGCAATGGGTGCCATTAATACTAAGAGTTTGGATGATTTAAAAACAGTTGCACAGTGTGAGCAGACTTTGGATGATATGCAGGAAGCACTGACGGAGTATCTTATAAAGGTAGACAACCTTTCACTAAGTGAGAGTCAGAAAAAGCATGTGAACAATCTTTTCAATATGGTAACCGATATAGAAAGAGTCGGAGACCATGCAGATAACCTGTCTGAAAATGCCAAGTATATGATTGATAATAATCTGGAGTTCAGTGAACTTGCCAAGGAAGATTTGGCAGAGATAGCAAGGGATGCTATAGAGGCCTTTGAAATATCTATAAATACAGGCGGAACTGATGCACTCAGTACAGTAAGAAAAGTAAACAAACTTGAAGATAAGGTGGATATGCTTGAAGACGAGTTGAGAGAAAAGCATATTGACAGATTGACAAAGGGAGAGTGCAAGCCGCAGTCGGGTATTGCATTCCTTGATATTATAAGCAATTTGGAGCGTATATCAGACCACGCTACAAATATTGCAGGATATTTAAAAAATGAAATATAATAAGAAGTTTCAAATATATACTTGCAATTATGTTTATAATTTTGTACAATTGACATTGATCGATGAATAATTATCAAATGAGATAACATCATATAAATACTAATTTTAGGAGGAACTAAAATGTCGGTAAAAGTAGCAATTAACGGTTTTGGTCGTATTGGTCGTCTTGCTTTCAGACAGATGTTTGAGGCTGACGGATATGAAGTAGTGGCAATCAATGATCTTACAGATCCTAAGATGTTGGCACATCTGTTAAAGTATGATACAACACAGGGCGGCTTTGCAGGCCGTATTGGAGAAGGAAAGCATACAGTAGAGGCCGGTGAGGATTCTATAACAGTTGACGGAAAGAAAATTACAATCTATAAAGAGGCTGATGCTTCAAAACTTCCTTGGGGACAGATCGGTGTAGATGTTGTACTTGAGTGTACAGGATTTTATACATCAAAAGATAAGTCTATGGCACATATAAATGCAGGTGCTAAGAAGGTTGTTATTTCAGCTCCGGCAGGAAATGATCTTCCTACAATCGTTTATGGTGTAAATGAAAAGACACTTAAGGCAAGTGATACAGTTATCTGTGCCGCATCATGTACAACAAACTGTCTTGCACCTATGGCTGATACACTTAATAAGTTTGCTCCTATTCAGAGCGGTATTATGAGTACCATCCATGCTTATACAGGTGACCAGATGATCCTTGACGGACCGCACAGAAAGGGTGACCTTAGAAGAGCAAGAGCAGGTGCTGCAAATATAGTACCTAACTCAACAGGTGCTGCTAAGGCTATCGGTCTTGTTATTCCTGAGCTTAACGGTAAGCTTATCGGATCTGCACAGAGAGTTCCGGTTCCTACAGGTTCTACAACCATCCTTACAGCTGTTGTAAAGAAGGCAGGACTTACAAAAGAAGATATCAATGCTGCAATGAAGTCTGCCGCAAGTGAGTCATTCGGATATAATGAGGAGCAGATCGTTTCATCTGATGTTATCGGTATGAAGTACGGTTCATTATTTGATGCAACACAGACAATGGTAGCACCTATAGCTGATGATTTATATCAGGTACAGGTTGTATCTTGGTATGACAATGAGAATTCTTACACATCACAGATGGTTAGAACAATCAAGTACTTCGCTGAGTTAAAGTAATATAAAAGATAAAGAGACCAAGGCGGTCCGGTCATTTGGATCGGACCGTTTTTTGTAAAATAGGATTAAGTGTGGCAGATATACACTACTTTAATAAATAAGGAGAAACTTATGCTTAACAAGAAAACAGTAGATGATTTAAAGAACCTGAAAGGACAAAAAGTATTAGTTCGCTGTGATTTCAATGTTCCTCTAAAAGACGGAGTTATCCAGAACTATAACCGCATAGACGGTGCAATACCGACAATAAAAAAACTTTTAGATGGCGGTGCCAAGGTTATACTTTGCTCACATCTTGGAAAGCCCAAGGGTGAGCCGCTTCCTGAAATGAGCCTTGCACCTGTAGCTCCTGCACTTTCAGAGAGACTTGGAGTAAAGGTAAAGTTTGTTTCAGATCCTAAGGTAACAGGTGAAGAGACAAGAAAGCTTGCAGCAGAGCTTAAAGACGGAGAAGTTTTATTACTTGAGAATACACGTTACAGAGCTGAAGAGACAAAGTACGGCAAGGATGATTCCGCTGTAGAGTATGCTAAGGAGCTTGCAGCACTTTGTGATGACAACATCTTTGTAAACGATGCATTCGGTACTGCACACAGAGCACATTGCTCAAATGTAGGTGTAACCAAGTTCTGTAAGGAGAATGTAGTAGGATACCTTATGGAGAAGGAAATCAAGTTCCTCGGAGAGGCTGTAGAGAACCCTGTTCGTCCGTTCGTGGCAATTCTTGGCGGAGCTAAGGTTTCAG
>ERZ772960.1761-NODE-1761-length-16741-cov-3.370251_pt1 | contig 16741 bp, 9 predicted proteins | sample MGYA00580678_ERZ772960 | MGnify/ENA primary metagenome ERZ772960 (study PRJEB29015, sample SAMEA2737930) | human oral metagenome | biome: human oral; feature: human-associated habitat; material: dental | place: China | collected 2059 ... | reverse complement strand
ATTTTAAAGGAGGAAGCCTTAAAACTCCGGCAGAATATGTGCTTGCATACGGAACTGTTTCGGTTTCTGCAAAGAAAGTTTCCGGCTATACGGTGCAGGTTACCGATATTGCTTCCAAACTTAAAAAAGTTTCCGCTCCTTCGGAAGATTTTGATTTAGCGGCTTGTCCGGGAAGCTGGAAAGTCCGAGTATTGGACGGCACAGGAAAAGTTGTTGCAGAAAAGCAAATCCCGGTTACATCGGGGAAAACAACAAAAGTTTCCGTCGGATATGTGGATGCTTCAAATCTTGAAGGCAAGACAATTGTTTTTGTAAAATCTGCGAGCGCGCCGCATATCTGGGCGTGGGAAGAAGGCGGCGGAGTTAAACTTTCAGAAGCTGCCGGCGGTACATGGGGCAAGACTTCCGCTGCTACAAAAATGGTTCCCGCAACAGCAGAGTATATGGAAAATCCTTCCGGCTGGTATATGATTGATTATACCGCTTATGCTACAGGGAAAGTTATTAAATTCATATTGGATTGGGGCGCTTCTGAAATCACCGGAAAATCAGGTACATTCTGGTATGACGGAACATCGGCTGTTTCCGAAAATCCATCTCCTGCACCGGTGGGTATTACTATTACCGTAGGGGAACCCTCGGGCAGCACAGGCGGTTCCGGCTCGACAGGCTCCGATGACAAAATCATCGTTCATGCGAAATACAAGTATGTTTACCTTTGGGATAATGGAAATTCTACTTTGGAAAAAGTCACTGTGGAAATGCAGGACGAAGGCGGCGGCTGGTACACTTACGAAATTCCTGCCAAGTCCTCAAAGTTGATTTTTAGACCCAATGGAGGAGACGATTGGGAAGGAAAGACTTCCAACTTGAGCCGTACCGCAGGCGTCTGGTGGTACTCTAACGGAAAATGGACGGAATATAATCCGGAAGATTCCGTTCCGCCTGTTCTTGAAAGTTTTGTTTCAGACAAAACGGGAACAGTTTCAGGTGAGGTAAAATTTACAGTTTCCGCCTCGGACAACCTTAATCTTGACCGCGCGGATATTTCCATAAACGGAACCAAGATATCCACTGTCAGTCTTTCAGGAAAAACCTCCGCAGGAAATGCTGTCTGGGATTCTGCAAAATATAAAAATGGTACTTACGAAGTAAAATGCATCGTGTATGATATTGCGGGAAACGCTTCTTCAGAAAAGACTGTAACTCTTACGACCAACAACGAAAATCTTCCGCCTGTGGCTGTGATAAAAGGTGCCGGAGCCTCTGTAGTTGGTGCTGAAAAAACATATTCAGCCGAAAACTCGTATGACCAAAACGGCGGGACTATAACTTCATGGATTTGGACTGTAACAGGTGCGTCAATAAAGTCCGGACAGGGAACTTCGTCAATCGTTGTCGAGATGCCTAATTCTACGGGCGCAAAAGTGATTATAGGTCTTGTTGTGAAGGACGACGACGGAGCGCCTTCAACCCAGGTTACAAAGACGGTGAGCATGGTTGAGTCTTCACAAGGTGATTTCCGAGACGAGACAATTTACTTCCTTATGACAACCCGCTTTTACGACGGAGATCCCTCAAATAATGAATACTGTTGGGACGAGGGCGGAGAGTATCTTAAGTTTTCTACGGGCGATTGCGGCTGGAGAGGAGATTTTAAAGGACTGGCGGAAAAACTCGACTACATAAAGGCACTTGGCTTTTCGGCGATATGGATTACTCCGGTTGTTCAAAATGCATCCGGTATCGACTATCACGGTTACCATGCCTACGATTTTTCTACCGTCGATCCGCGCTATGAATCCACCGGATTTACATATCAGGATTTGATTGATGCGTGCCACGCAAAGAACATAAAAGTTATTCAGGACATAGTGTTGAACCACACCGGAAATTTTGGCGAGAAAAATCTTTTCAGGATGTTCAATAAAGATTCAACGCATTATGTGAATCCTGACGTTCCTACGCCGGATTCTACGCCCAGAAGTCCTTTTATGAGCGTCGCGACAGATGGAAATGCCTATCAAAAACTTATGGCAGGGCTTGCCATGACAGGAGAATCCTCATATAGCGAAGCGAAGGGAGCGTATCAGTACGCTGCAAGAATCAATGCCATGAAGGAAGATTCAATCGACACTGAAAAAATCTACCACCATGCAAAAATGATTGATTGGAACAGCGAACTTTGCCAATTGGGACAGATGGCAGGCGACTGCGTTGATTTGAACACGGAAAATCCAGTCGTATTTAATTATCTAAAAGACTGTTATGTAAAATACATAAACATGGGTGTGGACGCATTCAGAATCGACACTGTAAAGCATATAAGCCGCCTTACTTTCAACAAAGAATTTATTCCGGCATTCATGGAAGCAGGCGGAGAAAATTTCTACATATTTGGAGAAACTTGCGCCCGATACCGCGGAAGGTGGAACGAGGGAGTTCCGGCTCTTTCGCCTTCATTCTATACTTGGAAAGAAACAGAAACGTTTGCATGGAGTTCTACGGATGCCGATGCGAACAGTGCCTCCGCCTCCGCGCATTTTACATTTTACAAAAGTGGCTATGATCATCCATCTTGGGCAGGCGGAATAGCAAATCACCTTTTGAATGGAAACGACTACCACCAGCCTGACTATTCAAAACGAAGTTATCTTGATCAGATTGACTTCCCAATGCACTGGGCGTTCAATTCTACAGAGGACGCATTCAATACTGCGGTAGGCACGAACGATTCTGACTTCAACGATGCGACTTGGAACGTTACTTACGTTGACAGCCACGACTACGCTCCCGACAGCGCTCCCGAAAATGCTCGGTTTAGTGGAAGCTGGCCCGACAAACTGAATTTGATGTTCACGTTCAGGGGAATTCCATGCATTTATTATGGCTCTGAAATCGAGTTCAAAAAGGGTCTTCCAATTGATCCTGCAAACACTCGGACAAGTCTTGAAATGTCGGGGCGTGCCTACTTTGGAACACACCTTGAAGGAAACGTAATCGCATCGGATTTTGGAGAATTCTCGGCAAGCGGAACGGTAGCCGCCACTTTGAATCATCCTCTTGCCCAGCACATAATAAGGCTTAACAAGATTCGCCGCGCCATTCCTGCGCTACGAAAAGGGCAGTATTCGGTTGCAGACTGTTCCGGCGGAATATCGTTCAAACGAAGATATACAGACGATACTGTAGACAGTTTTGCGCTTGTTGCAATAAACGCTGACGCGACGTTCTCTAATCTTCCCGGAGGAACTTACGTCGATGTTATTACAGGGGATTCCAAGAATGTTCCAAACGGTGGTTCCCTTTCAACATCGGGTTGTGAACAAGATAATATGCGCGTCTATGTGAACACAAGCCTGAAAGGCTGCGAGGTTAGCGGAAAAATAGGAGAAAGCGGAATGTATCTTAAATAGTCTAAATGCGGGTGTTTTTTATCCGTAAAATCTGCGGCAGACAGGCGGACGAAAGCTAGTGTTTTTATATACGTCCTTTCTTCCGCCGTCGGCAGCTTGTCTTATAGAAATATTCGGTTGCGTCTGCAAGAAATTCGTTTCCGGCAGGCGCAGTTCACTGTAGAAAAAAGATTCATTACGAGGAAAAGAAAGATGAAAAAGTGTAATGTTGTAAAAATGTTTTTGACATTTTCAGCGGTTCTTGCGGTTTTGTTCGCCGGATGCAAAGGTATTTCTTTGGATTCGGGGGACGGCGGCACGGAATATTCTACCGAATACGGAAGTCTGTCGATTGCAAAAGATGTAAACCGCAGTATGGATGTATCGGAAATCAACAAAGTAAAAGTAACGGTTTCAGGTGTAGGCATAAGCACCCCGCTTACTGCGGAAAGTGCCGCTTCAAACGGAAAAGCCGATGTAACCGTAGAAAGAATTCCTGTCGGAAAAAACCGCGTTGTGGCAATGCAAGCGTATAAAGGCACGGATATTATCGACGGTGCCGTAATGTATGCCGTAACCGATATAAAAAGCGGTCTTAATTCAGTTGCCGTAAACTGGACTACCAGCAAAGTAGGAAAAGTTTACAATTCTCTTTTAGCAGAAGGAGTGGATATTTCTTCTCTTACGGATGAGCAAAAATCCGGAATAGAAGCCGCAATTCCTACGGATACGCACAGCGCGCTGATTGATTCCGAATCTATTGCAAAAGATTTTAAAGGAGGAAGCCTTAAAACTCCGGCAGAATATGTGCTTGCATACGGAACGGTTTCCGTTTCCGCAAAAAGCATATCGGGCTATAGGGTGCAGGTTACCGATATTGCTTCCAAAGTTAAAACCGTTTCTTCGGATTCCGAAGATTTCGATTTGACGGCTTGTCCCGGAAATCGGAAAGTCCGAGTATTGGATGCTTCCGGGAATGTTGTTGCGGAAGAAGATATATCCATTCAATCGGGAGCTTCAACTGATGTCCATATTACGGATACTTCAAACTTTGCGGGTAAGACAATTATTTTTGTAAAAGCATCGTCCGCTCCGCAGATATGGGCTTGGGAAGACAAAGGTGTTGAGCTTTCAAAAAGGGCAGGCGGCGTATGGGGTAATCCTTCCGCCGCGACGACGCTTGTACCTGCAACTACGGAATATATGGCAGAGCCTTCCGGCTGGTACATGATTGATTACACGAAATACGCAACCGGAAAACTCATTAAATTCAAATTGAACTGGAGCGGTTCCGGAATCACCGGAAAAGCAGGTACATTCTGGTATGACGGAACATCGGCTGTTTCCGAAAATCCCTCTCCTACTTCTTCGGTTATTAAAATTACCGTGGGGGAACCTGAAATCCCGCCTGCGCCATTTAAAATTTATGTTTCTGCTGATTCCGCACCGGATATTTGGGCGTGGTCTAATAGTTCTCCAAACGTAACTAGTGCCGCTGAGTATCCCGGTGTAAAGATGCTGCCTGCTGCGGGGTTGAAAAATAACAGCGACTGGTATGAAACAACTTTGGTTCCGAAAAAACTGAAAGTTGGAGAAGAAATTAAATTCATATTGAATGGGAACGGCACCCCTATAGAATCGCACAAGAGCATAACTTTCTGGTATGACGCAAAAGGAGTATCAGGCGCGGCCGGAACTTTCTATGATGCTGATCCTACAACGCCGCCCGTTCCCGTAGCACCTTCCGTAACAATTACGCCGGGTACCGGAAAATCCGTTCCCGTAAACGGAACGATAACGGTCAAACTATCGAACGGAAATTCGGTTATAACTGCGGCAAGCGTTACTATAAGCGGAGATGTTTCAAAAACATACGCTTATGCGGATTTTACCGATGATGTGCTTACAATTCCCGTAAAATCTCTCGGAGCCGCACAGGGCAATAATATAACCGTAACGGCAAATGTAACCAACAGCGAAGGAACTGCTTCCGGTTCTTCCGTCCTTAGCATAGTAAAGGAATCGACAGATTTCTTTACGTGGGATAATGTAAATGCATATTTCGTTTTGACGGATAGATTTGCAAACGGGGATACAACAAACGACCACTCGTACTACAGGAAGAATGCTCTTACGGGCGATGAAAATGTTGCTACATTTCATGGAGGCGATATAAAAGGTCTTACAGATAACATCGATTACTTCAAAAAACTCGGCGTAAACGCAATTTGGATTACCGCGCCTTACGAGCAGGTTCACGGTTGGGTTTCCGGCAAAGATAAGAAATTCCCTCATTATGCGTTCCACGGATATTACGCACTTGACTGGACTTATATGGATAGAAACATGGGAACCGTTGAAGAGTTCAGAACATTTGTTCAGACCTGTCATCGAAATGGAATTCGTGTCGTAATGGATATTGTCATGAACCACGTGGGATATAACAATACCGAAGACATGATTACCTACAATCACGGGCAAACTTCCCATACGGAGCATGGCTGGCTTGAAAAAGTCGAAGGCGTTTGGAACGCAAACGACACTGTCCAGTGGACTAACAATTTGTGGGACTCATGGTGGGGTCCGTGGATTCGCTCCTTTGGATATGCAAGCGGTACTGAGTACGGCGGTTCTTGCGGAGGTCTTCCCGATGTAAAATCGGAACTTCCGGCAAGTGTCGGATTAGCTCCGGTTCTCGTTACAAAGTGGAGTCAGGAAACCTCATCCGAATACGATGCATACAAAATTCCTGCCGTAGCGAATGTAGACTGGTACTCAAAAACCGGAAACTGGAGAACCGACCAAAACGTTCCTCCTGTTCAGTATCAGATAATTTGGCTTTCGTCTTGGGTGCGAGAATTCGGTATAGACGGTTTCCGCTGCGACACTGCAAAACACGTTGAGCCTAAGTATTGGGGACAGCTCAAAGACGCTTGTCAGTCCGCTCTTGAAGAATGGCGTAATGACACTGCCAAAGCTGACGATTCCGGTGCAAAAAACTGGGATGAAAACTTCTGGATGACGGGTGAATGCTGGGGCTGGACTTCAACTGCAGGTACGGGAGATTATTATAGCATCGGAAAATTCGATTCCATGATTAACTTCAGTTTTAACGGCGGAAACGCTTGGGATGGCAACTATAGGACAAATTATCCAAAGCCGGAAAATTGGGGAAGCTATCTTTCCATAAATAATAATGCCGATTCCGACGGAAACGGAAACCGCAACAATGTTCTTAGTTACATTTCAAGCCACGACACAGCTTTGACACGGGTAAGCGATATGAAAGACGTAGGAACAGGTCTTGTGCTTCTTCCGGGCGGTGTGCAGATTTATTACGGAGATGAATCCAATCGTCAGAAAGCATATGCCGGTTGCGGCGACGGCGATATGATGACACGAGGTGATATGAATCTTGCAGAAGCAAAAACTTCCGAACTTACCGCACATTGGGGAAAACTCGGAACATTCCGTAAGTTTAATCCTGCAGTAGGTGCCGGAACCGGTTCCAAATATAAACGCTCGTATACAGGTGCCGCCGGAAGCAATAAGGTTGCAATCGGCATAAGCGGAACTTCCGTAGATGTGAGCGGTTTATTTACAGACGGAGCAACCGTTTACAACTGGTATGACGGTACTTCAAGTGCCGTATCCGGCGGAAAAGTAACGTTTGCAGGCGGCACATCCTCACAGCCGATTTTGGTTTCGGATAGAAATCCTGCCGACTGCGGAGTAACATTTTAATCGGATTTAAATGCCGCCGATATTTTGCGGCATTTAATGGGATTTAAGATAAACGCCGGACTTGTGCATTTTGTTGTGAACGATAAAATCTCCGTTTTTACGGATGATTGAGCTTACATGACAATGCAACGAACTCCGGCGTTTTTTATCGGATAAATCTTCCGTAAGGTAAAAACGTTTTTTCAATTTTCGGAATTATACTTTTGCCGCTCCAACGAGCCGCAGCTGCCCGGCTAAATCTTTATGCACTTGCACGGAGCTAAATACTTGGCTGCGGCATAAATCCGCCGCTTTTTGAGCATTATACTCTCCGCATTCCATTAAAAGCGTTCCGCCTCCGAAAAGGTGCTCAAGAGCCGCCGGAACAAGACGGCGGATTACGGCAAGACCGTCGCCGCTTTCTGATACGGTTTCGTTGGTGTTTGCGTCTCCGTCTAAGGCTAAAAGCGGCTCGTTTCGTCCGTCTTCCAGCAATGCGGCGGCTTCGCCATGCGGAATATACGGCGGATTTGTGCAGATTAAGTCGAAAGTGTCGCTGATTTCGGCGAAAAGGTCGGTTTTAATAAAGGAAAAACGCGCTTTATCTTCGTCGCGCAAAAGCCGCTTTGCATTCAGTTTTGCAATTTCAAGCGCGGCTTCGCTTATATCGGCAAGGCAGACAGATTCAATTTTGCACAAGTCCGTCTGCTGTTTCTCTTTGACCGTTAGAAACACGGAAAGACCGATGCAGCCGCTTCCTGCACACATATCGCAGAGTTTGACTGTCTGTACGCTCTGTAAAATGATTTCCGCCGCGCGTTCAACAAGAATTTCCGTGTCAGGTTTCGGAATAAGTACGGCAGGCGATACGCAAAAATCCCGCCCGTAAAATTCTTTTACGCCGGTTATGTACGCAATCGGAAGTCCCGCCCGTCTTTTATTGACGGCAGACGCAAGATTTTCCAACTGCGTTTCAGTCAATTCGTTTTGGGAATGTGTTAAAAGATACGTTTTATCTACATTCAAAATGCTGCACAAAATGCAGTTGATGTCTAAGTCGGGAGTCGGAGAAGGAATAAAACGCGAATCGCCGCTCCGCTCCGTTCGAATAACGCCGCCCGCATAAAAAAACGCCGCGTCTTTTTGCGTAAGCGCGGCGCGTGCAAGGCGTTTTGCCTCCCGAATTGTCATCAGTCCGTGCCGCCTGCGGCTTTAAGCTGCTCTTCTTTTGCATACACGTTGAGCGCGTCGAGCATATCGTCCATCGCGCCCATCATAAACGCCGGCAGATTGTGCTGGTTGTAGTTTATGCGGTGGTCGGTAATTCTGTCCTGCGGATAATTGTACGTACGGATTTTTTCGCTCCGCGCACCGGAACCGACCATGCTGCGCCTCGCGTCCGCCCGCTCCGACTGTTTTTTGCTTTCTTCCAAATCAAAAAGACGAGCGCGAAGCACACGGAACGCTTTTGCCTTGTTTTTAATTTGGCTTTTTTCGTCCTGCTGAATGACGACAATTCCGGTCGGAATATGCGTAAGGCGCACCGCAGAATCCGTCGTGTTGACGCACTGACCGCCGGGGCCTCCTGCGCGCATAACGTCAATGCGCACATCTCCGTCTTTTATTTCAATTTCCGTCTCTTCGGCTTCAGGCAGAACTGCAACCGTTACCGTTGATGTCTGCAATCGTCCTTGAGACTCCGTTTCCGGTACGCGTTGTACCCTGTGAACGCCGCTTTCCCAGCGAAGCGTTCCGTAAACGAACTTGCCGCTTATCGACGTTACGATTTTGTTGAACCCGCCGACTTCCGTCTCCTGCGCTTCCATCGTCTCGTATTTCCAGCCTTTGCGGTCGGCAAGATGGCAGTACATTTCCCATAAATCGCGCACAAAAAGGCTCGCTTCATCTCCGCCTGCCGCGCTTCGTATTTCAAGAATGATGTTTTTTTCATCAAGAGGATCAGGCGGAATGAGCTTCAGTTTTATTTGTTCTTCAAGTTTCGGCTGCGCTTCTTCAAGTTCTTTCAGTTCTTCGCGCGCCATTTCCTTCATGTCCTGGTCGTCTTCTTCCGTGATGATGACCTTATCGTCTTCGATACCCTGCAAAACTTTTTTGTATTCGTCGTAAAGCGCACACAATTCACTCAAATAATTGTTTTCACGCATCGTTTCTTTGTATTTTTTCGGATCCTTTACCAATTCCGGCGACATAACTTCTTTTTGAACAATATCATAGCGTTTTTTGCATTCTTCAAGTTTCTTCAATAAATCCATGTCGGGGATATTACACTATAGAAGCGGGAATTTCAACGAAGCGCGAAAACACGATTGCAAGGCAGCGTCAAAAGTCCGTCATTCTTCCGTTATTTTCCGTAAATGCCGAATCCGCGTATGATTTTTACACGGCTGATTTTGCTTACGGAAAATGAAAGAATTTCTTTATTCGGTTCCGTTTCGATTTTGACTTCCGCGTCGTTTCCAAGCCGCGTAAGCTCCAAAACCTTCCCCGTAAATGTCTGTATGGAATTTCCGGTATTATCCGTCGGAATAGAGATTTTTACCGTATCGCGGTTAAGAGAATCTTCCAAAAGTCTTAGTTTGCTGAAATATTCCGTTCCGTCCGCTTCAAGAATTTCCGTGTGCAGACAGCTTGAATCAAGCTGAGCCTTATTGATTATGAGTTTTTGCTTAATTCTGGAAATAAGACACTCTCTTTCTTCCGCATTAAGCTGCAAGGTGTTCGCAATTTTAAGCAGTGCGTTTATTTTTTCTTCGCAAATGTTTTTGTCAGGAAGCATCAGATGATTTTTGCGTTTATCCCGCTCGATTTTATTGTTTCCGTAAATAATTCTCGGCAAAGCAACGCGTTCTTCGCGTGTCTTTGCAGTTATTATTTCGGCAGTAATTTGCAGCCCGGTGTTTGATATTAGTTTCAACGGGTCTTCGCCGTCAGGAATATCCAGCAAGAAGATTCCGTCTGCAAGTTTACAGCGTACAAGTTTTGCGAACGCAGGAGACTTTTCGATTATCCGCCGCGTTTTTTCGTCGATTTTAAGCACATAGCCGCTGTATAAAAGTGCCCCGGAATACGAGGTGTGCCATTCTTCAATGTTGATTTTTAAGCTCTGCGGGATTTCATGTGCGGAAAAGTTTTCAAGCACGGAATAAATATTTTCAGGCGAAAGATTTTTATCAAAGGCGCGGCTTACGGATTTTTTTGTAATTTCAAAGACGCCGGCAGTTCCGCAGCGCACAATATCTGCGAATGCGGAAATTGTAAGCACATCTTTAAGATTGAGCGTCGGCATTATAGTTATCGAATTCCCTGCATCTATTACAAGCGCATTCGTTTTTACGCTGTTGCCGATATCCGCCGCGCCGCTTTCCTGCATAACTTTACTTGCGGTAAATATTTCTTCACCGGATTCGGTTATGCCTCTTTTACTCAAAAGACCGAATTCTATTGCCGCATCTACTATTTCTTCCAAGATTTCAGGACTTTTTACCGGTTCCGCATTATTTTCGGAGTGCAGACTGAGGATTCTGTCAAAGCGGTTGTGAACGGTTTTTACTTCTTCCGTATCTTTTCTGTTCGACAATAAAAACATTGCACGCAATATAACAGCTTTTGAAAAACCTTCTGCAGGAATTGAAGCAAGCGTGTCCGATAAAAGCTGCGCATGAACGCGAAGATTTTCTCTGCCGAATCTTACAGCCGCACAAACGGCAAGATATGAATACTGCTCAAATTCAGGCAAGTTTGCAAATGCGAAAAGTTTTTCTTCATCTGCAAACAGCCCCTTTCTGCCGTATTTAAAAATGCCGAAATTGATGAGCGCTTTCAGTAAAAGTTCCGCACACTTCTCTTTGGAAGGAAAAACATCTTTAAGCCGCTCATAATCCTTTTTTTTAATTTCAGAATTATTCTTGCACATATCGGGAAACATTTTTACAAAAGAAATAAATGAGCCTATAAAAAGCGGCGAAATTATATGCGGCGTATCATTTTCGGCAATCGTGTATGTATAAATCGGCAGCAGAGCGTTTACGTCGATAAAGGGCAAAAGAACATCGTCAAGCAGAGGGTTTAGACGGAATATTTTTGTTTCGTCCTGTTTTGAATAAAGGTAGATTATAAGACGGTCGCAAAGATTCATCAGCTCCGCGCGAATTTCTGAAACTCCGTATTCGCAAGCAAAAAGCTCGGTCAGCTTTTCAGGCGACGGATTTTCAATAAACGAAACGGCGGTAATAATCTTTATGTCGAATTCGGAAATAAAATCACGGATATTTTCGCGGTTTTCCGCGTTCCGCAAAACGGAACTCAGCTGTTCAATAAGTTTGTGTTTATTGAAAGGCGTGCGGATTCCGCCTAAATATGCGCGCATAATCTCAAAAAAACGCACGTCCGGCAGCATCGAAAGTGATTCCCGCCACTGAACTATGCGTTCCGTTCTTTCATTTTCCCTGTTTTGCATAACCTTTCTCCGTTTATAAGATAGACCTGCTCGCAAACTTCGTCATCACGCAGGTTTTCTTTTTTCACATTGTTTAGAGTGAACCGTTCACTCCGATAAGTGCCGGTAACATTCTTTTGCCGAAGGTGCAGTATCGCCCCCTTCGATATTTTTCACTAAGTTTTCCCGTAAGGAAAACTTAAAGCGGACAGCAAACCGAATTATATCTGTAAAACCAAGTTTCACTGTCCGCCCCGCTCGAAGCGTGTTGCTCGCCCTGCTCGAAGCGTGTTACTCGCCCTGCTCGAAGCGTGTTGCTCGCCCCGCTCGGGGTGCACCACCGCACCTCGCTTGGGGTGTACCACCTAACCCCGTTCAAGGTGTACCACCACACCTCGTTCAGGGTGCACTACCTAACCCTGCTCGGGGTACACCACCGCACCTCGTTCAGGGTGCACTTCCGCACCTCGCTCAGGGGGTACCACCATACCTCGCTCGAGGTGCAGTGTTCCCTCTGCCCGTAGGGACATATTCCCCTCGTTCATAGGGAGACTTTCCCTTCACCCGTAGGGAGATGCTCCCTGTGTCCGTAGGGAGATGCTCCCTGTGTCCGTAGGGAAGTACTCCCTGTCTTGAAAATCCGCCTTCCCGAATATCGTTTTTGTCGTTTTGACTTTATTTACAACGTTTTATCCGCCTAAAGTTGTAAATCATCTGCGCTTGAACAACGTATTATTCGATAGGAATAGCCTTGTTCGGCAAGAAATTTTTGCCGATTTGCTCCGAACTCTTCTTCCACCGAATTGCGCGTTATGAGCGTAAAAAAACGTGCAGTCCGCTCTTTCGGACGGAGTATGCGCCCGAGCCTTTGCGCTTCTTCCTGCCTGCTTCCGAATGTCCCGGAAACCTGAACAGCGGCGGACGCATCCGGCAAATCAATCGCAAAATTTGCCACTTTTGATACGACAAGCACACGGGTAGTTCCGTTCCGAAAATCCGCATATATTTTATCGCGCTCCGCATTAGGAGTTTTTCCGGTTATGACAGGCGCATTAAGTTCTTTTGCAATCAACAAAAGCTGTTCAACGTACTGCCCGATTATCAAAATCTTATCATCGGGGCATTGCTTTATTACGGCTTTTACAATTTCGTTTTTAAGCGGATTTTCACTTGCGATTCTGTGCTTCTGCCTAAGAGGAGCCACCGCATATTCAATCTCCTTGTATTCCGGCAAATCCAAGCGGATTTCGATACATTCCGCGCTCGCAATCCAGCCTGAATGTTCAAGCTCTTTCCACGGGACATCATAGCGTTTCGGGCCTACAAGACTGAACACATGACCCTCGCAGCCGTCTTCGCGTACCAATGTTGCAGTCAAGCCTACCCTGCGCACTGTTTGAAGTTCCGCAACAACACGGAAAACAGGCGCGGGCAGCATATGCACTTCATCAAAAATTATAAGACCCCAGCGGCATTCGCGGAACACTGAAAAATGCGGATATGCCGATTCTTTGTCCGGTCTCCACGTAAGAATTTGGTAGGTCGCGACCGTAACCGGTTTTACGGTTTTATGCTCTCCTGTGTATTCGGCAATTTGGTCTTCCGTAAGATTTGTTTTATCCAAAAGTTCCCGAATCCATTGATGAACGGCGGAAATATTCGTTGTTACAATCAAAGTGCTTGTTTTAAGCCTGTCCATAATTTCCATGCCGACGATTGTTTTTCCCGCACCGCACGGCAATACGATTGTTCCGAATCCTGTTCCCGCCCCTTTGTTGCCGACTAAAGCGTCGGCGGCTTTTTTTTGGTATTCGCGGATTTCAAAAGGTTTTCCGCTTAAAGAATGCGTTTTAAGTTCAAAATCAAGCGGCTCACCGTCTTCAAGCGGAATCTCGTCTTTCACAGGCCAAAGCGAATCCAGCAAAATCTGTTTTACAATTCCGCGATCTGTAAGTTTGAGCAAAAAGCAATACTTTTTTTCATCATCGGAAAGTTTTGCGCGCTCTTCGGCTTTCACAAGTGAACGGTCATAAACGCATGGTGTTAAAAACTTTTTTGCCGCGCGATTTGCTTCAATTTCAAGATAAATTTGTTTAGAAGAAGCCGTAAGATAGATATATTGTTCGCGGACAATTTGTTCTGCCGTTGAATCGTGTTTCTTTTGTGAAGCAGTTTCCTCCGTTCCGGCAGCACTTGCACCAGAGTCCGACTTGCCGCTTTTTCGAGAAGAAACGGGTACTTCAGTTTCGTAGCCTTGAATCATCCGCAGTTTTCCGAACCTGCCTGCCGTTTCGTTTATCCACATAATAAGCGACTGCGGCACCTCGTAACGCGCATATTTTGAAAGAGTATTTACCGCATCTTCCGGCGAAAACCCTGCGCTTGCAGCGTTCCAAAGTGAAAGAGGCGTTATTTTGTATGTGTGCAAGTGTTCGGGAGATTTTTCCAACTCCGCAAAGGGAATAAGAGCGTCGCGGCATTCATCTGCCTGCGGAGCATGAACATCAAGCAAAAGAGTTCTGTCGCTTTGTACAATCAAGGGATTATTCAAGTGCATAGCGGTTAATTTTAGCGCATTCATACAAAATGCACAATTTGTGTGAATAGAATTTATTTGTACTGAAAAAATATGTAAAACTGCTTTACGGCGGAATCTTATGCGGAAGCGTTTAAAATTCGATTTCTGCGGCTTTTCGCCTTGTAACATTCTATTAAAACTATTATTTTTCTATACATATTAGAATTGTGCGGCGTGAGAATTTCCGCAAAAGAATTTTTTGAGGTTTTTTGTGAAAGATTATTATGAGATTTTGGGAGTTCCGCGTAATGCAGGTACGGAAGAAATTAAAAAGGCATATAGAAACCTTGCATTCAAATACCACCCCGACCGCAATCCGAACGATAAAGCTGCGGAAGAAAGGTTTAAAGAAATAAGCAGAGCTTACGCCGTGCTCGGGGATGAGCGCAAAAGAAACGAATACAATATGTCCGGTTCATCATCTTACGGTGATTCCGCTTCAAATAATGCTTACGGTACCTATTACAGACAGGGAAATTATTCATGGCAAGAGCCGCAATTCGATACCGAAGAATCGTTTTGGAATTGGTTCGGAAATACGGCAGAACACAGCAATTATCAAACTCACCGCTACTATTATGGAGACGAAAAACAGCGGCAGCGCCCGAAAGCGACAAAAAGAGATTTATGGTTTTCTTTATTCGGTAAGATTGCGCAAGCTGTTGCGGGGCTGTTTTTATTCAGAATATTGTTTTGGTTTTTTCCGTTCGGACCGATTATCTGTATCGGCTTGATTGCTTCAGGAACTACCGGAGCTTTCAATATACTCCGGGTGCTTTTCAATTCTAACGCTGACGGAAAATAATTCGTCCGCGATCTAAATCATATGGAGAGAGGGCTACTTTTACACTGTCGCCGGGAACAATTCTTATATAGTGCTTGCGCATTTTCCCTGAAAGGTGCGCCATTATAATATGACCGTTTTGAAGCTCTACCCGAAACATAGTATTCGGCAGGGCTTCTTTTACAATTCCTTCAACTTCAATTGCTTCTTCTTTAGCCACATTTCCTCCAAAGCCCGTAGCAAGACAATATAATTTATTATTATTTTTTAATTAGACGTTGTTTTTTGGGGCTTTTCAACTTATACTAGTATGTACAAAATAAAAAACATTGTCAACAAGACCTAAATTCCTGCTGACAGAATGGAGACCGTGTGTTATGGATGAAAAATTCATTGATTCCGTAAAGGAAAAATTGCTTGACCAAAGAAAAACTCTGGTAGAATCTTTGGCGGGACATTCTTCCGATATGAAGGATCTTGTAAAACCCCTTGAGTCGGGCGATGAGGCTGATGTTGCGTCCGATGTCGTCGATAGAAATTTATTGGATTCATTAGGCGCGCAGGATATGCAGCGTCTTAAAAGTATAGATAATGCTTTGGAAAGAATCAGGCAGGACAAATACGGAATTTGTATCTCCTGCGGCAAAGATATTCCCGAAGCGCGCCTTGAAGCATTGCCGTATACGCTTATGTGCGTAAACTGCGCCAGCGTAGAAGAACGCAAACGCCGTTAGATAGAGTTAAAATCCAGTTTTTGAAATTTTATATTGGAGCCGGAATCCAGATAAGCAAGTTCTGAATATCCGGCTTTTTTTGCTTTAAAAAAAGCTCGCTCAAAGGCGCAGTCAAGTGCACTGCATGAATGTGCATCGGAATTTACCGTGATTGGAATATTGCGCTCATGCAGTAAATGCAGCAATTCTTCCGATGGATAAATATCATCCATTGTACCGCGCGAAATCGCACCTGTATTGATTTCCGCAATCACTCCGGCTCTTTTTATACAGTCCGCAAGCGTTTTAATTTCGTTTCTGTACCATTCGTCTTTTTCATTGAACATACGTAGTTTTCCGTTGTTTTTGCGGATTAAATCGGCGTGTCCCAAAATAGTAAATACGCCTTTAGAAAGCATTTCGCGCTCAAGCGCAAAATATTCTTTTACTGCAATTTCAGCTTTTCCGCCGCAATAATCACGTATCGATACGGCAAGATTTTCCGCACTGTCGTCTACGGCAAATATTTTATCGTTTATTACAACGTAATGAACGGAGCCGATAAGATAATCCGGTTTCAGTTCCGCATAATCTTCCGTAAGCGACGGTTTTGAAATTCCTTTTATATAATCCGATTCAAAGCCGCATAAAACCGTAATTTTGTCTTTATACTTTTCTGCGGCATTTTTTACCGTCTGAATATATTTTTTGTGTTCGCGCGGCGCGATATGCCATTTTTCCGCAAAAGGATATGCACTGTGGCTTGAAATCCCTAAAATATCGAAGTGTTTTTCTACGGCTGCACAAACCATTTCTTCTACAGTATTGCTGCCGTCGCAGAAAGTTGTGTGGCAATGATAATTTGTCTTCAGCATAGTATTCTCACCCGGCTCAGAAATTTATTCCATGTGTGTCCACTTTCCGCTTTGCAGCAGAAAGAGTTCAAATTGCTCTTCAAGCTCTTTGAGGTATTTTTCTACAGCCGGTTTATCATGCGCTTTAACTTTTTCGTTCATTATTTTGCCGATTTGCATCAATTTATTTGCGGAAACTGCCGCAGAACTTCCTTTTATCGTATGCGCAATCATGTTT
>ERZ772960.1758-NODE-1758-length-16761-cov-3.050940_pt1 | contig 16761 bp, 15 predicted proteins | sample MGYA00580678_ERZ772960 | MGnify/ENA primary metagenome ERZ772960 (study PRJEB29015, sample SAMEA2737930) | human oral metagenome | biome: human oral; feature: human-associated habitat; material: dental | place: China | collected 2059 ... | reverse complement strand
ATATGTAAAATTATTAAAATTTTTAGAGATATGTTCTGTTATAATTTTTTTTATAACAAAACTTTCAATATTTTTAACAGGAATAGCAATTATTACTTTTGCAATTTTATGCTTTATAACACTAATTTATGATTTTTGTATAAAATAGATTTCATAATTTCTTAGTATTGTAAATAAAGCCGTTTATAGTTAACTTTGCCCTGATTATAAATCTTCCCCAAAGAAAGAATTGCAGGGTATGAAAAGGATTACTTCTATCATAGTTCTGTTAGCAGGTGTTGTATATATTGATTCTTTACTATTTGCTTGGGAATTGCCAATAACCTCAATGATTCCCGGGTATGACTAAAAGATCTAACTATCAACCGCGCCTTTTATCATGATAATTGTTTTTTATTAAATATAGGAGAATTTCGTATGAAAGAAAATTTAAGACAGCAAATAGATTATGGAAACTGGGTACCCATGACTTTAATGAGAGCATTGGCAGCTGTGACCGTTCTTGCTTTAGTATTGTTTGCAGTAGTGCACGTTTGGTTACATCTTGCAATATTGGATATAATCCTTTGTCTAATAGTAGTTGTGGCTTTGGGTATGACTACATATATGTATATGTGTCGCAGATTATTTTCTTTCAATGGCGGCAGACTGATGGAAAAAATCCATGAGTTCCTTGTAAGTCATCTACAGTGGAATGGCGAAGGACAATTGCTTGATATAGGGTGTGGGTCAGGTGCTCTTAGTATACAGTGTGCCAAACGTTTTCCCAAGAGCCATATCGTGGGAATAGATTATTGGGGCAAGGAATGGGATTATGCGCAACAGCAATGCGAGCGGAACGCTGAATTAGAACAGGTAAAGGACAGGGTAAGGTTTTTACATGGAGACGCTTCTCATCTTGATTTCCCCGACGAAACTTTTGATGCCGTTTTGAGTAACTTTGTTTTTCACGAAGTGAAAACACAACCCAACAAGTCAATGCTTATTCGTGAGGCCTTGCGAGTATTGAAGCCAGAGGGATACTTTGCTTTTCAGGATCTTTTTGAAAAGAGAGGACTGTATGGCGATATCAACGAATTACTTGATGATTTGAGGAAAGAAGGGTATGCCGATATCAATTACATATCACATGTTGAACGCCAAGACTTCGTTCCCAAGTTTGTGAGAGCACCGTGGATGATTAGTGATGTCGGCCTTATATACGGCAGGAAACCTAAAGGAAATTGAGGTTCTTTTTTCTTATTTACAACTTGTTTAAAGGGATAAAGCATGCTGTTTAACGGCATGTTTTGTCATGTCAGGGCTTGCTTTCTCCCTCAACATACTGTTCGAGGAACATGTGTTCGCCATCGAATACCGCGTAAGTGAACTGCCAAATCCAGTCGCCAAGTATCAGCAAACGCGCCTTACGCTCAAGTGTCAAGTCAAGTTCGATATGGCGATGACCGTAGATAAAGTAGTCGATATTGGGGTGAGTCTTCATATAATCTTTCGTCCACCTCACCAGATATTCCTTTTCTTCGCCCATGAACGGCAGCTCTTTACCGTCAGCTCGTTTCATGCGGCTGTGCTTTGCCCATGTTAATCCCAGGGCCATTGCCCAACGGGGATGGATGGCATTGAAAAGAACCTGACAGGTATGATTGTGGAAAATCTTCCGGAGGAGCTTGAAATTGACGTTCGGATCGCCCAGTCCGTCGCCGTGTGCAAGGTAGAATTCCTTGCCGAATATTTCGGTAGTAAGGGGCTTCCGGTGCACAATGAGTCCGCATTCCTGCTCTAAATATCCATAAGTCCAGATGTCATGATTGCCCGTAAAGAAGTGAATCTCTACGCCCATATCGGTTAATTCCGAAAGTTTTCCGAGGAAACGTGTGAACCCTTTAGGCACAACATACCGGTATTCATTCCAGAAGTCGAACATGTCGCCCAGCAAATAGACGGCCGCTGCTTTCTCCTTGATGCTGTCGAGGAAGCGTACAAGGCGGCGTTCCTGCGTGCGACGGTGCTCAATGGCCAGCGAGCCGAGGTGGGCATCAGACAAAAAATAAACGTTCTTTCTCATGTGGCGGTGTTCTTATAGGGGAAATAATGTGGCAGAAAACGGATAAAAGGCGTCGGGCACCTGAGCGCTCCGATGACAAGAGTAAGCGGGAATTACTCGAACCCAAGCTCGACACGTGCCTCCTCGCTCATCATACTCTGGTCCCATGCAGGCTCAAAAACCAGATTGACGTTGGCCGATTTGATGCCGCTTACGCTTTCAATCTTGGTACGTACATCCTCTAATATAAAGTCGGCTGCAGGGCAATTGGGTGCCGTGAAGGTCATGTCGACGTTTACGTTACCGTCATCCAGCACGTCGATTTTGTAAATCATGCCCAGGTCCCAGATGTTAACGGGAATCTCCGGGTCGTATACAGTCTTCAGCACATCGACGATACGCTCTTCTATTTTCGTCCTTTCTTCTTGCGTCATAGCTTCTTTCTTTTTCTGCAAACTTACAGAAAAAAAACGACATGCGCAACATATCGCACGCTTTCGTCGCTGAAATGATGTCTCCCCCGTTACAGACGGCCTTCCTCCTGATAGCTGTAATAGGCGCCGTCGGTGACGATAACGTGGTCAATGAAGTGCACACGCATGATGTCGCAAGCCCGTTTGATGCGCTGCGTCAGCTCGTCATCCTGGCTGCTTGGCATCAGATTGCCGCTGGGATGATTATGTATTGCGGCCAGTACGGTGGCATTGTTGAGCAGACATTCGCGCATGATGACGCGCACATCGGCCGCTGTTTCGGTGATGCCGCCGTGGCTGATGCACATCTCGCGGATAAGACCGCACTGCTGATTCATCAGCAAAATATGGAATTCTTCGACATCAAGGTCCTGCATCAGCGGGTGCATGAAGTTGTAAATAGCCGTTGCCGAGCCGAGCTTTGGGCGCTCTTCGCACAGGGTTTCCCGCCTGCGGCGGCCCAGTTCGCAGGCTGCAACAATGGTTATTGCCTTGGCGGGCCCCATACCGTGGTAGCTGATGAGGTCGGAAATCTGCTTTTTTCCGAGTGTGTTGAGGTTGTTGTTGCAGTCGCTTAAGATGCGACGTGTCAGGTCAACAGCGCTTTCACGTATCGAGCCCGAACCTATGAGGATAGCCAAAAGCTCTGCATCGCTGAGCGCGGCCGCGTCTAACCGCAGGAGCTTTTCGCGCGGCCGGTCTTCCTCTGCCCATTCGTTGATGTTCAGTTTGCTCTTGAATGTGTCGGGGGTGTAGCTTGTCATGTGTTGCAGGTTAGCAGTAGGGGCGGGCTATTTGTAGAAGTTTTTCTTATAGGCTTCGAACTCGCCGCGCCGCAGTATGCACCGTTTCCACCAGGCATTCAGGAAGCCGCAGCCATAGCCTGTGAGCTGAGTGTAGGCCGCCCGCACGGCCAATACGCCTATATGCAGACTGCCGGTGTGTATCGTAGCATCGGTAAGAATAATCAATGCGTACAGCAGGAGCGGGAAAAAGCCGAAAGAACCGATGGCGAAGCCGCCTGCCATGGCGCAGAATGGGCCCGTAGCGCATCCGTTTGCAGACGGGGTAAGCATACCATAGAGGCCTGAAAAAAAGAGAATTATGCCTATGAGCATCACGGCCAAGCACAGTGAAACGCCCAGCGTAAACACCATAGGCAGCAGGTGCACCAGCTTCAGGCTGTCAGGATATTTCTTATAAAGGTTGATGCGTGCGATGCCACTGTTGTACACTTGCCGCCAGAACTTGCGGAAATCAGTGCGCCGTTTGTGGTACACCCAGGCATCGGGGAACAGCCGTGTGGTATATCCGGCCTTGACGATACGTATGGAAAAGTCGATGTCTTCGCCGAAACGCATCTTCGAAAAGCCGCCGAGGTGCTCGTAAACATCGCGCCGGATGCCCATGTTAAAGGAACGGGGATAAAACTTGTCCAGTTTTTTCTTTCCGCCTCTTATGCCTCCGGTGGTGAAGAAAGAGGTCATAGAGTAGGATATGGCTTTCTGAATGTCGGTAAACGACTGGTGTGCACGGTCGGGCCCGCCGAAGGCATCGCAGGGCTTTTGTATCAGTTCGGCGTCGACGGCAGCCAGATATCCCGCGGGGAGTATGACGTCAGAGTCGAGTATAATCATATAGTCACCCGTCGCGCGTTCAACGCCATAGTTGCGGCTCTGCCCCGGGCCGCTGTTCTCTTTCATGAAATATTGCAGGCTGATTCTGTCGCCGTATTTTTCGCAAACCTCCTTGCAGGGCCGTTGTGAACCGTCTTCAACGATAATCACTTCGAAGTCGTTCAGCGTTTGTTGCGTCAGGCTTGCGAGCAGTTCGTCCACTTCTTCAGGGCGGTTAAAGACGGGAACGATGATGGAATATTTCATGGTTGAAAGGTAAAAAAGTAAAAAGGTAAAAAAGCAAAAAGGTAAAAAAGCAAAGGGGCAGCACACAGCGGCATTACCTTTTACTTTTTTACCCTTTTACTTTTTTACTTTTCGGTAACTCGTCCCACGTAGCTTCCGTCGCGCGTGTCGACGGTAATGGTCTCGCCTTCGTTGATGAAGAGCGGCACGCGCACCTCTGCACCCGTCTCAACGGTTGCGGGCTTGGTAGCGTTTGTAGCCGTGTTGCCCTTTACACCAGGCTCACTGTGCGTGATGACGAGGTTGGTCTTGATCGGCATTTCGGCCGAAAGAATGGTGCCGTCAGCGGTATCGGTCTGGACGTCGACGATGTCGCCCTCTTTCATAAACTCGCCACCGGTAATCATGTCCTTGGCAATTGGAATCTGCTCAAAGGTTTCCTGATTCATGAAAATGCACCCTGTGCCGTCCTCATACAGATACTGATAGGGGCGGTGCTCGACGCGGACGTCGTCAAGTTTGAAGCCAACCTGAAACGTGCGCTCCAGCACACGGCCGTCGGCAACGTTCTTAAGCTTGGTGTTCATAACGGTGTTGCCCTTGCCTGGCTTGCGGTGCTGGAAGTCGACACACTTCCAGATGCCACCGTCCATACGGATACAAGTTCCGATTTTTATGTCCTGTGAATTGATCATTGTTATTGTATAAAAAGTTTATGATTATCAAATTCCTGCGCCTGCAAAGTTACTACATTTTTGCGGAAAACATGCAAGGTTGTCCCAAATGTTTTGCAGCCCGAGGGTCTGACTGTAGATTCGTGGTGCAGACAGGCGCGAGGGCAGACGCTTCTACGGCAAATTGCCTGCGCCTTTCTGGGTTCGGGGTGGGGGTACGGCGGCCGTCGCACGCGTGTGTGGCGGCCGTGGTGATACCCGTACGACGGTCGCCGTACACGCTTACCGCGGCCGCCGTAACGTCGGTTTCGTGCTGTAAGAACGTTGCCGAATCTGTGTGAAGCCGGTATTGATTTGCCGTGAACGGCCTGCGTATCGGCAAGCCCCGCCTTCCGCCCGAAGAGAAAAAACAACTGACGGGGCACGAAAAACCGTACAATTCTTTGCCGATTCGAAAAATATGAGTAACTTTGCAGCCCAAACGGAGTGATGGTTCCTTGCCGGAACTCCGCCGTAAGCCCGCAGGAAAATAATAATAATTAAAACAACGATAAGAAAATGAAAAGAACATTCCAGCCACACAACCGTCGTCGTGCGAACAAGCATGGTTTCCGCGAGAGAATGGCAACAAAGAACGGTCGCCGCGTACTGGCTGCCCGTCGTGCACGTGGTCGCAAGAAGCTGACAGTCTCTGACGAGAACCACGGAAAGTAAAAGCTTTCGTCGTCACAGCGTGACGATAAAAGGCAGCAAGGAGAACCTGGCTGCCTTTTGTTGTTTATGGGTGCTCTCCGGCAGCGGTGGGGCAGGCCCGTATAAAGCCTGTCAGGGGGCAAAAACAGGGTGATTTATTTTGCAGTATAGCCGATTTGCACTAACTTTGTGGAAAAATAAGGTATCAATGACAGTTTCAGAATTCATCGGAAAGTTCAAAAGCGGGTATCTCTGGGGCAATCTGGCAGCGATGGTTGCGGTTGTCGTGCTGCTTGCCTTTGGCTTTAGGGCTGCCGTTGGCATCTATACTCATCACGGCGAATCGATAGCAGTTCCCGGGCTTATCCACAAAAACGGGGCTGATGCTGAGCATATTCTCAATGAGCTGGGGCTTAAAATGGAGGTTACCGACACGGGATACGTGAAGACGTTGCCCCCCGGGTGCATCCTCGAACAGTCGCCCGCTCCAGGCGCCCGCGTAAAATCGGGGCATGTAATCAGTGTTACAATCAACGCCACAAGTTCGCCCACGATAACCCTACCCGATGTGATAGACAACTGTTCGCTGCGTGAAGCGATGGCCAAGCTGACGGCCATGGGCTTTAAACTGGGGCAACCCGAATTTATTGCAGGCGAGAAAGACTGGGTCTATGGCATTCTGGTGAAGGGCCGCCACGTTGCAAGCGGCGACAAGATACCCGTAGACGACGTTCTCATTATTCAGGTAGGCAACGGCATGCGCTCCGCAGACGATTCGGTAAACTATGTGGATCCCGTCTTCCAGCAGGAAGAAGAGGGCGACGTTGACGACTTTGAGGAGGTGACCGGCTCGTCTGAAGAGGAGGAGAAACCGAAGTCGGAATCGGCTCCGCCTGCCCAGTAGGGCGTGGCTGTGCCTCGGTGAGATTATGAGATTTTTGGCGCGCGGCCTCTCATTTTTTGGAGAAAGTGCCGCCCTGACAGTAGAGAAAGTGCCCATGATAGAGCAGTTTGAAGATATAGAAATTGAAGACGAAGAGCTTGATGCCGTCATTCCTTCTGCCGAAGAAGAGGCTTCTGGCCTCTACGAACACTGGAAAATGGAGGTGGATGCCGGTCAGACACCGGTGCGGATTGACAAGTTTCTGGCCGAGCATATGCAGCATTCGAGTCGTAACCGCATACAGACGGCGGCCGATGCAGGCTGTATTTTCGTAGGCGGAAAGCCGGTAAAGAGCAACTATAAGGTGCGCGCGGGTGACGTAATCAGTCTGATGCTCGACCGCCCCAAGCGCGATTCGTCTATCCTGCCCGAAGAAATTGCACTGAACATAGTGTATGAAGACAACTGCCTGATGGTGATAAACAAAGACGCCGGCATGGTAGTGCACCCGGGAGCAGGCAATTTCAGCGGGACGCTGATTAACGCAGTGGCCTGGCATTTGCGCGATTTGGAGAGCTTCGATGCCAATAATCCCGAGGTGGGACTGGTGCATCGCATTGACAAGGACACCAGCGGGCTGCTGGTTGTAGCCAAGACACCCGAGGCCAAAACATCGTTGGGCAAGCAGTTTTTCAACAAAACCACGCACCGAAGCTATCATGCTTTGGTGTGGGGTAACCTTACAGAGGACGAAGGTTGCGTCGAAGGGAACATTGCCCGTGACCCAAAAGACCGGCTCCGCATGAAGGTTTTCTCGCCCGAATCAGGCATCGGGAAACCGGCTGTAACCCATTATCGCGTGATAGAACGCTTTGGATATGTCACCCTTTTGCAGTGTATTCTCGAGACCGGACGTACGCATCAAATCCGCGCTCACATGCGAAGCATCGGCCATCCTCTCTTTGGCGACGAGCGATATGGCGGTACGGAGATTCTCCGCGGGCAGCGAAGCTCTACCTATAAGGCCTTTATCCACAACTGTTTCAAACTTTGTCCGCGGCAGGCTCTGCACGCAAAGACGCTGGGTTTCGTCCATCCCGAGACGGGAAAACAGATGGATTTCGATTCGGAATGGCCGCAGGACTTTGCAAGTCTCATCGGGAAGTGGCGCGGATTCATCAAGGGAACCACGGCGAAACTGGAAGATTGAAGATGTAAAAATTCAATAAAGCCGTGATAAAACCGGAAGACAGGAACAGAAAGAATTCAATAAAAGCCTGATAGGACTGTAGGATTTAAGTCGGAGGAATTCAACAAAGCTGTGATAAAACCGGAAGACAGGAAGAATATTATTTATTAAAGATATGAAGAATCTTAAAAGAAACATTGCCATCGTATGCGGTGGCGATTCATCGGAACATGACGTATCGCTGCGCTCTGCGCAAGGACTTTACTCCTTTTTCGATAAGGAACGCTACAATGTTTACATAGTAGATGTCAAGGGTCAGAACTGGAATGTGAACTTTGACAATGGTGAAGTGGCGCCTATTGACCGCAACGACTTCTCCTTTATCGGGCAGGACGGCAAGGCAGTTGTCTTCGATTACGCCTACATTACGATACACGGGCAGCCCGGTGAGAACGGACCAATGCAGGGATACTTTGATTTAATCCACCTTCCTTACTCGACAAGCGGTGTGCTGGTTGAGGCAATGACGTTCGATAAATACGTATTAAACAACTACCTGCGCGGCTTTGGCGTGAACGTTGGCGACAGCATCCTGCTGCATCGAGGCGAGTCATACGACGCCGAAGCGATTGCAGCGCGCATCGGTATGCCTTGTTTCGTGAAGCCTGCAGCCGACGGTTCGAGCTTCGGTGTGAGCAAAGTGAAGAACGCCGACCAGCTTGCGCCCGCCCTCCGCAAGGCTTTCATGGAGAGCAATGAGGCGATGATAGAGGCTTTTCTCGACGGCGTTGAGATATCGCAAGGCGTTTACAAGACGCGCAATAAGTCGGTAGTGCTGCCCGCTACCGAGGTAGTGACGAAGAATGAATTCTTTGATTACGATGCGAAATACAATGGACAGGTGCGCGAAATAACCCCGGCGCGCCTCTCTGCAGCAACTGCTGAGAAGGTGGCTGCGGAAACAAGCCGCATCTACGACATCCTAAGGGCCAACGGAATTATCCGTATCGACTATATCATTTCGAAAGACGAGAACGGCGACGACAAGGTTAACATGCTTGAAATCAACACCACTCCGGGGATGACTGCGACGAGTTTCATACCCCAGCAGGTGCGTGCGGCCGGACTTGACATCAAGGATGTGCTGACCGATATTGTAGAAAACCAGTTCTAAACGCCTGTTTCGTACATATTATATAAGGTAAACCGTTTGGAGGTTTATCAACAAAAGAGGTCAGATTCTGATGTGGGAATCCGACCTCTTTTGCTGTTTTTTCATCCGTTTATTGCCATTAAGTTGCGTTACGGCGGGCTTGTGGGGTATTGATTCCATCGGCAGCGTATTGCTGTTTACGGCTACAGGTTGCGTTACGGCGGGCGCGGTACAGGCGTTGCGACGGCCGCCGCACGAGCTTCCCGCGGCCGCCGTACGGTTGTGTGGCGGCCGTCGTACAACCGGCCTCATGCTTGAAACGGGGCACAATGAGGTGGGACGGCAGCTGTCAGAATCAGGTAGACGTTCTGCCGTTCAGCTTTTGCAGGTTATTTTTTACAGCCCAGTATTTTCCGCAATATGCCGATATAGGCACGCGCATAAACCATTGTACCGAGGTCGTTGGGGTGGGCGCCCTCAATCATTCCCTCCTCGCCGAGCAATATTTTCTCTTTTTCGAGCAGATAAATGTTCTGTACGCCCTGCTGCTTCAGCTCCTTGTAGGCCTTGCGCAGGCTTGCATTGGCCGCAAGATATGAGGCATACGACGCCTTCATCATGACGCTGTCGCTGGCCGCATAGTTCTGAACGAGGACGACCGGTGTATTGTCTTTCTGCCTCAATATGGCGACGCCTTCGGCTATGCGCTTCATGATTTCGGCCTCTGAAAAGCGGTGCGAGTTGGGGATGGGGTCGACGACGTAGACCCGTGCGTCAATTTCGGCCAGAGCCTTGAACAGTGCGGGTTCCATGAAACAGTTGCCCGAGAAGCCCAAGTTTATCACGGGCATGTTGAGCTTGCGTTGTACGATGTTGGTGATGGCGAGGCCCGTGCGCGACGGTGACGCGCCCTGGATGATGGACGAACCGTACACAACCACGGGCTTTTCAGCCGACGGGGTGACGAACCGGAACGCCGCGCCCGCGTCGGTACCCACTTCAAGGAAGGTGACGGTATTGTAATTGGGTAAATAAAGCTGGTATTCGGTGGGGCCCTTTACGTCGATATCGCGATAGAAAAACGTCGCGGTATCGGCCTCCGTGCGGCCGAAACGATAGTGCTGATGGGTGCCCAGCCAATGGAATATGCCGTGCGGCATGACGGCATACAGGTCAACGCCCGACTCGTTCAGGGCGCTCATGTTGCTCAATGCCGACCTTCCGGCGGTCTTCATACGCACGCAGATGTTGCGCGAATTGGTGACAAAGCGCACCGACAAGCCTGCGCTCTGGCGTGAAAGCTTGTATACGGCGGCCGGCAACACGGGCTTCAGACGCTCGGGTATGCGTGCAAACGCCGCGTCTCCAATCTCTTTATTCCACGCCCTGCCGTGCAGGGGCGGTATGGGTTCGGCCATGGGGTTGTGCCAGATCCATTGTTCAGCAGATTGTTTCCTTGCATCCAGTTCCTGTAAGGTTGATGATAAGGTACTGGCTCTAAGATGTAAAGGAGGTAGAATAATAAGTAAAAAGAGAGTGATGACCGTATGAAAAACACCGGTATTTTGCCTCTTACCTAACATAATCCACATCATCGTAACAATAAGATTCTGAAAATTTATAACCTTCATGGCTATGGCGTTAGTGGTCTTCATAATTTATAAGTTTGATGTAGTATGTTTTAATACAAAATGGAATACTAAAAAAAGGGAAACCAATAGCATGCCAAACGCAAAAGTTTAGCGATGGTGTTGATTTCCCTTGGTATTAAATAATGCAGGCTTTTAGCCTTTTAAATTTACTTTGCCAGCTTAATAGCCTCGACCGGTTTGTTCGTCGTGATGAAATCGACACCCGCTTTAATGAAGCCGTCGATATCGTTCAGGTCGTTGACTGTCCACACATTGACGGTGAGACCTAAGTCGTGACACTGCTTGATCCAGTCGGGATGGGAAGCCAATACGCGGTAATGGTAGTCGATTCCGTCAAGTCCTTTGTCCTTGATGGTTTGCGGATCCCAATCGCCGTTCAGGTAAGTGACCGACGAATTGGGGCAGAGCTTCTTGAGCAGAAGGCAGGCATTTCCGCTGAACGATATGTAATCGGTGTGGCTCTCCAACCCCTTTGCCTTAACCATTTCGACAGCCTGACGCACCAATGAGTCTTCATGGCTCTGGCTATACTGGGCTTTGACCTCGAGGATAAGGCGCGTTTTCAGCTGTTTTGCCGCATCAAGATACTCGGCAAGAGTGGGTATTTTCTCGCCGTTTCTCAGCTTGCATTTTTTCAAATCCTTATAGTCTGACGTCTGGATTTGAAGCTTTCCTACGTTCGGATCGTGGTGAATCACTATCTGATTATCCTTTGTAAGGTGGATGTCGAACTCGGAACCGTAGGCTCCTATGGCGTCAGCGGCGCGCAAGGAAGTCAACGAGTTCTGGGCGCTGCCGGCACAATCCCAGTAGCCGCGGTGTGCAATAATCCTGGTCTGGGCCTGTGCGGCAGTTCCCATCAGGGCCATTACTGCGAATAAAACCAGCTTAATGCTTAAATGTGAATGGTTCATTGTGTTTATAATATTAAAGTTTTTAATGTTGAAACGTTCTTGTTTAAGCTCTTGCTCCGGCGGGCAAGAGCTTTTGTTCTTTGTGGTTTCATGGCCCCGTGCTTATTCGGCCATCACCTTTACATCGTCAATATAGCAGCGGTTCTTGCCCTGTCCTACGTTCTTCAAGGCAGCCCCCCATACCTCACCGCCGATGAATACCAGGCGGGTTTCGCCGGTAGCACCCTTGATGTGGAACGTGAAGTTGGCATCGGGCTGTGCAAAGGGGTTATACTCGCTGTTGGGAACCACCTTCGGATACGACGTGAGCTCGAAGCGGATGCACTTATACGTGGCGCCGTCTATTTCGATGGTGCTGTTGTCATTCACCAGTTCGCCCGGGCCAATAATGCCAACTTTCAGCACGCCGTCGTCCTTCTTGCCGTTACCTGCGGTATATCCGACGCCCTTGAAATCGACCTGAACGTCGGTAGGTCCTGTCAGTCCGGTAAGGGCCGGAGACACTGCATCACCTGCGTTTTTGGTCTTGCCAAGCTTGATATAGCCTATACCGCCGTAGAGGAAACCGCTGATGGTGGTCCATCCGTGGGCCTTTTCGGCAGCGCTCCACTTCGAGAAGTTCTCTTCCGGATATTCATAATACGGCTTCTCTTCACCCTCGCTGAGCCACGTAAAGTCTTCGTTCATGACGAGCCCGGGGGCTGCCTGGATGATGGTTGCGGTTGAGACGAGGGAGCTCTGCTCGCCGGTGCCTCTGACTGTCAGCGTGACGGTGCGTTCGGTTGCGCGGTTCTTGTCGTATGAAATATACACCGAGTCGTCGGTCTGACGGTCAATTCGTGCCCAGGTTGTTGCTGAAAGGCTTGCCTCGAAAGGCACGTTGTGGCTGATGGCAACGGCTAAGGTTCCGGCTTCCGGCAGCAAATTGAAGCCCTGTTCGCCATTGACGATTTGCACTAAAGGCAGGTTAGCCTCCTGCACAATGTTGAGCGAGTTAAGCGTTGAGCCATCTTTTGCAACGAAGTTAAACTTGCCTTCGCGCGTTCTGAAGGCAGGATTCTTGTCAACCCAGTAGTGAATAATGCCGTCGTCTACGCCCTCGTCGACAAAGAGATACAGCCATGTGGTGTCAGCAGGATTGGCGTAAAGCACTTTCCATGCACGGTTTGAGCGAACGGTTACCTGCTTGCGGTTTTCTTGTGTTAAACCTGAAACACTGACGTTTATAGTCGTAGAGGGCATGTCAAACTTAAGGTAAGGGTCGCCCGTTTCGGTATCGTTGTCAGAGCATGCTGAAAGGGACATAAGCCCGATGAGAGCCAGCAGCGAGACGGAAAAATTCTTTTTGTTCATAGTTATTGGTTTTAGTGTCCTCCTTCAATGGCTTTCTTGCTCCACCACAACGGTGTCTTCATGTCGTTGGCACTGGCTCCCATGTTCTTCAGAGCTGCAGCAGCGTTGGTGGCGTTGGTAGCAACGGTGGTGTTAGGATAGCCCATTCGGGTGGGCAAAATGTTGTCGTTAGGGTCGGTTCCCTGCCCAATGGTAAGTTCAGGATAGCCTGTCCGGCGGTAGTCGCTCCAGCCTTCCATGCCTACCCAGAACGTAGCGATGTACTTTTGCTCAAGGATAAGCTTTTCGTGGTTGGTGTTTGCATCCCACGATGCCAGCGATGATTGCAGGTAATCAGTGATGGCCTGGTTGGTGATGATGTAGTCGACAGGTGTATTATTCGGCACGGCAGCCTGGGCAAACTTGGTCCATTTCTGCATGTTGGCTGTTACAGCTGCTTCGTAATACGTGCGAGCTGCAGCGTCACCCCCACTGATAATGCCTTTTAATGCGGCCTCGGCGAGGATGAATTCCAATTCATCAAAGCCCATGAAAAACTCGTCAGAGTTGTTCCTTCTCAACACTTGCGTGTTCAGATAAGAGGAGGCACGGTCATCGTTATTCTGGTTTTCAGCCAGTCCGCCGGCAACAGTCCCCTTCCAATAAGGCGCACTGTCGCGTTGCTTTCCGATGATATGCAGGCGCGGGTCAATGTAAATGTCGGCTTTCATGTTGATGCTTCCATCTGCATTTCTGCCTTTGATGACCATCATTTTTATCGTTTGCTCGGTAAGATGATAGGCGCTGTTGGTGAAGTCTGACTCGGTATAATTGGCCGGATCAAACTCAGAGTAGTAGGGCGCTATGGCTGTAAACCGGACCGTTGCGTTATCATCGTTTGACGTAAAGACAGGATATTGGGCGGGATTGTCCACAATTTGCTGCATCTTTCCTTTGACGGTCATGTTGCCTGTGCTGTCAACGACCGTGGTGTTACGGCCCATCAACCGGCCCAGAATGCGGATATAAAGAGAGTTGTTAAACTTTTGCCACTTCTTCATATCAAAGCCATACATGTTGTCAAGCGCAGCATAGCTGCTGTTTACGTACGGATTTGAAGCGTAAAGCTTATTGGCTTGTTCAAGAGTTTTGCACATTTGCTTGTACACTTCTTCCTGACTGTCGAAGACCGGCGTAAGTATTCCCTTGTCGGCCATGAAAGCCTCGCGGTAGGGAATGTCGCCAAACATGTCGGTAAGATTCTGCATGAACAGAACGTACATGGTTTGAGATACGGCCTGCATAGCCACATCTTTCTGCAATGTAGCCAGACGATTCATCTCATGTATGTTGCTTGCATAAGCCGCTATGTGGTTCCAGAGGCTGGCCCAATTGGCATCTCCGATGTTGTATCTGTGCTCATTGCGGACCGTGTTGCCCGTACAGGCGGTGTGTTGCACAAGTTCGTTGTTCCAGAACCAGCTTATATAAGTGAGGTAGTTAGCGCCATCGTAGAGGTTTTTCTCGAACATAGCCGACGCGCTTAGCTTGCCGCTTTTCACGGTTATCTTATTGGGATTGGTGTTGGTTTCTTCGAAATTCTGCGTACATCCTGTAAGAAAAAGTCCGCAAGCCAGCACCAAAGTTGAATATTTTATTTTCATGTTGCTTAGAAAGAAAGTTTAACATTGAAACCATATGAGCGCGTCATTGGGTAAGCCAGTGTCTCAATTCCACCGTAAATCTCGGCTCCACTTACCATGGCTGTTTCTGGATCGTATTGTGGGAACGGCGTAATGCAGAACAAGTTAGTGGCGTATGCTCCGATGCTTGCACTGCTTAGGAATTTTGTTTTACGACAGAATCTTTGTGGCAAACTGTAGTCAACGCGGAGCTGTTTAAACTTAAAGAAGTTTGTGCTAAAGGTGTTTTCCTCTGCATTGTCACGGTTCCAAACGTAAGTATTATAATAGGAGAGTACACTTCCGAAGACGGTTTTATTCTTTGTGTAGGTAACGGTGCCGTCGGCATTATTCCTGGCCTGCACGCCTTTTACGACGAGACCGTCATAACGTCCTTTCAGAGAGTTTTTCAAACGCCCCTGATAAGAGAGCAGGAAGTTTGTTGTAGAGTAACAATGTCCGCCAACCTGGGCACTAAAATCCATGCTGACATTTACGTTTTTATAACGGAAATTCATATTCAATCCGCCTTTCCAGTCGGGATTGACCTTGCCTAAATCGATTAAAGTTGTTTTGTCAATGGTAGGATATCCTGTTGAACTGATGATCTTTGCACCGCTGCAATCCACTTTGTTTCCGTTTTCATCAAGATAGAATGCACCTTTAGGGGCCCGCTTATAACCGTGTCCATAGATTCTGTACATTTCATGACCGACGAACGAATACACGTAAACGCGGTTACCAATAGTGGTTCCCATGTCCGTCTGATAAGGCTGATTGGGATCCCATCCTTTCTGCAAGCTGACGAGTTTATTCCAGTTCTTGCTCCAGTTCAGCCTCATACTCCATTCAAAATCACGTGTCTTGACAGGGCTTCCATTGATAGCAACCTCAATTCCCTTGCTGCTAATCTCACCAGCATTAATCGTATAGCCCGTCGCTCCTGTGATTTGATCGGCTGCCACATTGACGATTTGGTTCGTCGTACTTGTCGTATAAGCCGTGAGGTCGAATCCTAATCGTCCGCCAAACATCTTGCCTTCCAGGCCGCCTTCCCAGCTTTCCTGGTTCTCTGGCTTAATGTTAGCGTTGGGCATTGTTGGCGAAATGCGGTAGCTTCCGAAGTAGGATGTCGCGTTGTAATAACGGTCAAGAGAGTATGGCGACGTGTCATTTCCCACGTTTGCCCATGAGGCTTTGAACTTCAGCATGTCGATCCAAGAAGCCTTTTCTTGCAGTTTGAACATGCGGTCAAGCAGTACACTGAACGATGCTGAAGGGTAATTGTATGAGTTGTGGCCCTTGGCTAGTGTGCTTGACCAGTCGTTACGATCGGTCAATTCAAGATAATAGGTGTTGTCCCAGCTAAGTTGAGCCACTCCGTAAAAGGAGTTAACCTTCTTCTTTGAGTGGTAACTGAAGTTGTCCGGACTATATCCAGACGGTACGTTATAGATGTTGTAAACGCCGTCAATCTGCAGTTTTTGCAGTGTAATACGGTTGTTATAATAACGATAGTTCATGCTGTTTCCACCAAACGACACGTTAAATCCGAGCTTCTTGTCAAGCCAGTTGTTGTTGATGTAGGTCAGCAGAAAGTCGTTGTTCACATGGTAGATATTCGTCGTTTGCTCACGATACATGCCCTGTTCATAGTCGGCCGTATAGAAAGGACGCTGCTGAGTGCGCCACGAGTGGGTCATATCAAGTGCCGAGCGCAGCTTCAGCTTCAGGCCTTTAGCCAGGTCTATAGTAGCCGACATGTTGCCATAGACGCGGCTTTTGTCCATTTTGTTCAGCTCTTCATATGCTGTTCGATAAGGATTGACGGGTGTACCCGAACGATAAACCGTTCGTCCGGCATCAATGTTTTCTTTGGTGAAATGTCCACCGAAGTATTCATTCTTCCTCTCGTTTATGGAGTTATTATTGTAGCCGAAGCCCAAATGATACATCGGGTTCATGGCCGAGTATCCGCTTCCGGGGAGGTTATCGCTTCGTTTTCCGGTGTAGTTCACGCGTGCACTCAGCTTAATGCGCTTGCTCACAGGGCTGTCAAAGGCTATGGCAACGTCGTCGCTGACGTATCCTGTGTTCGGTGTAATCCAGTTATTGCGTGTATCAGTGAAGCTGATTCGTGCTGAAGTCCCCTTGCCGTTGCCTCCACTGATGGCAACGTTGTTGCGCCACGTGGTACCTGTCTGGAAGAA
>ERZ772960.1757-NODE-1757-length-16766-cov-2.634073_pt1 | contig 16766 bp, 16 predicted proteins | sample MGYA00580678_ERZ772960 | MGnify/ENA primary metagenome ERZ772960 (study PRJEB29015, sample SAMEA2737930) | human oral metagenome | biome: human oral; feature: human-associated habitat; material: dental | place: China | collected 2059 ... | reverse complement strand
GAGACAGGTCTAAAGCCCGAAGGCTGTTTCTTTGTAAGAAACGTATCTTGTGGGCTGAGAGCTGATTCAGGCGATACTTTATGCAAGTTTGCCTGCGGCAAACTTGGGGCGGACAATAAATCGAATTACGTCCGTAAAACCGGTTCTGCTGTCCGCTTGACTGCAGTTTTCACATTGCAAAAACTGCTTGGCAAACGGTCTGTAGCAGGGGTTCCTATCTTTCTTTCCCGCAACAGAACATATTCTCGGCAATTTTGCTGCCGAGCAAAGTTGTAGCGGACGGGAAATCTGTTGCGTCTTTCAAGTTCCGTTCTCCCCTCCGCACGAAATATATGCGATTGTGTTGACACCTGTCGGTAGGGACATTAAACTGCCCGAAATCAATTTCAAAACAGGTGTTAGAAACGTGAAAAATAATTTTATTGTAAAACTTATCCCCATTATTGCCGCCCTTTCTTTTTTCGGCTGTACGAAACAGACTTCGGAGCCGCTTAAAATTTATTCGATAATACACGACGAAGAAACAAAAGCGCTTACCGAGCTTTTTACGCGCAAAACCGGCATTAAAACGGAATATCTGCGCGCATCTACGGGCGAACTCGTAAACCGCGTAATTGCAGAAAAAGGCAACCCTAAGGCGGATATATTGCTTGGCGGTGCGCGTTCTTACCATATAAAGGCGGACAAAGAAGGTGCACTTTTTCATTATAATTCAAATGCCGCTTCGGATGTTCCTGCTTATGCAAAGTCATCCGACGGTGCGTGGACGGGATTTTGTGTGCTTACTCTCGGTGCCGGTATTAACCGCGAACGCTTTGCAAAAAAGTTTCCAAATACGCCATATCCTGCATCTTGGGAAGATTTGCTGAATCCGGCATTTAAAGGTGAAATTGTTTTAACGGATCCTGCGGCGTCTTCGACTGCATATCTTTTTGTTCAGAACCAATTGCAAAGATTGGGCTGGGACGACGGTTGGAAATATCTTTTGACGCTTGCGCCGCTTGTAGGACAGTTTCCCGATTCCGGCAGCGCACCTGCAAAACTTGTCGGAACCGGCGAATACGCAATCGGGATTTCATACATTCATGCAATGGCAAAATATAAAGCGCAAGGTTTTGACATCGACTTGGTTGCTCTTCCGCAAGCGGCAGGCGATGTTGACTGCATTTCCATTATGAACGGAACTCGAAATCTTAAGGCGGCGCAAAAATTTGTAGACTTTATGCTTTCCGCCGAAGCTCAAGAGCTTATGAGTAAGCTGGATTTTACGACACCTGTAAATCCTCACGCAAAAGCTTCGGAAAGTACCGTTCCGCCGGATAAAATCGACCTAATTGATTACGATTTTCAAAAAGCCGCCGAACAGCGCGATGAAGTTCTTGCGCGCTGGTCTAAAGAAGTAAAATAATACGGAGTTTTATTTGTGCAATAAATTTGATGACGGCAGCAAATCATTCCTTGCGGTCTGGTTAGCCGCCGTCATTTTTTTTACAGTTGTAATTATAATTCCTCTGCTTTGCACTGCATCCGTAATCAAGCCGGAAGATTTTGCGGCGGTGTTCAAAAATCCGCGCTGGCATAGAGCGATTTTTAACACTGCCGCAGAGTGCCTGACTTCAACTTTTTTCTCGGTGCTTTTCGGATATATTTATGCTTACGCAGTAACACGCGGAGCCATTCCTTTTAAAAGATTTTTTGAAGCGTTTCCGATTATTCACCTTGTAACACCGCCTTTTGTAGGCGGACTTGCATTTATACTTCTTGCAGGTCGGCGCGGTTTTATTACGCATACACTTCTGCACCTTGACATATCGTTGTACGGATTTCCGGGACTTGTGATTGCTCAGGTTTTGTGCTTTTTCCCGATTGCATATTTAATTTGCCGTCAGTCTATTGAAAATATAAATCCTTCTATTGAGCAGGCGGCGCGGAGCATCGGTGCTTCCGGAGTGCGTATATTTTTTACCCTGACGTTACCTTTGTCTTCTGCCGGAATAGTTTCTGCCGCGCTTTTCATTGCTGTGTCGGTTTTAAGTGATTTTGGAAATCCGTTGATTGTTGCGGGGCGATTTCGCGTTCTTGCGGTGGAAATTTACACTCAACTTACAGGTTGGCTTAATGCGGGCGTTAGTGCGGTTCTGGGACTTGTGCTTTTAGTTCCGTCAATGATTTTGTTTTTCTTGAACAATGCTTTTTTTTCAAAAAATATGAATAAAACTGCAACTATAGGCGGAAAATCAAGCAATGCGGAAGTTGGCAAAGCATCTTTTTGCGCACGAATCGTACTTACGATATTTTGCGCGATTTTGTGCACGGCAATCTTAGCGCAGTTTATTGCAATTATTGCCGGAAGTTTCCAAAAACTCTGGGGAATAAATACCAGCTTTACGGTTGAACATATAAAAACTTTGCCTAATCATTTTAATGCGCTTAAAAATTCATTTTTATTTGCTGCAGCTGCGTCGGTAACGGGTGCCGTTGCTGCTTCCGTGTCATCGTTTTTAGCGCACAGAACAAATGCACCTTTGCGGCGATTTCTCGACGTTTCCGCACAAATTCCTGCCGCATTACCGGGTTCTCTTATGGGACTTGCATATTCTCTTACTGCAAACAGACTCGGCATAGACACACATGGACTTCTTATAATCATCGCTATGACTGCCGGATTTATGCCGTTTTCCTACCGAATAATGTCTTCAAGTTATGCGGCAATTAAAACATCTCTTGATGACGGAGCGCGTTCGCTGGGTGCTTCCCGCATAAAAGTGTTCACATCGGTAATTGCACCGCTTTCATCAGGAGGGCTTTTTTCCGCACTGACCTATACTTTTATACGCAGTATCGGTACCGTAAGTTCGGTGATATTTTTAATTTCATTTAAAACGCCGCTTGCGTCCGTCAATATTTTAAATCTTGCGGAACAGGGAAGCTGGGGAGAAGCCGCTGCGCTTGCATTTGCGATGACTTCTGCGGCATTCATCATACTTTTTACCGGCAGAATGATATTCGTATTTCAAGGAAAACTGTTCCGAAACGGAAGTTTCCGAGCAAGTTTGCTAAAAAAATACTTCCGTATATGAACGAGGTAACGCATGGAAAATAAAACAGCTCTTTCGCTTGAACATATAAACTTCGCATTCGGAACAACCTCCGTAATCAACGATTTTTCACTTTCCGTTAAATCCGGAAGTTTTACTTCGCTTTTAGGTCCGTCAGGATGCGGAAAGACGACAATTTTGCGCATTATTGCGGGCTTTTTGGAGCCTGAAAGCGGCACAATAAAAATCGACGGTATCGACAAAACAAAAACCGGCGTTGAACAGCGCAAAATAGGGATGGTCTTTCAGGATTATGCACTTTTTCCTAATATGACTGTGGAACAAAATCTTCTCTACGGACTTAAAATTATATCTAAAAACAAAGATGAGAATGCAGCCTTAGTTCAACAAACTGCAAAGATGCTGTCTATTTCTGCGCTTATGAAGCGTTTTCCACACGAGCTTTCGGGGGGGCAACAGCAGCGCGTTGCACTCGGACGCGCACTTGTTTTAAAACCGCGCATTCTTTTAATGGATGAACCACTTTCAAGTCTTGATACAAATCTGCGCATAAATGTCCGCGAAGAATTAAAAGAGATTCAAAATGAAGTCGGAATAACGACGATTTATGTTACGCATGATCAAGAAGAAGCGATGGCATTGTCGGATAAAATTGCAGTTATGAACGGCGGACGGATTTTGCAGCACGGTACGGCTGAAAAACTATATTTTGAACCTGCCGACAATTTTACTGCGGGATTTTTAGGCGATGCAAATTTTTTTAACGAACACGGAAAAACGTATATTGTTCGCCCCGAATGGTTCTTACTAAAAAAAACCGACGAATCATCCAAAGCAAAATCTGCGAAAGAAGAAATACGAGGACAAATAATTTCAAAATCATTTTTGGGAAAAACAATACGTTATCGCATAAAAGCAAAGACTGAACCGCATAAAATCATAACTGCCGATACAAATGCTCTTTTTGAAGAACATTTTACAGTTGGAGAAGAAATTGTGCTAGAAGCTAAACGAAGGTACTTTTTGAAATCCGCATTTACTCATGTAAAACCCGCTATATTTTAAGTCTTTAGGAAAGTCGTATATGATATTTATAAAAGGCTTAATTTCGAGTTTTACAAACTCAAAGCAAATATTCTTCTAAGAACCTGTTTAAAGTCTTCTCAAAAGAAGTGCTACGAAGGTCAATATGATGAATTGCAGTGCTGTAGAAAAGGTGCGTTCGCAGTTCTTCCAAAGTCTCCGCTGTTTTTCAAGCCATGCAAAACTTCTCTCTACGACCCGCCGTTTGGGAATAACTGCAAATGTATGCAATTCATTGCGTTTGACTACTTGTACCGTTACCCTCTCTCCTAACAGAGCCTTTACTGAATTCGCAAACGGTTTTCCGCTATAACTGCCGTCACATAAAATACTCTCTACTTCATCCAATTCCGCTTTTGTTTTGTTCAAATGCCAATAATGCTCCTTTTCTATCGGTAACATTAGCCGCCGTTACCGCAAACGCGTGCGGTAGTCCTTGTGTATCAACTGCAATATGCCGCTTGATACCCGATATTTTCTTGCCCGCATCATAGCCTTTTCCTCTTTTCACTGTCGGTATTTTTAACCCTCTGCGCATCTACTATAAGAAAGCTGCTCTTGCAAGACTTCCGCCCCTGTTTTATACGAGCCTCGCCAATCAATTTTTTTTAAGCACTGATGTAAAAGACTCGGCTTTTCATCTTGAGCTTTATTCCATATGCTGAAATAATAGTAAACCGTATTCCATTTTGGAAACGTTTCAGGCAACATACGCCATTGGCAGCCGCTTTTGAGCAGATAGACTATGGCACAAAATATTTCATATAAATCTACTTTCCGCGGTGCCGTCTTTTTCTTTCCGCTTTCTAATATTCTCTTTTTGAATGGTACTTTTGAGTTAATAATTCAGCATGAAGATAATTCTTTACTTAAATTATTATTTTCATTCCTTCCTGATTTTAAGTTATCATTCTCTTACATCCTTCCATCCAAAAATTTACCTGTTTCTTTGTGATTGAAATTTGGGATCATATAATTGAATAAATCTATAAGTTCACCACGAGACCATTCACCTTTAGTCTTCAAAGAAGCAATTGTATCTGTGAACTTTTTTAACTTTGTTTCATCAAAATCGACAGGGTTTTTAATAATTCCAAGAGATTCAAACTTATCCATTACTAAAATCTCTCTATCGGTATAGAATTCTTCAAAATCCTTTTCTCCGGTAGTATCACTCTTGAAGAAATAAACAGGATACTGATGTTTTGCTTTTAATTCATTTACACGCTTTCTAGCTTCGTCTTCTGTCGCGCATTGAACAGGTTCATATCCGAGATTCCGTAGATATTTTTCTGCAATGCTTGAGAAAGTCACAAGGTTTAAATCATGATCTAGTTTTGGAAAGAATACATCTCGGTTTTCTCCGAGCAAACAACTCATAACGCAAAGTTGTCCAGCTTCTTTTGGTGTTACAAAATAGCGGCGAACATCATTTGGTGCTGACAGAGGCTGATTTTTATCCAAACGACGATTAAAGCCGTAAAGCAAACTTCCATCGCTAAATGCTACATTCGCAAAACGAGCAGTACTTACAGGCATTTCTACCGAACGTCTATTTAAGAAAAACTCCATGATGCGCTTGCTTGCTCCCATCATGTTGACAGGATTTGCGGCTTTATCTGTGGAAACACAAAAATATTTCTTTGCACCGCAGTTTTTTGCCATAATCATTGTAGAATCAGTATTAAAAATGTTCGTATCTATCATGCGCATGAGTGTAAATTGGTCTTTTTCGCTACGCACGTGTTTTAAAGCAGATGTGTTAAAAACATAATCATAACCGCCAATTCGTTTTTTCTGCTCGTTGATAAATGCATGGAAAATATCACTGCCACAGTCGAGTGCGAATGTTGCAAATTCTCCATCGCCATAACCAACACTTGAACGAATATCTCGAACAAGTTCAACCATGTTGTTTTCACTTATATCAACAACATGCAAAACTTTAGGATTGCGTTCAAAAAGTTCACGGCAGATGGCTGAACCGATTGTTCCTGCCCCACCGATCACTAAAAAACGAGATGTTTTTACAATTTCAGATAGAAATTTTTCATTCACAGAAATGTCTTTTTCAAAAAGAGGTGCGGTGCGCCCAATCAACGGTAAAATATTATCTTGCATAGGTATTATCTCCTTAAAAATCATTATTTACTTTGAAGATACTGTTTCACTTCATCAACAATACCTTCTTCAAAACTTACCGGTGAATATCCAAAGTCTTTAGCAGCATCTGTATAAGAATAAACACGAGGTTCAACAAGCCTTTGGACTTTTTCTCTATAATCTTTTTTTGTAAAGGTTAGAAGATAAATAATCCAAGCTCCAAAATACGCAATGAAAAATGGGCAACTGATATAACTTCTTTTTACTCCAAGATTTTTTGCAATTTCTTCAAACATCTGGCGCAATTCGATTGGGCTTCCGCCTGAAAGAACATAGTCTTTGTTATTGCATATATTCGGATTCATAAGTACATTAAAATACGCTTTACCTAAATCTTTGCAATGTACCGGTTGTAATTCATAATGAGCCCCATTTACAGTTGGCATTATCTTAAATTTATCAACCATTTTAATGAAAACTACCACATTTTTATCTGAAATATCTCCATAAATCATTGTTGGCCTAAGAATTGTGAGTGCAATGTTATTTTTTTTCGCAATATCATATATTTGAGAATCTATCTGCCTATATTCTTCACCGGCAGCTTTATACTTTGAATAAATGCCTGTAGTATGCACCAAAATCATTCTTTTTATTCCGGCTTTTACCGCAGATTTTACCAATTGTAAACTCCAGTGAATTCCTGCAATATGCATCAGAGTGTCACAACCGTTACAAAACACATCAGTTAAATCACTTTCTGTTAAATCTCCGTAAAAACAAGTTGTAGAAAGAGAACCTTTTTCCAAATTTTCCAGTTTTTCCTTATTTCTGGAAATAAGATTAATGCCTTCCGGCCATTTGTTTTTAATTAGGCTTTCATTTTCAAGTATATGTTGCCACAAAAAACTTCCGCTTTTTCCGGTTATACCTGTTATTGCAAGTTTTGCCATATTTAACCTCTAGAGGTATTGTTCCAACTCTGACGGTACTGCCGGCAAATCCTTAAAAGATGTTCTCCATTTGTTTGAAGAAGGATTAAAGACTGCGCCTACAGTCATAAAAATCAACTTAAAATAAAGACATAAAGATTTATGTTTCACATACCAGACCTCTAATGCAGCCTTATATGGAGCAATGACATTTTGATGAAATGATTTTTTATCATCGAAATTCTGAAGTATTTCCTCTTCATTTCTAAAAACGATTGAACCAATTCCAGAAAGCCCCGGTCTTGATTTTTCCAAAATCACTTTACATTCTTCAGGATATCCTTCAAAATGCTCTTTTACCGTAGGACGATAGCCTATTATGCTCATCTGTCCACAAAAAATATTAAGCAACTGTGGGAGTTCATTTATCTTTGTCTTACGCAAAAATTTTCCCATAGGCAACATCCTCGGATCGTTTTTGCTTGTATATAATCCGCCGGCCATATTTGGACTGTTCCGAAGCATTGTTGCAAATTTCCAAAGCTTGAACTCTTTTCGTCCTTTACCAATACGAATCTGACCATAAAAAATATCATGTTCGCCGGTAAGCTTTAATCCAATCATTACCGGAATCATGAATGGCAATAAAATAATAATAGCTATTCCACTAAAAAAAATATCAAAGAAACGAGTCATAGTTTTTCTTCCTTGTTACGATAATTATATTTTTCTGCTTTTTTGTTAATTAATATGCGTTCTCTATCAAAAAACCATCCATGCTTATTAAAATAATAAATGGCGGATTTTATTGTTTCAATAAACATCTTTTTTGATTTATGAGATTCTCTATTCCATTTGTGTATGATAGAAACTTCAGGATACATAACAGTGTCGTACTTTGAAGCGACCCTTCTGGAAATATCAGTATCTTCCATATTCATAAATATATTTTCATCAAAAAGTCCCACATCTTCCAACGCAGAGATTCTAAAAGCCATAAAACAGCCGCTTACATAAGGAACTAATAATAGCCTGTCATAATTAGTTTCTCTCAATTCAAAGCGTTTATTCATTTTTGTTACAATTTTTGTTTTAGAAAGAAAGCCTCTTAAAAACATATTAAACGGATTAGGTAACAATTTACATACATACTGAATTGAACCATCGGTATTAAACACTTTTGGCATCAATAAACCGATATTGGGATTTACATCCATATATCTTACAATTTCTTCGATTATGTTAGATTCAAAAATTATATCAGGATTCAAAATAAAGTGATATACAGACTTACATTCAATTGCTTTTCTTATAGCTACATTGTGTCCTGCCCCATAACCTACATTTTTATTGAGAAAACAATATGTAACATTTTCATTATTTATTATTTTGTCAGGTAATACGGTTTTCTCAGGAGAGTTATCAATGAGGTATAATTTTTTTTCTGCTGTAGGATTAAAGGAATTTATAACTGTAATCAGTTCCTCGAGTTTTGTCTTATACAAAACTATACTGGCGGTAATCAACATAAACTTCATACCTCTTTATTTTATAATTTTAGATTAAGATTATTTAAAATTTGAAATCAATCGCATCTAATTCTTTTCTATCAGCCTCATCAGCATCGTGTGGTTCAGGGATTATATCCATCAACATAGAAAAACCTTCCCCTAGCCCCTGAAAGGCCATCCACAGACCGGGAGAAACTGTAAGTCTTTTATAATTATCATCTGGAGATAAGATTATTTCCTCAAATTTTCCAAATGTAGGACTATTGTCCCTATCATCATAAATAACAAACTTAATTTTACCTATCGGAACAACAATGTTAAGAGTATATCGGTTATGACGCTTCCATCCTTTTACTGCGCCTTGCTCAATCTGAGAAAAATAAGCTTCTCCAAAACCGCAAAAGCCTTCGCTGCATGATTTTATAGCATGAAAAATATCGCCTTTAGGAACTGTAATTCGTTTTTCGTCATGTAATATTACACCTTCTATCATTTTATTTAGCCCACTCCAATTTTTGATATACGGCTTCTTCCATATAAAACTCAATCTGTTTTACGGTAAGTGCATACATATCTTCTCCAGACTTTTCATAAAAAGCCTTGTACCATTCTGCAATAATTTTTACGCACTGCTCATAATGCAGAGTTGAATGCCAATGCAAATAAGCAAGTGCTTTATCGCAGTTGAGTTTTAAAAGTTTTGCTTCTTCAAACGGAATGTTTCCGGTAATTTTTGAAGCTTTAGACTTATCGATTCCCCAGTTTTCTGCCAAATCCTGAGTAAGTTCGAATACTGTTTTTGTCTGCTCGGCACGAGGTCCAAAGTTATATGCTTCACCGTTTTCTGATTTACCTTCAAAAAGATTCTGAGCAAGAGAAAGATATCCGCTCAATGGTTCAAGAACATGCTGCCAAGGACGTGTCGCATTCGGGCTACGGATTTCAACTGTTTCTCCTTTTGAGAAGGCTTTTACACAATCTACAATAATGCGATCCTTCGCCCAATCTCCGCCTCCAATTACGTTCCCGGCACGGGCAACTCCAAATTTAATATTCTTCATATCCTTGATAAAAGAATTCCAATAACAACGGATTGTAAGTTCAGCAGCTCCTTTTGAACCGGAATAAACATCTTTTCCGCCCATTTCATCAGTTTCACGGTAGCCCCAAATCCATTCCACATTGTTATATGCCTTATCGCTGGTAATTAAAACGCATGTGCAATCCCAAGTAATATTTCGGATTGATTCAAGAACACTAGCAGTTCCAACAACATTCGTTGTAATAGTATCAAAAGGGTCTTTATAAGACGTTGAAACAATAGCCTGAGCTGCAAGATGAAAAATAAAATCAGGTTTTACGAACTGCACGTATTCATTGAATGATGTTTTATCCCGAATATCACCGTACTTATTCTTAATTTTATTTTCCAGATCCAAAACTTTGTACATAGCAGGTTCTGTCGGAACATTAAGGGAATAGCCATAAACTTCAGCGCCAAGTATTTTAAGCCATGTAGAAAGCCAGCTACCCTTAAATCCTGTATTTCCTGTAATCAGAACTTTTTTATTTTTATAAACGTTGTTAAAAGCCAAAATATCACTCCTTATTAATCCATATTAGTTATATAACTATCATATATAACATTCTGAGCATCAGGAAATTATTGCATCAGAAGAAACTTCTGTTTAAAATCTATTTAGCTCCATAATTTTTAGTTCCATAATTTCCATGGAGCTTTTTTTTCTGCCCAAAGAGATTCCAACATCTGCTTATCACGTAATGTGTCCATGCATTGCCAGAAACCTAAATGCTTGAAGCAAACCATTTCTCCTGATTCAGCAATTTTTTCCATCGGTTCTTGTTCAAACATAACGCTTTCATCTTTCACAAAGTCAAGAACATCAGGTTCAAGCACCATAAATCCGCCGTTTATCCAGCCAACGTCAAGAGAACTTTTTTCACGGAAAGAAACAACTTTGTCTCCGTCAAAATCGATGTTGCCATAACGACCACTAGGATGGATACTTGTAATTGTAGCAAGTTTTTTATGCTGTTTATGGAACTTAAGAAGTTCATTGATATTTACATTTGATACACCATCTCCATACGTCATGAAGAATGACTCATTACCGATATAATCACGCACTTTTTTAAGGCGGCCGCCTGTCCCAGCATTAAGCCCGGTATCGACAACTGTTACTTTCCATTTTTCAGAATGCTTGTTATGGACAAGCATTTCATTTCCTTTTGTAAAATCAAATGTAATGTCGCTGGTGTGTAAAAAATAATTTGCAAACCATTCTTTTATTACTTCCTGCTTGTAACCGGCACAAATTATAAAGTCGTTTATTCCATAAAATGAGTATAATTTCATTATGTGCCAGATAATTGGCATGCCACCAATCTCAATCATTGGTTTTGGTTTAAACTGACTTTCCTCAGAAATACGAGTGCCAAACCCACCTGCAAGAATCACTGTTTTCATAGCAGAATCTCCTTCTAGTTTTATAGCATAATAATATGTTATTCTTTCATCCACCCTGTAAGTTTATTGTCATCTTCTGAATACTCATAGTTATTTAGTGATTTCCAGTCAGAGTTTTTATCTGGGGTTTTCCAATTTTGACCGTATGCATAGCAAATATGTTCTTCTGCATCATCAGGAATGTAACACTCTATTTGATTTTTAAATTTACCTCGCACTAATGAAAAATCGTTAAATGTATATATATACGCTCCTAAATTTTCATAATGATATCCGGTTTTATCTTTTTTAATTTTTGTATCATTTTTAACGTCATATTCATAATTCACAATTTTTCCATTTTCATGCAAACAGTAATCTATGTCTACATGCACATTTTTATACGAATATGTTTCTGAAATAATTATATCATTATATTTAAATTGCCTAATCAAAACAAATCCGTTTGCGCAAAGTGATTTATAAAAAGAGTTATATAAATCAGATGATAAAATCAACGTTGCAAAATCTAAATCATAATCATGCCCAATTAAAGCACCTTCACGGACAAATCCTAAAAGTGTTCCCCATTCTATCCAAAGTTTTATACCTAAGGAATTTCCAATTTCATCTATTTTTGTTATACATTCATATCCATGAAGCTGTAAACACTTCCCCCGCCTCTTCATTTTTTTTCTGAACAAATACTCTCTTAAAGCACGAACTAAAAAAAAACTTCCTATTACTCTTCTTATTTGCATACATCATTCTCCAATAAAGATTTCGTCAAAAACTCGTTCCCAAAGGAGTTTATTGGTGACTTCGGTTCGCGCAAAATTTGCAGACATGCATTTTTCATATATTTCTTCTGAAAACTCACAATCGTTTGATGATACTAAAATTTCATTCTCATTACAATATACAGGGCAATTAAACAACGACTGCAAGCGGACAAATTCATTTTGCCAGTTTTTAATTTCATGTAAAGATTCAACGTTCAATAAAATTATTTTTTTTCTGCCCATGACTCCCATAATAATCGATGTAGAAAAATGCGCACATACAAGTTTTGAATTCTTTACTAAAGCAGCAGTTTTTCCATATTCAATTTTATATTTTTTGAAATATGGAATATTTGCATAATTCGCTTGAGGATGTGCTGCAACGATAATAGCAACATCATATTTTTTTTTGATTGCTTCCAAACACTTTTCAACTTGGTCATAATATATAGCAGGGTCAATGTGTATGTTGTTATGTACCACATTATCAGGATGAAAAGGGATAAATTGATCAATAAAAACACAATATTCTCGATTACTTTGATAACCTTCTTGTCTTAAAAAATTCTCATAATCAAAAGCATATAAATATATTCTCCGAATATTCTTTTTACATGCTCCTTCTTTTAATAAAAATTCTTCACCCTTAGTTCCTGAAAAACACATAAAATCAGCTCTCTTATATGGCAAAACATATCTCCACACACGATGAAATAAAGCTGACCTAATATAATTTGGATTCAACTTATATTTTTTTAATAAAATTTTATTAGTTGCGCTTTCAGGAGTAAGAAGCGGAGATAATAGATTATTTACATAGCCGTAATCAACATTGTATTTTGTAAAATAATAAAATATTTTTCTTGCACTAAATATAAAATCAAACATCGGAGCTGTTTTTGCATTTTCTTTTATAAATAACTCAACCTCAGAATAATTCTTTAAATCAAGGATTTGAAAATCAGCATTTCTACCAAAAGTTCCTTTTGTTGCATTTTTGTAATTCCGTTCAAGAACATTAGATAAATCAACTACAATTAATTCGTAGTTTAATTTTATAATTTCATTTAAACAATATTTTTGAATAAAACTATCCAAAAACGGACAATTAAATAACATTATAATTTTTTTCTTTTCCATGATTCCCATAATTTATTTTCCGATTAAAATATTTATTTACGAAAAACTAGCTTTCTTATTCTTTCTTTCGTAAATCCAATTAAATGTGGATAATTATACAATAATAAAGCTGTAAGAACTGTATATATAATTCCACTGATTATAACCCACAATAACGGGCTCACTAACAGATTGTTAAATTTCGTAAAAAGCAAATGAATCCCTATTGAAATCAAACTGAAAAAGGCAATAGACTCCATGTAAATTAAATTCATCTTTAATAAGGAATAATTAAATCTTTTAGCGACAACAACAATCATCATTAATACATAACCGGCATTTGCCACTGTCCTCGTCAAAGCCATTCCCTCCGCACCCAATCCTGATGGGAAAATAAAATTAGGCTTTAAAAATAAGAACGTCCCAATAAACAATAATACTTGAGTCAGCACAGTTAACCAAGCACTCTCTTTTGTTCTTTCTAACGATAAAAGGAACGAACTGATTACCTGCCCCCATGCTTGAAAAATAGTATATATCATTATTATTATAACAGACATTCGTGCCGTTATATATTTTTCTCCAAATAAAATAGGTACAATCCAATCAGAGAATACGGCGATAAAAACAGCAAAAAAAGCAGTGCCCCACATTACCATTTTTATACTTCGCATAAAATAGGATTCCAACTCAGCTGTGTTATCGGTTTTTATAGCAAATTCTCGTTTTGACAGTTCGGCATAAGGAGAAAAAACAAAAATAAGCAATGCATTAAGTTGAGATGCAGCTCCATAGATTGCCCTTATTTCCGGTCCTGAATTTTTCATAAGTATTGAATCCATATAGATATTCAAAAGTTGAGCGGTAATAGTCACAATTACAAGCGGTTTACAGAAAAAATAGAATTCTTGAATATAGCTCTTGATGCCATTATCTTTAATAATATCATTTGTTTGGTAAAAATCTTTTAAAAATTCGAAGCACAAAATGACAATAATAATAATAAAAACGACAGCTTGTCCTATATAAAATGTTACAATGTTCAAGACACCTAAAAGATATGTTAGCAAAACAAAGCATGACATGAGAATCTTCATAACGCTTTGCATCACAGCCGGAAATCGAGTTACTGCAATTGAGTCATAAACAGAGATGACATCTGTCAGAAGCTTGTTTAGAATTGCAGTCTCTAAACCTAAAATAATAACAATAAATGTTTGGGACCCAAAAAAAGACTTAACTAACTGAAATGGATATGCAATTAATAACGATATATTAAGGACAAGTGCAATGACACAAAAAAAGATTCCATAAAATTTCAACAATCCGATGTCATTATTTCGTTTCGCATACTTTGCGTTAAGAGCATTAGAAGTTGATAAGTTTGCAAGTCCTACTATTGATGTAAAGATATTGATGTTGAAAGTGTAATAACCATATTCCTCTAATGAAAAGGCTCTAGGAATAATAATGGTAATCATGGAATTTAATAAAATGATAAATACAGATGTTATTATTTTGATAATATATCTACTGGCAAATTCATCCCGTTTCATTCTTATATCTCTAAATGTGATTTTTATAAATTCTTTGAATAATCAATGTTGAAATAAATTGAGGAAAAAGAGCAATTATATAATATGCCATTGCACGATTCTCACGAAAAATATAAGGGAGCATCATTTTTCGAATTTTCTTATTTTTATATTCAATAAAATGAACTTTTGCATCCATATAGTCTCGTAAATAACAAATCTTTTTCATCAAAGATGGATATCGCACATCAAAATTTTCAATATATCTTCTCATATTGTCCAAGACAATCTGATGTTCTAAAGATATACGCTCAGCAAGTTTTATGGAATTCATAGCAGAATGCATTCTTCGCGTCGCCAAAGGAATTCCGATTGAATACGCATTCCATCTGTATGCAATGCGTAAAAATAAATCATACTCTTCTGCATAATGCAATCTTTCGTCAAACAAAGAAGGTAATTCTTGAATACACTTTTGCCTAAGAACAAATGTACTTAAACAATACGAATAATTTAAAACAAAGTTTTCAAACCCAAGTTCTATATTTTTTGTTATTTTTGGTTCTGTAATTTTTCCACTCATCATATTAAAAATTCTAAAATTTGTTAGAACCATACCAATTTCTTCATTCTCATCTAAGATTTTTACTTGTGCTTCTAGTTTTTTTTCATCCCATAAATCATCTGCATCAATAAATGCAATATACTCGCCTTTACACAGTTTTATTGCTTCATTGCGCGCAGCTCCCAACGAAAGAAAAGAAGAACTTTTATAATAATTTAGTTTTTCACCAAAAGATTTAGCAATATTCGCAGAATTATCATCAGAAAAATTGTCATAAAAAACAATTTCGTAGTTTTGATATGTTTGCCTTTTGATTGATTCTAAAGTTTCTGCAAGAAACTCATCTCCGTTGTGACAATTAATTATAATGCTTACTTTTGCTTGTTCCATTTTCTTCCGCCGTATTTTTATTAGCTCCCTTATATATTATTCTATTTATAGATATTAGCAGTTTTCTACGTATAAATTTGATTTTGTTTACAAAAAGAATCAATATCATAAAATATTTCGAAATCAAACCCATTTTATATAAATCTTTTACATTTTTAGTTCGCCCTTGATCCATCTTTTTTATATTCGATGATAATCCAACTTCTCCATAAAATTTTTTTCCGATTCCTATTTTAACTAAATTTTCTCCAAGAATATAGTAACTATCTTTTAAAAAAAACTTTTGAAAAAAATTTATATCTTCACAATAGTTCATTTCTTCTTCATACAACCCCAATGCAATACCTGTCTCTCGGTGAAAAACTACGCTTGGTGTTACCGGCATACTCTTTAAGCATAGTAACTTAGGTGTCAATTTATATAATCCATTATTTTGCTTTGGAAAATAAAAAGGCAAAGGATACTCACTGCCTAAAAAAAGGATATCAGGATTTTTGCTTATCACAGCATACTGCCTTTCTATTTTATTTGGAAACCATACATCATCAGAATCAAGCAAGGCTATCCAGCCGCTAGTAGCCATTTTGATTCCTTTGTTACGTGTAAATGCAACCCCATGGTTTTCCTGTGGAACATATTTTATTCTTAATTCAGGGTTTTCCGATATATACTTTTTGATTGTTGACTCCGTGCCGTCAGAAGAGCCGTCATTTATTATTATAATCTCATCTATTAAGTCTAATCTTGTTTGATTGGCTACAGAATTTAATACATCACAAATCGTTTGTTCACAGTTAAAAGCTGGGATAACAACGCTAAACATTTCAAGTTCTCCATTATCATAAAATATCGTCAAGAAAAATTATTTATCTTTTAGTATACATGATTATAACCACACTCAATCAGTTCTTTTTAGGACTTTTTGATATATGTATTGCTTCAATCATGAGTATTGTTTCCAAATCCGTCACAAGTTCAATGACAGAATCAGCAATTAAGTTTTATTCAATAATTTATTTTTAAACAATATTTTTTTACAAATCTTGGTATAATTTGCACTTTATAATCTCTCATATTTAATATAACAAATAACAAAAAAGCATGTGATATAAACATATCATGATAAATGCAAGCGATAATTAAGTAGGGGATAATAATTGCTACGTTAATTCCATGCATATAGTTATCCATTATTTTTGAAATAAAAATTAAAGTTATGA
>ERZ772960.1754-NODE-1754-length-16782-cov-4.492258_pt1 | contig 16782 bp, 15 predicted proteins | sample MGYA00580678_ERZ772960 | MGnify/ENA primary metagenome ERZ772960 (study PRJEB29015, sample SAMEA2737930) | human oral metagenome | biome: human oral; feature: human-associated habitat; material: dental | place: China | collected 2059 ... | reverse complement strand
ACGGGTTTTGTATTTATGCTACGAAATTTAAAATTTAAACGTAAAGCGCAAGACTTGCTAGCCGAATAAAGTGCTGAAATTTTAAAATCCGCGCGGCGTTTTGCAAGCTGCTTGCCAGGTTCGCCGCGTAAATAAAATTTGGTGGCGATCATTCTTGCTGCTGTTTTTGCCACCATGCAAATTAGCTGGGCTTAAAAATAAAATTCGCGCCTAAATGCGAATACGTAGCCTATGAAATTTAAAATTTAAAGCTCGTAGCAAAACCCGCTGCAAGCGCTGCAGCGTTAAATTTAAAGGTTTAAATTCAAACGAAATCAAAATGAGAAATTTAAAATGACGGAAGATTTTTTTAAAAGGGACCCTCTATTTTTGGCGCCTTTGGCGGGCTTTTCGGATCCGCCGCTGCGGGGCGTAGTGAAAAAATTCGGCTGCGACGCGACCGTAAGCGAGATGATAAGCGCAAACGCCCTTGTTTTCGAGGGCGAAAAGACGCTAAAGATGCTCGAAAAAAACGCCGCCGAAACCCCATTTTTCGTGCAGATCGCAGGCAGCGATGCGGAAATTATCAAAAAGGCGGTTTTGCTCATCAATAAATTTGACGGCATCGACGGTATCGATCTAAACTGCGGCTGCCCCGTCCCCAAGGTCGTAAAGCAAGGCGCCGGCTCGGCGCTGCTGCTCGATCTGCCCCGCTTGTCGCGCCTGGTTGAGACTATCAAAAAGTATTCGAATAAAAAATTTACGAGCGCGAAGGTGCGGCTGGGCTTCGGCGCCGTGGATATCGAAAATATCGCGCGCGCCGTACAAAGCGCAGGAGCTGATTTTATCGCGATTCACGGCCGCACCAGAGCGGGCGGATACAGCGCGGCGGTGGATTACGGCGCGATCGCAAGAGCTAAGCGCGCGCTGCAAATCCCAGTGATCGCAAACGGCGACATAAACTCCGCCAATGCGCCTGCAGTGCGAGACCTTAGCGGCGCAGACGCGCTGATGATCGGTCGCGCGGTCATCGGCAGGCCGTGGATCTTTCGCGAGATCAAAACGGGCGAACGCGCAAGCGACGCGCTAAAAAGGGAAGTCGTGCTCTATCATTTCGCTCAAATGCTAAGCCATTACGGTAGCCACGGCGTAGCGATATTTCGCAAGCATCTGCACGAATACTCCAAGGGGCGCGAAAACGCCGCAAGCTTTCGCGAGCAGATCAACCACGTCGCTGCTGAGAGCGAAATGACTCGGCTAATCGAGGAATTTTTCGCCTAAATTTAGAATTTTAGGAGCTTTGATGATTATTTTAAAAATTATAGCCTGCGCATTTTCGATGAGTTTTTGCTTGATGTGCATTTCAAGTTTGATGGGTTTTTGGACAGGGCAGATTTTTGACACGTCTAGCGTCTGGGATGGCGACCCTCTAGAATGGCTGCAGAAAAAATTCGCATATTTCCTATTTTTGTGGATATTTTCCTGCGGGATTTGCGCGATACTTGCCGCAAAGTTAAAGGATTTTGGTAAGCTCACGGATTTTTTCGTAAATTTATTTTTGCCTACAGCAGCGGTTTGGATACTATCGCCATTTTTAGGGATGATGATTGTGGCGCTGATTGTTTCAGATTTGCATCTTGCCACGTTTTATTCCTCATTGCTTAGCGCATTAATATTTATCGTTCTTTTTATGATTGTCGTAGCCGAAGTCTTAAAACAAGTTTATCCGCCTAAAACCTAGCGCGCAAAATTTTAAAATTTAGCGCAGAGTTTTGCCGCGAAATTCTCACCTGCCGCCTATAATCACAGCCCGCGCGTTAAAAGGCGAGGGCGTTAAAATTTAAGGAAAAATTATGGAAAATATCTACATCATAGGCGACGTGCACGGCTGCTACAGATCGCTTTTGGCGTTAATAGAGCAGCTGCCGCATAAATTTGATAGTAAAATTTGCTTCGTGGGCGATCTGATCGACCGAGGCCCTGCGAGCGCGGATGTGGTTGAATTTGTGCGCACTCGCGGATATGACGCGGTGATGGGCAATCACGAAAAGCGCTTTGTGGGCAACGCAAAAACTGCCCTAAGGTGCGCAAAGACGGGCAAATTTACGAGCTCAAACGATCCTTACGCATTTTTTAGCTTGGATGAAAGCTGGCTATTTAATAACGGCGGTGAGGCGACGCTAGCGTCGTATTATCGTCACGGAGGCGTGAAGCAATGCAAGGAGCATCTGCGGTTTGTCTCGCGGCTGCCGATTTACCTAGAGTATGATTTGCGTGATGAAAGCGGTCGTGCGCTCGTCGTATCGCACTCCGCAGTGGGTCGCGCGTGGGGGATCAGACACGATACAGAGCGTGCGAAAAGCTTCGCCGCTCACGTGCTAAGCGGGCGCGGAGACGATAGCGCGAATGACGGAATTTTTAACGTCTACGGGCACACGCCGGTGAAAAAGCCCGTCATTACGGAATTTAGCGCAAATATCGATCTGGGCTGTGTTTATAAAAAGCACTGGGGCGAGAAGGCGAGGCTTTGCGCGCTGGAGTTTCCCTCAAAGAGAATTTTCACGCAAGAATGCATAGATTTTTGAGTTTGCATCCATGCTCGCACGTATTAAAATTTAAATTTGTGCGGGCTGTTTGAAAGCGAAATTTTAGAATTTAAAGGCGTGCTCTTGCAGCGTCCGTCGCGTAGCCAGATCGCGTGAAATTTCAAATAATATCCCTTAGCTTACGCGCTTCATACATCCACGCCTCAAGCTCATCCCAGCGCTCGTCACGAATCATCCCCACGCAAAGATCCAGTTCGTTTTTAAAAGCATCGATCGCGCCCAGTAGGTTCGTGCGGTTTTGCTTAAAAATATCGACCCACATCTGCGGTGAGCTTTTGGCGATACGGCTCATGCCCGAAAAGCTACCGCCGGCTAAATTTATAATATTGCGGCGATTTTCCTCTTTTAGCACGCTATTTACGAGCGAGTAGCTGATCGCATGCGGCAGGTGCGAGATGAGCGCCACGTGGTGATCGTGGCTTTTTGCGTCCATAAATACGATCTTCATCCCCGCGAATGAAAAAATTTCGACCGCTCGTTTGATATGCACTTCGTCCGCGCCGTGATCGTCGCAGATAACGACTACTGCGCCGTTTAAAAGCTCTTTAAATGCCGCTTGCGGGCCGGAGTTTTCGGTACCAGCCATCGGGTGAGCTGCGATGAAATTTCGTCTGATCTGCGGCGGGCAGCTTTGCAAAATTTTAAATTTCGTGCTTCCCAGATCGATGATCGTCGTTTCACTTCTGCAGTCGCTTAGTTTTTGCAACGTCTCAATAATTGCCTCCACGGGGATTGCAAGAAAGATCGCGTCGCAGCTTTGCTTCATCTGCTCTAGGCTTAAAATTTCATGCACGAGCCCAAGTCTCAGAGCTTCTTTTTCGTTTTCGCGGTTGATGTCGCAGCCATAGACGGCGCTAATGATTTTGGTGCTTTTTAGACATAGCCCAAGAGAGCCGCCGATGAGACCCAGGCCGATAATTCCTATCTTCATAAAATTCCTTTTTGATATATGCAAGTTTTAATTTTAATGTGGTATTATACGCAAATTATTTTCGTTTTTAGGTAAAATTTTATGAAAAAAAGCGTTTTTTTACTCTTAGTAGGCGGGATTTCCGTGGCGTGCGCCGCGCAGATAAAATCCATTAAATTTGAAGGTCTTAGACATCTTTCTCCACAGGTCGCACAGCAAATTTCAGGACTTAAGGTAGGCGATGAGCTTAACGGCGAAAACACCAATGCTGCGATCTCGAAGCTATTTGAGCAGGGCTATTTCAGCGACGTTTATATCAGCGAACAAGGCGGCGCGGTCACTATCAACGTAACCGAAAAACCGACCATCGCCAAGGTCGAGATCAAAAACGTAGTTACCAACGACCGCGATAAGATAAACGAGCTCATCGGCTTGCGTCCGGGTCAGGTTTACGATGAGGTGGCTGCTAAAAAAGCGGAGACCCGCATCAAGCAATACTACGAAGTCAAGGGCTTTTTTGACACCGTGGTGGAATTTTATCCAAAGCCGATAAACGACGATAAATCGGTCATCTTGCTAACGATCGAGGTAAATCGCGGCGAAAATATCATCATCGATAAGGTAAATTTAGTAGGCGCAGACAAGCTCGACTATGATGATATAGAGCCATCCGTTGCCAATAAAGAACGCGAGATGCTGGGCTGGATGTGGGGCTTTAACGACGGCAAGGTAAAAACCGCCGAGCTTCCTAACGACGCAAATAGAATTCAAGAAGAATATTATAAAAAAGGCTACTTAGACGCGCAGGTTTCGGCGCCGCTACTTAATGCCGATATGGATAATTACACTGCCGATCTTACCTACTATATCAGCGAGGGCGAGCAATACACCGTAAGCTCCGTAGATATCGAGTATCCTGCAGATATAATCAAGCTTGATAAAGAAAAGGTTTTGGACGATTTTAAGCTTCAGAAGGGCGATACGATGAATTCCGAGCGTTTGCGCCGCGATATGAATACGCTAGAGACTTTAGTCGCGGATCAGGGATACGCCTATGTGCGCATCGTGCCTAAGACTAAGCAGGACAAAGAAGCTCGCACGGTCGCTATCACGTATCAAGTCATCCCTGAGGATAAAGTCTATATTAGAAACGTAACGATTTCGGGCAACGATAAGACCGAGGATAAGGTCATCCGTCGCGAGATGTATCTGACCGAGGGAAATTTATATAGCAAAACCGACTACAACGATTCGTTAAATTCTTTAAAACGCACGGGGTATTTCGATGAGGTGGAGATTAAAGAAAACCGCGTTTCTAACGATCAGATCGATCTTGAAGTCGCAGTCAAAGAAGCTCCTACAGGCTCTATCACGGGTGGTATCGGATATGGCAGCGAGGATGGAATTTTACTTAGCGGCGGTATCAGTGATCGTAACGTATTCGGCACCGGTCTTCACGGCGCATTCTCGGTCGAAAAAAGCGACGATCAGTTAAGCGGACGCTTGAGCTTAACCAATCCTAGAGTATTTGATTCTGAGTATAGCTTGGGCGGATCGATCTTTGCCAACGACTATGACTGGGACGATTACGATGAGAAATCTTACGGATTTTCAATTACGGGCGGTCGCAAGATCGGGCGTAATACCGATGTAAGCCTTACATATTATCTCGAAAAAAGCGAGATTAAGGGCTTAAACGAATATTACGCCAAAGCAGGCTATCTAGATGGCAAGAATTTAAAAAGCTCGATTATCCCGTCTATTACATACAACAGCACCGATGATTATTACTTGCCAAGAAGCGGTATGATCGCAAGTGCTAGCTTGGAATACGCGGGTCTTGGCGGCGATATGGACTACACCAAGGCGCGAGGATCGTTTAACTACTATTTTGGCTTGCGAGATTATATCGATCACGACATTATCTTTAGATACAAAGCTGCAACGGGCTATATGTGGGAAGGTAATAAAAAGATTCCTATCAATGAAAAACTATTCCTGGGCGGAATGAAAAGCATTAGAGGCTACGAAGGTCGCAGTATCCCGAAAAAAGAGATCTGCTTAAATGCAAATAATTGCCGCTATATCGAAACAGGCGGTATGCAGAGCTTCAATAACTCCTTTGAGCTAAGCTTTCCGGTGGTCGATAGGCTTAAAATGCGCTTTGTAACGTTTTTTGACTACGGAATGATCGGCGATCATGACTGGAATGAGGAGGAGCGCTACAGCACGGGTGCTGGTATCGAGTGGATGACGCCGATGGGGCCTTTGCAGTTATACTTCGTTAAGCCGCTTAATAAAAAGCCGCACGACGACACAAATAGCTTCGAATTTAGTATCGGCGCTAGATTTAATTAAACGCGGTGACTTGCGAACGCTGTGGCGTGCGTAGAATTTCTACCGCACGCCTTAAAATTTAGTAACGCTGCAATTTTGACTTTTCTTGTCGCGCTAATTTGGCAGTTAAACTATTTTAGGCGGTTTGAGCTAAATTTTAATTGCAATTCCGCTCGGCTTAGGATGAAATTTAAACGCGTAGCTTGCTTTGAATTTTTTAGAATTTTAGTTATCAAGATAGTTTAGAATTTCATTCGTATGGTAAAATTTTAAGTACAAGAGTTCTAAAAAATCAATACAAGCCATTAGCATAATTTAAAGAAATTCTAATATTGAAATTTTAAAGATTACGATATAGACGATAAACGCCGCTTTGTCGCGCGCGGAATTTCACTGCATAGGATCTAGCGCGCCACTGAATTTTAAAGCTCATAAATTTTTGAGATTCTAAAATTGCTAGAATTTAAAATTTTAAATCGCCTCGTAAATCGCTAAACATTTGCGTTAAATTTTGCCTCGCTTTACCGATAATTTAAGTTAAGCTTGTAAAATCGCGCTCTAAAATCATATCAAAGGCTCTTTTATGCGTAGAAATGGCAATGGAACGAAGCTTAAAATTTTAATATTTCTTATTATAATATGCGCTTTGGTTTATGGAATCTTTAGAATTTTTACCTCGCCGAAATTTGAAAAAAATCCTCCGCAAATTGCGCTGGAAAATGAAATTTATTGGAATTTAACCTCGCCTTTAAAGATTAAAATTTCAGACGATACCGGCATTAAGCTCGTTCGCGTTAATTTAAACGACGGAGCCAGCACGATACCGCTACTAAATGAGGAGCTGAACGTTCCGCAAACTACGCTAGAGCTTGCCGTGCAATTTCCTAAAAATTTGATGCTTAATAAAGATAAAAACTACAAGCTCGAGGTTTTTGCAAACGACATTAGCTCGTGGAATTTTGCGCAAGGAAATAAGAGCGTAAAAACGGCAAATATAATAATAGATGACAAAAAGCCCGTCATAAATATCATCAATCAATCCTATAAAATCACCAAAGGCGGTAGCGCCGTGGTTGTATTTTCGGCAAAAGACGAGCGCCTAAACGAAGTCTATGTCAAAACCAACTATGGCAAAATTTTTAAAGCGATTCCTTTTGTAAAAGAGGGCTATTATGCGTCTCTCGTAGCGTGGCCTGCAAATTTAGAGGAATTTCGCGCAGAAGCGGTCGCCACTGATCGTGCAGGCAACGAAAGCATTTCGCAGATAAAATATTTTTATCAGGACAAAAAATATAAAGTCTCTACTATCAAGCTAAATCCGGGTTTTATTAACGGCAAAGTAAGTGATCTGGCTAGCCAATACGCGCAGAATTTTAACTCTATGAGCGATCTGGAAAAATTTAAGTTCGTAAACGAAACTCTGCGTAAGAAAAACGGAGATGATCTGCACGCTGCTACTAGCGCGGTGCACGAGGATAAAATAAATGGATTTGAGCTAAAGCCTTTTTATCCGCTTGCTAAAGGCGCAGCGGTAGCAAGCTTTGCCGATCATCGGATATTTTTTATGAACGACGAACAAGTAAGCGAGTCATGGCATATGGGGCTCGATCTAGCAAGCGTTGCAAACGCCGATATCAAAGAGAGTAACTACGGCAAAGTGGTTTTCGCGCAGGAAAACGGAATTTTCGGATTAAATTTAGGAATTTACTACGGCTTTGGATTGTACGGCATCTACGGACACTGCTCGGCGACGCAGCTAAGTGTGGGCAGCGACGTAAAGCCGGGCGACATTCTAGCGCAAACTGGCTCAAGCGGCTTTGCTTTCGGAGATCATCTGCATTTTGGCATCGTAGTTCAGGGTGTGGACGTAAGACCCGAGGAGTGGATGGATCCTAAGTGGATGAAAGATAACATTACCGATGTCTTAGAATCGTCCAAAAAAGTAATAGAAAAAGGTAAGTAAATTTTAAAATTTTCGCTATAATGCGCGGGTTAATGAAAACGAGGATAGAAATGAGACAGACAACGATAGCTAAGAAAGTCCATAACGTCGGCATCGGGCTGCACAAAGGTGAGCCTATCAGACTTACGTTAGAGCCTTTAGAGGCAGGCAGTGGAATCGTATTTTATAGAAGTGATCTTGGCATTAGTTTTAAAGCCGAGCCGAAAAACGTCATAAATACGCAGATGGCAACCGTCGTAGGAAATGAGAAGGGCTATATATCAACAATAGAGCATCTAATGAGCGCCATTAATGCCTATGGTATCGATAATATCCGTATCATCGTCGATGCTAATGAAATTCCCGTGATGGACGGAAGCTCCGCGAGCTTTTGTATGCTTTTGGACGAAGCGGGGGTAAGAGAGCTTGACGCGAATAAAAAAGCCCTTATTATCAAGCGAGCCGTGGAGATTCGTGAGGGCGATAAGCTAGTGCGGCTGAGCCCTAGCAAGAGTCCGAAATTTGATTATACAATTAAATTTAGCCATCCGCTCATCGGCACTCAGCACCATGTTTTTGAATTTAGCAAGAAATCTTATCTTAAAGAAATTTCGCGCGCCAGAACTTTTGGGTTTTTGAAAGATGTGCAAGCGCTGCGCTCCATGGGGCTGGCTCTAGGCGGCAGCTTAGAAAACGCCGTCGTAATCGATGAGAATAAAATTTTAAATCCCGAGGGCTTGCGCTTTGAAAACGAGTTCGTTCGTCATAAAATTTTAGACGCGATCGGCGATCTTGCGCTCGTAGGTGCTCCGATTTTGGGAGATTATACGGCGTTTGCGGGAAGCCACGATCTAAATCATAAGCTCACTTTGGCAGTTCTTGCCGACGCTAAAAATTTCGAGCTAGTAGATCTTACCGCCGAGGTTGTGCGCGAATATCAAAAAGTCTTTGCTTAAGGCTGCAAAATCAAAGAGGTTGAAATTCTAATTGCCGCCCTTAGCGCTCCATGCTTGCTCGGCGTGTATGAAAACGGCGCTAAGATAGCGGAATTTTCAAGCGCTGAAGGCGAAAAAGCCGATAAATTTCTGGTCGCCAAATTTAGCGAAATTCTAAAAACTTATAAAATCAAAGAGCTCATCTACGCAAATACTCCCGGCAGCTTCATGGGTATGAAGGTAAGCTACGTGATATTGCGCACGCTTAGCATCGCTCTTGATGTGCCGCTGTACGCCATCAGCGGCTTTGAGCTAAGCGGCTTCGGGCCGATCAGAGCGAATAAAAACTTCAGCTACGTTTACGATCGCGGCGAAATCAAAATGAAAAAATGCGCCCCCGCCACGCTATCTTTGCCGCAGGATTTATCGGTTTTAAATAAAAGCGATGATATACTTCCAAATTACATCATAGAAGCGGTTTAGGAGAGAGCTTGATTATAAGAATTCCTGCGACGAGCGCAAATTTAGGCCCCGGTTTCGACGCGCTCGGCCTTAGCCTAGGGCTATTTAACGAAGTAGAGATTACCGAGCAGAAGTTTTTTTGCGTATCGCTTAGCGGCGAGGGCAGCGACAGAGCGTGGCTAAAAAAGGGCAACGCTTTTTTGAATATTTTCAATGAAATTTACAGAAAACTAGGCGGCGGGCAAGAGATAAATTTTAAATTTGCTTTTCACAACAACATCCCGTTTTCGCGCGGGCTGGGCAGCAGCTCGGCCGTGATCGTAGGCGCTATCGCAAGCGCTTATAAAATTTGCGGTTTTGAGATCGATCGCGCTAAAATTTTAAACACGGCGCTGGAATATGAAAATCACCCTGATAATATCGCGCCCGCGACGCTCGGCGGCTTTGTCAGCAGCGTCGTGGACGGCAAGACGGTTCGCACGCAAAAATGCGAAATTTCGCAAGATCTGCAAGCCGTCGTCGTCATCCCCGATACTCCGATGTCTACGAACGAATCTCGCGGCAAGCTGCCTAAGAGCTTTTCGATCAAAGATTGCGTTAGCAACCTCTCGCACGCGGCGTTTCTGACCGCTTGCTTTATGCGACGCGACTACGGCAGCTTGCGCTACGCCTGTATCGATAAGATGCACGAACAGATGCGTATGGGCGTGCTTCCGCAGCTTTTTGGGGTGCGCGAGATCGCCTATGATAACGGCGCGCTTATGAGCTCGCTCTCGGGAAGCGGCTCAAGCTTTTTAAATTTAGCCTACAGATCCGACGCTGCAAAGCTTAAAGCCTGCCTTAGCGAAAATTTTAAAAACTTCCGCGTCGAAATTTTAGAGATCGACAACGGCGGCTTTAATATTGACTAAGAAAAATAAAGATATAATCGCATGAGCGAACCGATTAGGATGTGCGTTATTTGCAAGGGGCGCTTCGCCAAGCGCGAACTCCACGCCTTTTTGCAAAATTTTAAAAATATAAGCTCAAACAGACAATTTTATATTTGCGACGGTTGCATAAATCAAAAAGAGAAAATTTCAAAATATCTATCTAAATTTGCGTCTAGCGCAGATTTGGGACATATCAAGGAGAGGGTTTTAAATGGGTGTTCTGATTAAAGATATCGCGGACGAGCTTGGATACGCAAGCAAAGAGATAATCGAAAAAGCGCAGGAGATGGGCTTTAAAAAGGTAAAAACCGCGTCGAATAAAGTAAGCGAGGAAGAAGCTGCCGCTATTTACGATTATATCCAGACGGGAATTTTGCCGGGGAAAAAGTCAAAACCCGCAAAGAAAAGCTCCGAAAAAGCGCAAGAAGACGAGAAGAAACCCGCTAAAAAACAGAGCGAAACTAAAAAAACTGCTAAAAAAGAGAGCCCTAAAAAGGCGGAAAGCTTAAAAGCTTCCGAATCCAAAGAGTCCGCGCAGAGCGCCAAAGAGCCTAGCGACGAAAAAGCGCGTACACAAGAGCCTGAGGCAAAAACCGAAAAATCTCAAAATCAAAAAGAAGAAATTTCCTCCGCCCTGCAGGAGAAAGAGGAGAAGCAAAGCACCGCTTCAAAGCCTGCTTCGGTGCAGATAAACAGCGGCGATAGTATAGCTAGCGAGAGCTTGCAAAAGCGCCGCGGTCTAGTCATCGTCAAAAAGAAGAAAGAAGTTCAAACTCCGACGCAAGAAAGAATCGAGCCTAGGCGCGAAAAGATAAGTGCGAGCCTAGAGGCGATCTTTTCAAACGCTGAACTAAATTTGAAAAAGAAAAAGATCGAAAAGAAAAAAGCTCCCGCCGCTAAAAAAGAGGACGCCCTTAAAATCGACATCATTCCTGATCACGAGATGGCGGATATCGTCATTGAGGACGAGGACGTCGTGGTAATGCCCGATTTCACCGTCAAACCAATTCAGACCGAAAATCGCACCAAAAGTAAAAACCAACCCAATATTTATCGCGCCTCGCAGAATCAAATTTTCAGCAGTGAGGGCGGTATAAGTCGCGGCGGTCGCAAAAAGCATAAAAAAGCCCCTCGCGAGCAGGGTAGCGAAATCGTAAGCTCTGTAAATATCCCAAAAGAGATCCGCGTCTATGAGTTTGCCGATAAGATCAAAAAGCAGCCTAGCGAGATCATCGGCAAGCTATTTGCGCTTGGGATGATGACGACGAAAAACGACTTTTTGGACGAGGACGCGATAGAAATTTTAGCAAGCGAATTCGGTATTGAGGTAAATATCATCGATGAGGCGCAGGAGTTTGATTACATCAAGGCCTACGAGGACAGCGAAGGCGAAGAAAATTTAATCGCTAGAGCGCCTGTCATTACCATTATGGGGCACGTCGATCACGGTAAAACAAGCCTGCTAGATTACATCCGAAACTCTCGCGTCGCAAGCGGCGAAGCGGGCGGCATCACGCAGCACGTAGGCGCGTATATGGTCGAAAAAAACGGCAGGAAGATCACCTTCATCGACACTCCGGGTCACGAGGCCTTTACTTCGATGAGAGCGCGCGGAGCGAAGGTTACCGATATCGTAATTATCGTAGTGGCGGCAGACGACGGCGTCAAACCTCAGACTAAGGAGGCTATAGCGCACGCCAAGGCTGCAAACGTTCCGATCATCATCGCGATAAATAAGATGGACAAGCCTAACGCCAATCCTGATCTCGTAAAAACGGGGCTTGCAGAGCTTGACATCATGCCTACCGAGTGGGGCGGCAGCTACGAGTTCGTGCCGATCTCCGCAAAAACGGGCGACGGAATTGAAAATTTATTAGAGATCGTGCTTTTGCAAGCCGATCTTTTGGAGCTCAAAGCCGATCCTAGCAAGCAGGCTAAAGCAACAATCATCGAAAGCTCCCTTCAAAAAGGGCGCGGCGCCGTTGCCACCGTCATCGTGCAAAACGGCACCCTACACGTCGGAGACACCGTTGTAGCGGGTATCGCATACGGCAAGGTGCGCGCGCTTAACGACGATAAGGGCAGGGCGCTAAAGCAAATTTTACCGGGCGAATGCGGCGTCATCATAGGCCTTAGCGAGGTTCCGGGCGCGGGCGAGACGCTGATCGGCGTTTCAAGCGATAAGGAAGCGCGCGAGTATGCGAGTAAAATTTACGAGCATCAGCGCCAAAAGGAGCTTAGCAAATCGACCAAGGTCACCATCGACGAGTTAAGCGCCAAGATCGCCGAAGGCTCGCTAAAGAGCCTTCCGGTGATTGTCAAGGCCGACGTCGCGGGCTCGCTGGAAGCTATCAAAGCAAGCCTTGAGAAGCTCCGCAACGACGAAGTCAAGGTCGATATCATCCACAGCGGCATCGGCGGTATCACGCAAAACGACATCGCCTTAGCAAGCGCCAGCGAAAACTGCGTGATCTTGGGCTTCAACGTCCGTCCTACGGGCGAGATCAAAGAGCTTGCCAAGGAGCGCGGCGCGCAGATTAAGACCTACAACGTCATCTACAATCTCATCGACGATATCAAGGCGCTTTTGAGCGGCCTTATGAGCCCGATCATCAGCGAGGAGGCCTTGGGTCAAGCCGAGATCCGCCAGGTCATCAACGTGCCTAAGATCGGGCAGATCGCGGGCTGTATGGTTACCGACGGGCTCATAGCTCGCGGCGCAAAGATCCGCGTCATCAGAGAGGGTGTCATCGTTTTCGAGGGCAACGTCAGCTCGCTCAAGCGCTTCAAAGACGACGCCAAGGAAGTCGCCAAAGGCTTCGAGTGCGGCGTAGGCATCGAGGGCTACGACGATATGCGCGTGGGCGATTTTATCGAAAGCTACAAGCAAAAAGAGGAGCAGGCTACGATCGACTAATCTCGCGGAATTCCGCGTGGGCATTTGCTTCGTTTGCACGGCTTGCGGTTAAATTTTAAGCCTCGATCGCGCCTTGAAATTTTATGCTCGCAGAATTTGAGCGTAAAATTTCGCCTTTTAAATTTAGCGGCGGAGCATACGGGCAAGGCTTTAAATTTTGTCGGTTTCTGCGTGAGGCTCTGCCACGTAGCGCCAGTTTTGAAATTTTAATGTTTAGACTTTTTTGCGACGCGACTTTGCGATCAAATTTTAAATTTACGCTGCTTGCAGGTTGCGAATTTTCCGCGCGACTTAAATTTTAAATTTAATCGCAAAGTTGAAATTTTAAAGCGGCAAAATTTAGATTTCGCGCGGTATCGAAGCGCTTTTAAAATTTAAGATAAATTCTAAAGCGACGCAGTAAGCGAGCGTAGCGCAAAGAGGGTGCCGCCGCGCGCTGTGGCGGCACCAAGAACGGGCAGCGTGGCAGCGGTATAGCGCCCGTGGCGAGCAGAGCACGGCGCAGAATAGCACCGCGTCTTGGCGCGGAAATATTTCTGCGGTAGCGGCGCAATTACGCGACGAGCTTTTGTATGCGAGCCATGAAATTCTTGCGCGATTTACGTTTAAAATTTAAGTGCGGAGCACTGGGCTAAATTTAAAAGCAAAATTTCAAAGCCGAGCTCGCTTTTTAAAATTTAAAAGCAAAATTTTAAAAAGCGCGGCGCCGCTTGCAATGCCTGCGCGCAGCAAACCGCTTAGAATTTAAATGGACGTTCCGACGCATCGCAAGCCGCGTCAAATTTAAACAGACCGCGTCGCCGCAGGATGGATATTTCGCAACGCCGAAGTGGAATAGAATTCCGCATCGTCATGCCCAAGCGAAATAAAATTTCGCGTCGCTGAAAGACGCGAGATAAAATTCTATATCGCCGCAAGACGGACGCTCCGCTGCGACAAAGCAATAAAATTCCGTCATCGCAAGACGCAAAATAAAATTCCATCGCCGTATAATCTGCGGCGATTTAAGATAGCGAGGTAAAGATGAATCCGACCGAACTCAGAAGACTGCGCACGCAAAGCGTGCTAAAGCAGCTCATCCCCGAAGCGCTCGCGAGCCTTGAGGACGAGCTTTTGCGCGGGCTGTGCGTCACCGACGTGGAGTGCAAGCGCGGGCGCTACGACGCGTTTGTGTATCTGGATAAAAACGCCTTCGACGAGCGCGAGCAGGAATTCGTGCTCGAAAAGCTCGGCCGCGTGGCGAGATATTTGCAAAACTTCTGCGCCGAGGCGGAGGGCTGGTACCGCTGCCCCGCGTTTCACTTCAAATTCGACGACCGCTTGGAGTATCAAAACAAAATGGACGATCTTTTTGACAAAATAGAGGAGGAGCTGCGCAAAAATGGTTGATTTAGAGGCTTTGGCGCGCGAGTGCGGCGTGCAGCTTTACGACGTGGAGACGGTGAGCGAAAACGGCAGAACGATCTACCGCATCAGCATCACGAAAGCGGGCGGCGTGGGCCTAGACGACTGCGAGCGGCTATCGCGGCTGCTTTCGCCGATTTTTGACGTGGAGCCGCCGCTTGAGGGCGAGTGGACGCTGGAGGTCGGCTCGCCCGGGCTTGAGCGCAAGCTAAGCAAGCCGCAGCATTTCGCAAACTCCGTGGGCGAGCTGGTGCGCCTAAGCCGCACGGACGGGCAGAAGCTAAGCGGCGAGGTGCTTGGCTGCGAAGGCGGCGTGCTTAGACTGCGCACGGACGGCGGCGAGGTAAGCGTGCGACTTGACGAGATCAAAAAGGCGCGAACCTACGTGCAGTGGTAGCGGCGCGGATTTTAAAGCTCTGCGTGCAGGGCTTTGGGGTGTGGTGTTTGAGAAGCGTAGACTTAAATTTCAAGCTAAAGCGGCGAGGCTAATTTGGATTTGCCTTGCTTTTTGCGCGCTTTTAAGTATTACGTCTATCGCGAGCGATGCACGGCTCGCGGCATCTTGCCTCGCTTTTTAATTTGGCGCGCGATATTTGGTGCGGCTTTCAAAAACACATACCGCGCGCAAGTCTTTCGCATTGAGCTTGATCGTATCGCACGAAAGCATTTTCGCGTTGCAATTGATCGCATGCGTACCGCGGCGAAACGCTGTTTCGCCAAGCTTTCAGCGGAGCTTGCGCCCGCGATTATCGGCATGTGATACGAGCGCGCGTGCTGCGGGCAGAGCGAAAATTTCGATAAATATGAGCCTCTCGCGCGGACGTGCCCGCAGTACCGACTTGTCGCGTCGCATGGGCACGCGAGCATGTTAAATTTTGGATTTTTTAAAAATTTGCCGCTGTCGGTCGCTTTTGATCTCTCGCGGCGCTCGGCGCAAAATTTTAAAATTCCGGCGCCGCTTGTTTGTTTTGAAATTTCAGATCGCGCCGACAAAAGATAATTTTTACGCCACTGGGCGGCGCTTTGAAATTTCAGATCGTACCGCTAAAAAGCAAGCTTCGCGGCGATTGCTGCTGCGCAAATTTTTAATTCCCATGCCGCGCGTGCCGTTTTGGAATTTCACACCGCACCGTTAAAAGGTAAGTTTTTAAGATAACCCTCTATGGCTTCTTGTATAGGGCGTTTGCCGTAAAGCACATCGCTTCCATTACTATCTAATACTAACGGGTCGTAATACACATCAAGGTTCAGAACAAGCTTATCAGGCAGATAATTAATAACCGTAGTGCGTACTCCAGCATCTTTAATTTCTGATAAATAACCGCTAAAGGCATTTTGTTCATCTGCTGTAATAGGCTGTAATCGTCCCCCGTTTTCAGTGGCTATCTTTACTATCAACCTACCGTCATTACTCTCCACCACTGCCGAGTATTTTATAATCTTACTCGCATCTATCTGCTCCTCTGTAAACCATTGATTATTATATTTGTCGCTGTCAAGAGATAGCCCAAAACCATACTGAAAGGCAAGTGCTTTACTTCTATACCACCGTGCAGTATGAGGTTTTAATTCAGTAAGGCGTTTATCAATATCTGTCCTATGTAAGTCGAATAACTTTTCTAAGCTCCAAATAGCTACCGAGATAATATAAACCCACAGTCGCCATATAGCTACTCTTGAGTTTGAGTTAAGTCCGTTTAGAGCGTCTTCTCGCTCTTTCGCATTATAGATAATCTGTTGTATTTCTTGTATTGTACGTGCCATAATTCCGTAAATAGTGAAAAGTGAATAATTACTGTCCGTTGTGGCTCACGACAAAATCTAAGTTTATCGCCCATATGCTAATACCTTCCTGGCGTTCGCTTATTATTTTGTCCTCTTGCGTAAAAGCAGTTGCAGGCTGTATCTTCTTTGCGATGTAGTAGGTCAAAATATCTTTATTAGTGAATGATTCTGTAGGTATTGTTAATACTTTTCCTGCTAACACATCATCGGTAATACTCAAATTGTTGAGCATTGCCAATTCAAAGATGCTTTCAATAGTCCCTGTGTGCTGTAAAGCAAGGTCTAAAAGACTCTGATTATGTAAAACTACTACTTGCATTATTCTTTTGATTTTCCATTTAGTTGCTTGTATTTCTTTAATTCAGTTAATAGCCCTTCAACAGAGTTTTCTAAATCTTTAATACGCTGATTTGCTTTTTTGAGCTCCTCAATAGCACTTGCGTATTTAGCCCCTAAATCTTCTATCATTTCTCGATAGATTTTCACGGCTTTATCCACATTCTCAAGTTCGCTGGTCTGTAGTTCCATACGTTGCTTAGGTCTACCAAAGAACCAACCCACTACTCCCGATAG